>Ga0179587_10000225_pt1 | contig 23456 bp, 21 predicted proteins | sample CZODoug2_1_08_16_FD_185932 | JGI IMG/M metagenome (GOLD analysis project Ga0179587, IMG submission 185932) | Vadose zone soil fungal communities from Angelo Coast Range Reserve, California, USA - CZODoug2_1_08_16fungal | ecosystem: Environmental > Terrestrial > Soil > Vadose zone | place: USA...
TGCCTTGGGCAAGGCGGGAGTTCCGATCCACACCCTGCACCGGGTGACGGCGTTCGACGGCGCGACGGTGACTCTTGCGGACGTTTACAGCGGCAAGGAGAAGGATCTCGCCTGCCGCTCTCTGGTCATTGTCGGCATGCGCAAACCCCGCGATGAGCTCTATCACGCACTGCTGGCCCGCGAATCGGAATTGAAGGATGCCGGCATTGCTTCGGTCGCCCGAATCGGTGATTCGCTCGCGCCGGGCGCGATAGTCCATGCGGTGCACGGCGGTCACCGCTATGCTCGGGAGTTCGACTCGGAAAACGCCGAGCCGCCTTACACGCGGGACTTTCCGGTATGAGCACCGAACAACTGGAGCGATCCCTGCCGACCCCGTGGTATCGCAGTCCGGACATTTTTCAAGTCGAGAAAGAGCGGATTTTCTGCCGCGAATGGCTCGCCGTATGCCGGGAAGAAGAGCTGCCCGGCGCGGGCGCAGCCCAAGTGCTCGACGTTCTGGGAGAAAGCATCCTCCTGGTGCGAAACCGCGAGGGCCGAATCCGAGCATTTTACAATGTGTGCCGTCACCGCGGCGCACGATTGTGCCGTGCCGCCGATGAGAAGGTTGCCCCCGGGCGCGTGGCGCTTGCGGGCGGGATCACCGCCGGACGCTTGATCGTCTGTCCGTACCACCACTGGTCCTACGATCTCGACGGCGCCCTGGTCGCCGCGCCGCATCTGGGCGCCGGCACCGGATTCAAGAAGCAGGAGTACCAGCTCTATCCCGTGGGCGTCGAGACGTGGGGCGGATTCGTGTTCGTGCATTTAACGCCGTCCGAGGCCAAGCCGCTGCCTTCCCAGCTGGCAGGAATCCCCGATCGACTGGCGCGATATCCGCTTGCCGAATTGGCCATCGGCGCGACGATCCGTTACGAAGTACATGCGAATTGGAAGATCCTGTGTGAAAACTACAATGAGTGCTATCACTGTGGCGGCATACATCCGGAACTGTGCGCAGTCGTGCCGTCCTTCCGTGAAGCCGGCGGCGCCAATCTGGATTGGATCCGCGGCATTCCGCACCGCGAGGGAGCGTATACGTTCACGGCGAGCGGAACCACCGTCAGGCGCGCCTTCCCCGGATTGGACGATGACGAACGGGTGAGGCACAAGGGAGAACTCGCCTATCCCAACATGTTCCTGAGCGTGGCGTGCGACCACGTTGCGGCGTTCATTCTCCGGCCGCGCGCCCCGGAGCGCACCGATATCACCTGCCATTTCCTGTTTGAACGCCATGAGATGGAGAAACCCGGCTTCGACCCCTCGGATGCGGTGGATTTTTGGGATCTGGTGAACCGGCAGGATTGGACGGTATGCGAGGCGGTGCAGGAGGGCATCCGCGCACGCGTCCACAAGCACGGATACTTTGCGCCCATGGAAGATTGGAATCTCGACATCAGGCGCTACGTCACAGACCGGATCGGCGCATACGTAAAGTAAAGCGCGACCAGCTATGCTTATATGGTAAAGGGAATTCAAGAAGGCGATCGCATGGCGACGAAGCGGCCGGGTCCCAAATTTCATCGCGAGACCCCGGCGGTGCGCCGCGAGGCGCTCGTTGAGGCGACCCTTCGTTGCCTCAAGCAGTACGGTCATGAAGGAGTGTCCGTGCGCCGCATCAGCGCGGCGGCGGGTGTGTCCATCGGCCTCATCAACCATCACTTTCCAAGCAAATCGGGGCTGGTGGCCGAAGCGTACGAAACGCTGGCGATCTCGCTTCAGGACTCGATCCACCGCCAGGCCGATGCTCGAGCGGGCTCGCCGCGTGAGCGCTTGAGCGGCTTCTTCCGCGCCTCGTTCGCGCCGGAAATCATCGATCCGGCACTCTTCAACGTATGGCTGGTGTTCTGGAGCATGGTGGCGCATTCGCCGGAGATACGTGAAGTGCACGAACGCACCTACGGCAAGTATCGAAACCTCCTGGAAACCTTGCTGGGGCAACTGGCGCAAACCGGCGCCGCGCCGCACTTCAAACTCCGCCCGGCGGCCATCGCGCTCTCCGCGCTGCTCGATGGGCTGTGGGTGGAGCTGAGCCTGAGCTCCTCGGCGTTCAAGCCCCGGGAAGCGATCGCGCTGTGCGAAGACTGGGTGACCGCCCTTTGCAACGGCTGTTTCCCCTGGCTGCTGCGCCGTGGCGTGGGCCGCAAGAAATCGAGCGCTGCCGCGCCGCGTCGGAAATAGCCGCTTGCCGCACGCGCCATCATCGCCCGCACCGGACCTAAAGTGCGCGGGGTGTGTGCGCTTGTTATACTATCGTTCAATAAGACTCGAATAGAGGTTCCAAGATCATGGATGCAAACCGCTCGCCGAGAACCGACAAGCCGGCTGCGCGCACGCCGAGCCTCGACGGTTTCAGTCTCCCGGGCTGGATATACCGCGACGCCGATTTCCTTGAGGCCGAAAAAGAACGTGTCTTCTCGACGTCCTGGCAAATCGTCTGCCATTTGAGCGACATCCCGCGCCCCGGGGACTATCACACGCTGGATTTCCTCAATGAGCCGTTGGTGGCGGTGCGCAGCCCGGACGGCGGCGTCAAGGCGTTTTTCAATGTGTGCAGGCACCGCGCATCGCGACTGCTCGACGGCGGTTCGGGACAGTGCCCCGGCCGCATCGTGTGCCCCTACCACGCCTGGACCTACGACTTGGACGGGCGGCTCACGACCATTCCGCACCGCAAGGAATTCATCGATTTCTCGCCCGACCAATACAGCCTCAAGACGATCGAAAGCGAAATCTACAAGGGATTCGTCTTCGTGCGCCTGAAACCAGGGCTGCCCAGCGTCGCCGACATGCTGGCTCCGTACGAAAGTGAACTCGCCGCCTACCGGCTGGAGGAGTTGCAGCCCATGGGCCGCGTAACGCTGCGGACGCGGCACGTGAACTGGAAGAACGTCACCGACAATTATTCCGACGGCATGCACATCACCGTCGCGCATCCCGGCCTCACCCGGCTGTTCGGGCAGAGTTACGGCATCGAAGCACAGACTTGGGTCGACAAGATGTGGGGTTTTTTGCGCGATATTCCCTCCTCGCAGCGTTCCGAGCGGATGTACCAGGCGATCCTCCCGCGTTCGGCGCATCTACCGGACGAGAGGCAGCGTCTGTGGATCTATTTCAAGCTGTGGCCGAACATCGCGTTCGACATCTATCCGGATCAGATCGATTTCATGCAGATGATTCCGATTTCGCCCACCGAAACGCTGATACGGGAGATCGCCTATGCGCACCCCGATGGCCGCCGTGAAATGCGCGCGGCCCGATACCTAAACTGGCGCATCAATCGGCGGGTGAGCGCCGAGGACAAGGCGCTGATCGAGCGCGTGCAATCGGGGATGCATTCCCGCAGCTACAGTCCCGGGCCGCTGGGCCGCAACGAGGTTGCGCTGCGCAGCTTCGCGCAGCGCATGCGCGATCTCATACCGGAAAGCAGGCTTGAGCGCGCTCCCGCGCCCGGTTGGCCGCAGCGGCATGACATGAGGATTTCGCGTGGCTGATTCCGGGTTGCGCGATGTGGTCATCATCGGCGGCGGCCACAACGGCTTGGTTTGCGCCGCCTACCTGGCTTCCGCCGGTCTCAAGGTCACCGTCCTGGAACGGCGCGGCGTCGTGGGGGGTGCCGCGGTCACGGAGGAATTCCACCCGGGATTCCGCAATTCCGTTGCGGCCTATACCGTCTCCCTGCTCAACCCCAAGGTCATCCGCGATCTCGACCTCCCACGGCACGGCTTGCGCGTGGTGGAACGCGGATTATCGAATTTTCTGCCGCTGGACGACACGCGCTACTTGAAGATAGGCGGCGGCAGGACCGAACAGGAGGTGGCCAAATTTTCGGCACGGGACGCGGCGCGCTTGGCGGAGTACGGCGAGCGGCTCGATTTGATCGCGGACGTGCTTCGCGATTTGGTTCTCGAAACGCCGCCCAACGTCACCGCCGGCAGCTGGCTCGAGGCGCTGCCCGAACTGCTGCGCGGCGCGCGCCTGGGAAAGCGGATTGCCAAACTCGACATGGCCATGCGCCGGGAACTGCTGGATCTCTTCGTGAAATCCGCCGGCGATTATCTCGACGCGTGGTTCGAGAGCGCCCCCATCAAGGCAGCCTACGGATTCGACGGCATCGTCGGCAACTATGCGAGTCCCTACGCCGGGGGCTCGGCTTACGTGCTGCTGCATCACGTATTCGGCGAGGTCAACGGCAAGAAGGGCGCCTGGGGGCACGCCATCGGCGGCATGGGCGCGATCTCGCAGGCGATGGCCAGGGCGGCCGCCGAGCGCGGGGTCGACATTCGGGTCTCGAGCCCGGTGCGCGAAGTCATCGTCGAGGCCGGGCGGGCCGTCGGCGTGGTCATGGAAGACGGCGTCGCGATTCGTGCGCGCAGCGTGGTCTCGAATTTGAATCCGAAACTGCTGTACGGCAAGCTGATCGACCCGTCGGTTCTCGAGCGGAACTTCCGCGAGCGCATGAACAACTGGCGGTGCGGCTCCGGCACATTTCGCATGAACGTCGCGCTCTCCGAATTGCCGGATTTCAAGTCGCTGCCGGGGCGCGCTGCGGCGGAACATCACACGTCCGGCATCATCATGGCGCCGAGCCTCGCCTACATGGAGCAGGCTTACCTGGACGCAAAGTCCGGCGGCTGGTCGAAACAGCCCATCGTCGAGATGCTCATTCCCTCGACATTGGACGATAGTCTCGCGCCGGCCGGCCAGCACGTCGCCAGCCTGTTCTGCCAGCATGTCGCTCCGGTGCTGCCGGACGGCGCCTCCTGGGACGACCATCGCGATGAAGTGGCCGACGTCATGATCGAGTTGGTGAACAGTCACGCACCGAACTTCAAAGCGTCCGTGCTCGGCCGGCAGATCATGAGCCCGCTCGACCTGGAGCGCACCTTCGGCCTGATCGGCGGCGACATTTTCCACGGCGCGCTCAGCCTGGACCAGTTGTTCTCCGCCCGGCCCATGCTGGGCCACGGCGACTATCGCGGTCCGCTGAAGGGACTCTATATGTGCGGTTCCGGCACGCATCCCGGCGGCGGAGTCACGGGTGCGCCGGGCCACAATGCAGCGCGCGAAATCATCGCGGATTTCCGGCGCGGTAAATTAAAGCAGGCTTGAGCGGCCGCCGGGCGCGGCAGCGTCGAGCAGCGAGCGCAAGGGGTTCGGGCCGATGATCCGCCGTCTCGCTGTTGAGCGTCGCTGGGCTCGCGGCGCATACTCGCGGCGCGCGACGCCTTAGGATCGTCCCGCCGTCCAATCTTCGCGGCGTCCCAACACACCATTAGCAGGGGAGTACCATGAAAAAATTCTTGAAGATGCTTGTCGTAGGAACCATCATCGCCGCGGGCTGCGGCATGGCGGCCGGGGCGGCGGAGTCGCCCGATCCCGTCGTCGGAACCTGGGCACTGAATCTGGCGAAGTCAAAATTCCCGGCGGGCACGGCGCCCCAGTCGCAGACCAGGGTCTATACCCAATCTGCAGACGGCACCTCGCTCAACGTCACCGGCGTCTCTGCCGACGGCACGGCAATGTCGCAGAAGTCGACCTTCAAGTACGACGGTAAGGAGTATCCCTTTTCCGGTTCACAGGATTGGGACGGAATTTCTCTCAAGAAGGTCAACAACTCGACCGTCAACAGCACCCTGAAGCTGGGAGGCAAGCCCGTCGGCACGTCCGTTCGATCGATCTCGGACCATGGCAAGACATTGACCCTGACGATCAATGCGAAGAACGCCAAAGGCAAGAAATATCACGCGATAGCGGTTTTCGACAGGCAATAGAGTCGGCCGGAAGCCTGCCTTGGCGGGCAGCGCCGCCATCTAAGCGAGTCCGCCGGCGTCATGCCGGCGGATCGTTCGAGCCCGGCGGGGAGCCTGCCGATTCCGCGATAGCTGTCTCCTAACGCTTGAGCAGCGCGTCGCGAATCCCTTCGAGCAGGACTTCCTGACGCGGCGGCGGCGCGTCGGCGGCCGGAGGCGGCGGTTTCTTCAGCTTGTTGATGCCTTTGACCGCTATGAAAATCACGAAGGCAATGATGAGGAAGTCGAATAAAGTCTGAAGGAACGCACCGTACTTGAGCAACACCGGCGCACCCTTCGGGTCGGTGCCCACAGTCACCGCAAGATCGCTGAAGTTGATGCCGCCGATCAACACACCGAGCGGCGGCATGATGAGGTCGCCGACCAGAGAGGAGACGATCTTGCCGAACGCGGCGCCGATGATGACGCCGACCGCCAGATCGACCACATTGCCTTTCATGGCAAATTCTTTGAACTCGCCGGCGATGCTCATGGCTTCACCACGCCGTTCGGTGTGAGTTTGTCGACCGCCTGCGGCAGCACTTGGGAGATCTTTTGCGCGAGCTCTTGCGGGCTCAAGCCGAACTTTGCCGCGAGCCCCGAGATCACGTCCGAGCCGAACACCGCATGCACTTGATCGGGCGAGATCGGCAGATTGGCGCCCGTTCCGACCCAGGATTTTACGGTGTTGCCCAAACCCTGTTGTTCCATCTGAGCCACGATGCCCTGCACGCCTCCATGTTTTTCGATGAAGCCGTTGACCACCGTGGCCATTTCGGCGCCGACCACTCCCCCCAGCAATCCATCGAGTAAGCCCATGGTGAACTCCTTTTTCGCTTCAGGTCGATCAAAACGCGTAGATCGGATGGATGGTCTCCACTGTGTCCGGTTTCGTCAAGCCGGCCGCAGCAGTCAAGTCGGCCGCAGCAGAAGGGCCATGCGTTCGGCATCGATGTTTCCGCCGCTGACGATGACGCCGACGCGCGAACCGGCGAGCCGTCTGCCCAACGATCTTGCCCCTGCGAAGGCCAGGCAGCCGGTCGGTTCCGCCACGATCTTCATCCTCGTTGCAAAAAAACGCATGCAGTCGATCAGTTCCTCGTCCGATGCCGTCAGTATGTCGGTGACGTCGCGCCGGATGATCTCGAAGGTCTGGCGGCCGAGCGACTGCGTCTGTGCGCCGTCCGCTATGGTGCTGGGTACCGCGATGCGAACGATGGAGCCCTGACGGAATGATTGTTGGCCGTCATTTCCGGCCTCGGGTTCGACTCCGTACACGGCGCAGCCGGGGGATAGCGCCTTGGCTGCCAAGGCCGAGCCGCTGAGCAAACCGCCGCCGCCGAGACACACGAACAGGCTGTCCAACGGCCCAACCTGCCCGATGAGTTCCGCCGCGGCGGTACCCTGCCCGGCAATGATGTCGGGATGATCGTAGGGCGGAACGACTGCAGCACCGCGTTCGTCGGCCAGTCGCTGCGCAATTTCCTCGCGATTCTCCCGGTATCGGTCGTAGATGACGACGCGCCCGCCATAACTCCGGGTAGCCTCCAGTTTGGAGGCCGGAGCATCGTCGGGCATCACGATGGTTGCGCCGATGCCGAGGATACGCGCGGCCAACGCCACCGCCTGGGCGTGGTTACCGGATGAGAATGCAACCACGCCCCGGGTTCGCGCGGCGGCATCCAGCTTGGCCAATGCGTTGAACGCGCCGCGAAACTTGAAAGCTCCCATGCGCTGGAAATTCTCGCACTTGAAAAATACGCTGGCGCCCATCGCCTCGTCGACGGTGCGCGAGGTCATTACGGGCGTCACATGGGCAGCCCCCAGGAGCCTTCCCGCTGCGGCCTCGACGTCCGCATACGTCGGCAGATCCGGGCCGGCCCCGCCGCGGATGCTAGCCAAGCGGCGACACGCCGAACAGCCGGACGTGCGCCCAGCCGATGAATAGCGCGTACAGCGCAAGCCCCAGAACGACCGCTACAGCATCGTTGAACCGGCCCGGCGGGGCGGTTCTGTTGGTCTGCGTCCGGCGCTTCAAGGAAATGCGATCCACGACCGCCCACGCCAGAAAACCTCCGAATAACAGCACGTCCGCCAACAGGCCGTTGGCGAGCAAATGGCCGAACGCCCAGAATTTCACCGCCGCCAGCATCGGATGCTTCGCGGCAGTCTTGATGCGTCCGGGCAGATAGGCAGCCAGAATGAGCGGAAACACCGGCAGCATGAGAAGCAAGGTGACGTGCCGCATCCAATGCGGCGGTGTGTACAAGATCACCGGCGATTGCCGCGCCGCTCCGAAGCCGTAAACGAGGAGCGCAAATCCGATCAGCGAGATCAGTCCATAGCCCGCCTTCCAAGCGCCCTCGCCCCAACCCTTTAGCGCGCGCGTGCGCAGTTCGGGCGCGAAGATAGCGACGGAGTGAATTCCGAGAAACACCACCAAGCCTGCGACCAACACGGCCATGTTGCCTCCGGTCTATTTCTTGCTGCGCGGTTTGCGGGCCGCTGTGACGCGCTTGGCGCCCTTCTTGATCGGCAGCGCCTTCTTTGCAGGCACTTTTTTGTTCGCAGCCGCCTTCTTTTTCAGTCCCACCTTCTTCTTAGGTACCGCCTTCTTTTTCCTTCCCGCCGGTTTCCGCGCCTGTGCCGGCGTCTTTGCCGCGGCGCCCTTTCCGGGTGCCTTCTTCGGCGATGCCGGCTTCTTCGGCGCGGGTGCCTTCTTCAGCGCGGGCGGCTTCGCGGCGGCCTGCGGCACCCCGCGCAGTTGCTCGAGAATGCCCGGATTTTCGAGTGTCGATACGTCCTGCGTGATCTCCTCGCCGCGCGCAATGGACCGCAGCAGGCGCCGCATGATTTTTCCGGAGCGCGTTTTCGGCAGATTGTCGGCGAAACGAATGTCGTCGGGCTTGGCGATGGGGCTTAGCTGGTCTGCGACCCAGGCGCGCAGTTCCTCGACCAATGCCACGGCCACCGCGTCCAATGGGCGGTCAACATTGAGGACGACGAAGGCGAATACCGACTCGCCCTTGATCTCGTGCGGCTTCCCAACCACGGCGGCCTCGGCCACCAGCGGGTGTGCGACCAGGGCGGACTCGATCTCCATGGTTCCGAGGCGATGCCCGGCGACATTCAGCACGTCGTCGATGCGGCCCATGATCCAGTAATAGCCGTCGGCATCGCGGTTGGCGGAATCGCCTGCGACGTAGTAGCGATCGTCGAATTTCTCCCAGTAAGTCTTGAGGTACCGCTCGTTGTCCCCCCAGATCGTGCGCAGCATCGATGGCCACGGCCGCTTGATCACGAGATAGCCGCCCGCACCCGTCTTTTTCACCGGGCGGCCTTCTTCGTCGACGATGTCGGCGAAAATCCCGGGCAGCGGCTTGGCGCAGGAACCCGGCTTGGCGGGCGTGACGCCCGGCACCGGCGTCATCATGATGGAGCCCGTTTCCGTCTGCCACCAGGTATCGACGATGGGACAGCGCTTCCTGCCGATCACCCGGTAGTACCACATCCATGCTTCCGGGTTGATCGGCTCGCCCACGCTGCCGAGCAGCCGCAACTTGCGCAGGTCGTATCGTGCGGGAACGCCATCGCCCAGCTTCATGAGTGCGCGGATCGCGGTGGGCGCGGTATAGAAAATGCTCACGCCGTGCGTTTGACAGATGTTCCAGAAGCGTCCTCCGTCCGGGAACATCGGCGCGCCTTCGTACATCACCAGTGTGCAGCCCGCTGCAAGCGGGCCATACACGACGTAGGTGTGTCCCGTGACCCAGCCGACATCCGCAGTGCACCAAAACACGTCGGTATCCTTCACATCGAAAGTCCACCGCGTGCTCAATTTGGCGTTGAGCAGATAGCCGGCGCTGGAATGCTGGATGCCCTTGGGTCTGCCGGTCGAGCCCGAGGTATAGAGAAGAAATAGCGGGTGCTCAGCGTCCACCCACTCGGGCTCGCATGACTCGTGTTGACCGGCGACGACGTCGTGCCACCACGCATCGCGACCGGCTTGCATGGCGCAGCCGGCGCCCGTGCGGTGATAGACGATGACGTTCTGCACGGTCGGACAACCGTCGGCAAGAGCCGTGTCCACGGCACGTTTCAGATCGACGGCATGGCCGCCGCGCCAGCCGCCGTCGGCGGTAACCACCAGACTGGCGCCGGCATCCTCGATCCGTTCCTTGACGGCGTTGGCGGAAAAGCCCCCGAAGACCACCGAGTGCACCGCACCGATTCGCGCGCACGCTTGCATCGCGATCACGGCCTCCGGGATCAGCGGCATATAGATGACGACCCGGTCGCCTTTGTTGATGCCTTTGGCCTTGAGCGCGTTCGCGAACCGGCAGACTTCCGCGTGCAGTTCGGCGTACGTCAGCTTGCGCACGTCCCCGGGTTCGCCTTCGAATACGATGGCGATCTTGTCGGCGGCGGTGCCGAGATGCACATCCAGGCAGTTGTAAGACACATTCAACTGCCCATCGCAGAACCACCGGTAGTTGGGCGCGTCGGTGTCGTCGAGCGGCACGGAAAACGGGCGATGCCAGTGGATTTCGGACACGGCAAGATCCGCCCAGAACCCCACGTAGTCTTCCGCCGCCTTTTTATGAAGGGCGGCGAGATCCTTGGGCTGCAGCGTGGCGTGCTTCTTGAATTCCGCGGACGGCGGAAATACCCGGTCCTCGTGCAACACGGATTGAATGTCTTTCTGAGCCACAGTCCTACTCCCCCGACCTGTTCGATGAGCGGGTCAGTTTAGACGGTTGTCTGTACGCCCGCGATACGCCGCGCCTGTTGGCGCAAAATATTGCCGAAGCCGTGCGTGTCGAAAAACGCCTCGAGGCGAGCCGCGTCCGGCGCGCGCGGTTTCAACTCGTCCAACGAGCATTCCAGCGGAACATCGCACACGATGCCTGTCAGGCGGCGAGCCAGATAGGCAGTTTCCTTGTGGGCGAGAAGCTTCGCCGCCAGCGCCGCGGCGCCGCGCAACTTCATGCCGGGCACGCGCTCGAGATTGGCATATAACTCGTCGAGCGAGCCGAAAATCGCGAACAATCCCGCGGCGGTCTTCTTGCCGATGCCGGGCACTCCGGGAATGTTGTCGACCGAATCGCCCGTGAGGGCCAGGAAATCCGCAATCAATTCCGGAATCGCGCCGAAGCGCGGACCGATTTCATGGTAGCCGTAGCGCGCATTGCCGCTGTAGTCCCAGAACACGTCGCCGTCGCGGATCAATTGCGACAAATCCTTGTCGCGCGTGACGACGACGTTGCGCAATCCCGCGGCGCGGGCGCGCACCGCCAATGTACCGATGATGTCATCGGCCTCGTATTTGGCGCTCGCGAACTCGGCCAGGCCCATGTGACGGCAAAATTCGCGGCAGTGCGCGAACTGCCGCTCCAGATCGACCGGCGGCGCTTCACGATTGGCCTTGTACGCGGGAAAAATGCCGTTGCGAAACGAAGTCTCGCTGCGCAGGCTTTGGTCGAAGGCCACACCGATGCGCTCGGGCCTGACTCGTTCGAGCAGATCCGACATGAAACGCGCGAAACCGTACAACGCGTGAGTCGCGTTGCCGTCCGCGTCCACCATGTCCGGCGGCATCGAATGGTAGGCCCGAAAAATGAAATAGCTGGCGTCGATGTGATAGACGACGCCGGAATGCAGACCGTGGAGCCTAGGCACGGCGGCAGTATACGCAACCGCGGTCGACGCGCCATCCGCGGAGCGGCCGTCCGCGGGACCGGCCGCCGCTGCATCTACGCTCACATGGGCCAGCGTTGCATCCGCTCGTGCAGCGGGCTGGAACGCGGGAAGTGTGCGATCAAGTATTCCATTTGGTCCGCCAAGACCCGCCGCCCCTTCAAAAAGATGTACTCCGCATAGGTCGGCGTGAACGGCACCGCCAAGAGCTGCATGCCGGCCTGCTCGGGCGTGCGGGACGCCTTGGCATTGTTGCAGCGGCGGCACGCCGATACGACATTGCTCCACGCATCGTGGCCGCCGCGGCTGAACGGCGTCACGTGATCCCGTGACAGCAGGCTGTAGGTAAAGCGCGCACCGCAGTACAAGCACAGATACGCATCGCGCCGAAACAGCGTTTGATTGTTGAGCGGCGGCGTATATCCGGCGCCGCGCAGGTTGCCGGGGTTTCCGGTGTGCCCGTGCGTTGCGATGATCGAATTGACGTCGACGGTGGTGCGCAATCCGGTTCTCGCACAGGTTCCACCGAAGAGGCGGTACAGCAACGTTCCGCAGGTGTAGGCCACCTGTTCGGTGTGATAGAGGCGCGCCGCTTCACGGTAATCGACCCACTCGAGCGGCATACCCGAGATGTCGGTCCTCAAGATCTGCTGGGACAAGGGGTGGCCTTGAGGAACGACCGCGAGGTCGTCGGCCCAATCAAGCGACGGAGGCTTGTCTTCGATCCGCGACTTCATGACAATGGTGGCTGTGGTCGACACAATGCTAAAGATAGTCGACTCTTATGCCATAATTCAATGTTTTGGGAGATATCGTTCATGGCCGTCGTTATCGGTGTCCTGAAGGAGACCGTTGCGAATGAAACTCGCGTCGCTGTAGTCCCGGAAATAGCGACCAAATTGAAGGCCCTCGGCGCACGCATTCTTCTCGAGCGCGGCGCCGGGATCGCGGCGCATTTTCCCGATGCTGCCTACGCCGATGCCGAAATCGGCGATTCTTCGACCATTCTCAAGAGCGCGCAGGTACTGCTCAAGGTGCAGCCGCCGAGCATCGCCGAAGTCACCGCATTGAACGAAGGGGCCCTCGTCCTCGGATTCATGCAGGCCTACGCCCGGCCCGACTTGGTACGGGCATTGAAGGATCATCGGATCACGAGCTTTTCGATGGAATTGGTGCCGCGCATATCGCGCGCGCAATCGATGGACGCGCTCTCGTCGCAGGCGTCCGTCGCCGGCTACAAGGCCGTGCTCATCGCTGCCAACGCGCTCGAAAAGTTCCTCCCCATGCTCACCACCGCCGCCGGCACCATCCGCCCAGCCTCGGTGCTGGTCATCGGCGCCGGGGTCGCGGGGCTGCAGGCGATTGCGACCGCGCGGCGCCTGGGTGCGGTCGTCGAAGCATACGACGTGCGCAGTGCGACGAAGGACCAGGTGAAGTCATTGGGCGCCAAGTTCGTCGAGACCGGCGTCTCCGCGGAGGGCGCGGGCGGCTACGCCCGCGAGCTCACGGCGGAGGAAAAGCTCAAGCAACAGGAAGTGCTCGACGCACGAATCGCCGCGAGCGACGCGGTCATCAGCACCGCGTCGGTTCCCGGTCGGGCAGCGCCGCGGATCATCGGCCGGGCTGCGGTCGAGCGCATGAGGGCGGGATCGGTGATCGTCGACATCGCCGCCGAGCAGGGCGGCAACTGCGAACTGACGCGTGCCGGCGAGACGGTGACGCACGGCGGCGTGAAGATTTTGGGACCGGTCAATCTGCCGGCATCGCTGCCGTACCATGCCAGCGAGATGTATTCACGCAACTTGTTCAATCTTCTCAAACCCGCTCTGGTCAAGGGCGAACTTGCGATCGACTGGAACGATGAAGTGTTTGCAGGCGCCGTGCTCACGCACGACGGCCAGATCAAGCACGAAGCGACCCGCAAGACGATGGAGGGGCAGCCGACATGATCGACGGCGTCATTGCGCTTTATATATTCATGCTGGCTGCATTCACCGGCTACGAGGTGATTTCGCGGGTGCCCGTCATACTGCACACGCCGCTCATGTCGGGATCGAACTTCGTGCATGGAATCGTGTTGGTCGGTGCGATGGTCGCGCTGGCCGCCGCCGACAACACACTGCTGCGCGTCATCGGCTTCCTGGGCGTGGTGTTGGCCGCCGGAAATGCCGTCGGCGGCTACGTGGTGACCGAGCGCATGCTCAAGATGTTCGTATCGGCCGGCAAAAAGTCGGCCGCAAAGAAGACGGGACACTAGCCGTGACGCCAGCCGTGCTGTCCGCAGCGACCATTCAAACGCTCACCCAGCTTTCCTATCTCATCGCGGCCGCGCTGTTCATTCTCGGGCTCAAGCGCATGAGTTCGCCGGTCACTGCGGTGAGCGGAGTCCGCTGGGCCGGTCTCGGCATGCTGCTCGCCACTCTCGCGACGCTGGTTTTCGTTTTCATCGGCGCTTCCACCTTCAACCTGGCTCTCGTCGTCGGCGCCATCGCCGTGGGCGGAGCGATTGCCTGGATCAGCGGCAAACGCGTCGCCATGACCGACATGCCGCAGATGATCGCCCTGTACAACGGCATGGGCGGCGGCGCGGCGGCGGCGATTGCCGCCGTCGAGCTGTACAGCGGCAACGAGCACAACTTGGTGCATCTGACCATGGCCACGGCCGGCGGCTTCATCGGCGCCGTGTCCTTCAGCGGCAGCTTGATCGCCTTTGCCAAACTGCAGGGTTTAATCACGAAGTCCGTGCGCTTCAGCGGCCAGAAATTCTTGAATCTCGCGATCCTGCTCATCGCGGTCGGCCTCGGGACCATGGTGGTCTCGGGAATCAATGACAGCACGGCCGTCGTTTCCGCGTTCTTTGCCGCTGCCTTGATCCTGGGTGTCGCGATGACTCTGCCCATCGGCGGAGCTGACATGCCGGTGGTGATTTCGCTGTACAACGCCCTGACCGGCCTGGCCGTGGGATTCGAAGGTTTCGTCCTCGACAATGCCGCCATGATCATCGCCGGCACGGTCGTCGGCGCGGCCGGCACGTTGCTGACGCAACTCATGGCCAAGGCCATGAACCGTTCATTGGGGAATGTCCTGTTCGCGAACTTCGGCGAGACTTCGTCCGCGGGAGCCGCCGGCGTCACCGGCGCACAGAAAGCCATCGAGGCATCCGATGCCGGCGTCATGATGGCGTATTCGCAGAAAATCATCGTTGTCCCGGGATATGGGCTGGCGGTCGCCCAAGCTCAGCACAAGGTGTGGGAACTCACGCAACTGCTGATCGACCACGGGGTGAAGGTGCGCTTTGCCATCCATCCGGTCGCGGGCCGCATGCCGGGGCACATGAACGTGCTGCTGGCCGAAGCCGGCGTCCCCTATGATTTGATCTCGGATCTTGACGAGATCAACGCCGAATTCGAAACCGCCGACGTGGCCCTCATCATCGGCGCCAACGACGTCGTCAATCCGGATGCCCGCACCAACAAGGGAAGCCCGATTTACGGCATGCCCATCTTGAATGCCGACAAAGCGAAGAACGTGATCGTGATAAAACGCGGCCAGGGCCAAGGTTTTTCCGGGATCGACAATGCGTTGTTCGTGCTCGACCAGACACGCATGCTCTATGGCGATGCCCAGGCGGCCGTCAGCCAGCTGATTCAAGCCGTCAAGGCGGCAGGGTAAGCTCGAATCGATCGCGAACTTCCCATTTGCCGGGCGCCGGCGCGGCACTATCGCCCAGCCTTACCATTTCACCTTTCATGCCGCCGTCGAACACAGGAGCGCCCCTTGCGCCGCTTGCAGCATTCGAGATTCTCCCTGGTACCGGTCGCCATCCTTTCCCTCGCCTTCTCCGTCGCAAATGCCGATACTAAACCGCATTTGTTTCAATCACCGGCACTCAAGGGCGACTTGATTGCCTTCGGCTACGCCGGCGATCTGTGGACGGTGCCGCGGAGCGGGGGCCGCGCGGTTCGGTTGACGAACGGCGTCGGCCTCGAAAGCATGCCTATTTTTTCGCCGGACGGGAGCACCATCGCATTCACGGGGGAATACGACGGAAACACGGATGTGTTCACGATCCCCGCCGCCGGAGGCATACCGCATCGAGTAACGTACCACCCTGCGCCGGATACCGCAGTTGCCTGGACGCCCGACGGCAAGCGGATTCTCTTCCGCTCCACGCGTGCCGTTGCGAGCCGGTATACGCATATATTTTCCGTCGCCGCCGAAGGCGGCGAGGCGCTCAGACTGCCGCTCCCGATGGCTTACCAGGGCCAGATGTCGCCGGATGGTTCGCGCATTGCTTACTCACCCCTGCCGCCGGCGTTCGGCTTCGATTTCACGACTTTCGTCTCGTGGGGAAACTACCGAGGGGGCCGCGCGAGCACCATCTGGCTGACCGCCCTGCCCAGCCTCGACTCTGTCGAAATCCCTCATGAGCAGGCGTCGGACTTCTTTCCGGTCTGGAGCGGGCAGCGGATCTACTTCTTGTCGGGACGCGCCGGCCCCATCGGAATATTCAGCTACGATCCCGCCACAAAGCGCGTCGCGGAAGCGCTGCATAACGACGGTCCCGATATTCACAGCCTCGGGGGAGACGGTACCACGCTGGTCTACGATCAGCTGGGAGAGATCCATCTGTACGATACCGCCACCGGTCAATCGCGTCAGGTACCCATCCAGATCGACGCAGACCTTCCTGAAGTCAGACGTCACATCAGAAACGTCGCCGGGGAGATCGACCACGCTGCCATTTCACCGACCGGTATCCGTGCGGCGCTCGAAGCTCACGGAGAGATTTTGACGGTTCCCGTGAAAAACGGCCCGATTCGCAATATCACCAACACGCCCGGGGTGATGGAACGCTCCCCGGCGTGGTCGCCGGATGGGCAATCCATCGCCTATTTCTCGGATGAATCCGGTCTGTACCATCTTCACGTCGCTTCACAGCTGGGGGCTCTCCAGCCGGGCGCGGATGAGGTGCGGAAGTTTCCGCTTGCGGCGGAGCCCGCGTACTACTTCGCGCCAAAATGGTCGCCCGATTCGAAACGCATCGCCTTTCACGACAATCGATTGAACATCTACCTGCTCGATACGGTGTCGGGCAAGCTGTCCATCATCAACGGTAAGGATGTGTATGGCGGCTTCTCGGAGGCCGGCTACGATCTCGCATGGTCGCCCGATTCGAAGTGGATCGCATACCCGCGCTCTCTGGCCAATCATCTGCATGCGCTCTACCTGTATTCGGTCGAGAGCGGCAAATCCACGCAGCTCACCGATCCCACGGCGGACTCCCGACTGCCGGCCTTCGACCGCAACGGCAAGTACCTGTACTTCACCGCCAGCACGAATGCAGGCACCACGTCCTCAGGCCTCGATATGTCCGGCGACCTGTACGAAGTGCGCTCGAGCATCTACGCCGTCGTGCTGGCGGCGGATCAGGCTTCACCCGTCGCGCCCGAATTGAACGACGAAAAGGCACCCGCCCAAAAGCAGCCAAAGCCCCAGGAGCCCGACCAGACCGCTCGTGGCAACGAGCCCATTCGCGGCTCGGAGTGGCGGCGTACGCCGGGTGCGGCGGGCGCGGTGCCCGCCCCCACCCCGAGCGCGGTGAAAATTGACTTGAACGGCATCGGCGCCCGGATCGTTGCTCTCCCATTGCCGAGCGCGGCCTATGTGAGTTTGGCGGCCGGCGCCCACGGCAGCCTGTACTTCTCGGTTCGAACCGACGCCGCTCGATCCGACGATCGCACCGCCACCTTGAGCCGGTGGACGCTCGAAGATAAAAGGACCGAGAAACTGGCCGATCGAATCGAGAATTTCGAACTCTCGGCCGATGGTGAAAAAATGTTGCTCGCCCTTTCCAACCGCAAACCCGACGCGCCGCCCGAGGCGGCCGGCGACGAAGTACGTCCCACCTGGATCATCGTCCCCGCAAATGCCCCGCTCAAGCCGGGCGACGGTGCGCTGCCGCTGTCCGATCTTCAAGTGCGCGTGGACCCGGCGGCGGAATGGATGCAGATGTACCACGAGGTATGGCGCATGGAGCGAGCCTATTTTTATGATCCGCACTTCCACGGCGCGCCCACCGTCGCCGACGAGCGCCGTTACGAACCCTATGTTGCCTCGATCGCCTCGCGCGCGGACCTCAACTACATCTTTCAAGACATGTTGGGCGCCTTTTCCGTCGGCCATTTGCGCGGGAGCGGCGGCGCCATTCCGCGCGCCCGCCGCGTTCCGGGCGGGCTGCTCGGCGCGGACTACGTCATCCGCGGCAATCGCTACTGCCTGGCGAAGATCTATACCGGCGGCGACTTCAACCCGCGGGTGACGGCGCCGCTGGCACAGCCGGGTCTCAACGTGGCTGCGGGCGACTGCATCATCGCGATCAACGGGTTGGAGTTGACCCGCTCGGTCGACATCCAGCAGGCGCTCGAAGGAACGGCCGACCATCCGCAGTCGCTGCGCATTGCGCCGGCGAATGGCGGCAGCCTGCGCGATGTCACCGTCGTGCCCACGGCCACCGAGGGGAGCCTCCGCAACATAGACTGGATCGAGTCGAACCGCCGCGCGGTGGACAAGCTTTCGGACGGAAGACTTGCCTACGTCTACCTGCCCAACACCTCTTACGAGGGATTGACGAGTTTCAATCGCTGGTACTTCGCGCAGACGGAGAAACAAGGCGCCATCATCGACGAGCGCTTCAATGCCGGCGGACAGGTGGCCGACTACATCGTCGAGGTCATGAGCCGCAGGATCCTCTCCTACTGGTCGCCCCGCTACGGCGCCATTGAACATACGCCGAGCGCGGGGATTTACGGCCCGAAGGTCATGATAGCCAACGAAATCTCGGGCTCAGGCGGCGATGCGCTTCCCTGGATGTTCAAGCAGTCCAAGCTCGGAACCTTGGTGGGAAAGCGCACCTGGGGGGGCTTGGTCGGCATCGGCGAAATTCCCGTGCTGATGGACGGCGGTCGTGTAACCTCGCCGAATGTCGGCTTTTTTTCACCCAAAGGCGAGTGGGACGTCGAAAATCACGGCGTGGATCCCGACGTGGTGGTGGAGCAGGATCCGAAGGCGGTGAGCGAAGGCCACGATCCACAGTTGGAAGCAGCTGTCGCCATCGCGTTGCGCGAATTGACGGCTCATCCTTTGGCGCAGCCGGCCAGACCGCCCTATCCCGACTACCATCGCTGACGTGACGCCACTTTCGCCGACAACGGGTGGCGGACGTTTCGGCTCAGGTTTAGCGGCGGACTGTGATCGAGGGGTCCAGAAGCCGCAATGCCTCGGCGGCGTCCGTGGCGCCCGTGTTCTGGATGTCCTTGTCGCTGTAGACGCGGCCGAACGACGCGCAGGGCTCGCTGCTCGGAATTCTGCTTTCACTCACGCAGGCGCGATCGTTGCGTGCGGCCGCTGCAGCTTGCGGTTTCACGGTTGCAGCCGAGCACCCGACCAGCAGCAATCCTGCGGCTATCGACCCAAAGAAACGTAGGTTAGCAATCATGAGACACCTCCACACTGTCCGGAATATGGCGCATCAAGTCTTGGAAGGGCGACCCCGCCCGCGCGGCGTGCAGCTGGTCGAAGTCGCCTACGAACACGGCCTTGGCCCGAGCCCGGTCAGCCACCGCGAGGAAGCGCTCGAGCTGTTTGAGCCCAAGCATCTCCGCGCCGTCGAGCAGCAGCACCATGTCCCGGGACATCTCGAAATCACCTTGCCACTCCTCCTCGCAGGCTGCAAGGCTCTGCGAGGCGACCCCCGAGACCGCCTGTAACAAGCAGGCCGCACGCCGCGACGGCGCCGCGCCCCTGACGTCAAATCCTTGTCCACCCCACGCCTGTGACGCGGCTGTCAGGATCGCGGCCTTAGGTTGGCCGGTTACCGCAAGCGCCTTCGCGTCGCCCTCGCTCACCAGGCACATGAACGCCTGCCGCGCAGAGTCGCCGAGCATGCACCGCGCCGACAGGATGTTCTGCCGATCCAAGGGGACGCCGTGCCCCCGTCGGCTCGCCATCGATGCCGCCCGGCGCAGCAGCGACTTCTCCGCCTCGATCATGTCTCGCGAGGTGAAGCGATCCTGGCCGCCGGCGGAGCCCAAGGCCACCAATTCGCTGGATTGGGATACGGCGGTCAAAACGGCATCGAACTCTACTGCGTTCTGCGTTCGAGTCCGAAGATACTGAACGAGCTCCTGGTGCGTGAAAGCCGGGCGCTGCCGAGTCAGGGCGCGGAGCGCCACCGACGGATCCTCGAGGATGGTCTCGCCGTTCGCCTTCGCGATCCGCTGCTGCTCCGCAATGCGCTCCTCCAGATGCATGGGCAATGCCCCGGATCCCGCGCGTGCGCGTCCGATACCAATCCTCCGTTCAGGCATCAATTCGATTTGTTGCGCCGCCAGCGTGCGATGATCGATGCGTGCCGCATGCCCGGCCCGGGCCAAATGCTCGTTGACCCGCTCCGCCCAGGCGCATCGCCACTCGAGCAGCACGGACTTTCCGTTCCAGCGCCGCTCCTTGGGCCCGAAGCCCGCCGATGTCAAAGCGCGCAAGGTCAGCAAGATGTGGGCGTGGGGATTATTCGGATCTCCGCGAACGCAGAAATCCGCAATCATTCCCTTCGCCACGAACTCCTCCGCGACATAGTCGCGCACCAGGGCGACCCGTTCATCGCTGGAAAGCTCGATCGGCAGCCCGACTTCGATCAGGCGGGCAAGCTGCGAATCCTTCCGCAATTCGCTCGCCTCCACCGCGTTCCACAGCGCTTCCCGATCATGCGCCCAATGCGGTGCGACTACAGGCGCCATGATCTCCGAGTGTGTGACGCCTCGCTTGCCGGCGTAGTTGTGCGTAACGCCATACCGCTGGTCGCGCAGCGCCGCGCCCAGCCGATAAGCCGCCGCGGCGACCATGCTTTGGCCCCGTGCGCGGGATATGACGTTTGCCGTCAAATGATAGATCGCCAAGCCTAAGATCCTCCCCTTAGTGGCTCCGCGGCGGCGGCGCCCGCGGCGGCGGCGGCGGCTGGATCACGCTGCGGCGCTGCTCAGGACTCATCTGGCGCCACTGCTTGCGCAATTCACTGCGCTGTTCCGGCGGCATCTGTCGAAAACGCTGGAACGATTGCCGAACGCGCTGTTGCTGTTCAGGCGGCAAGCTCTTGAACTGCTGCCAGCGACTACGCAGTTCCTGCCGTTGTTCCGGGGGCATCGAACGCCATTGGCCGAAACGCTGCTGCGCACTCGACCGCTGTTCCGGCGTCATCGAAAGCCAGCGTTGACTCCCCTTGGCCAGCGCTTGCTGCCGATCCGCAGGCAGTGTATTCCACTTGTCCTGATAGCTTTGCAGGAGATGTTGCTGCTCGGGCGACAATGACTGCCATTCCGTTGTCGGAGGGGCTTGCGCAAAGGCCGCATTCGCCGCTGCGGCGATGAGACACACACTGAAAAAAACGGCCCTGATCATTGCTTAGCATCCTGCGGCGGCGGCGTAGGCGTCGAGTCCTTCCGCTGCGCCGACTTCTTCAAAAATGCCCACAGAGCGGCATCTCCGACATCATCCCGGCCCAAAAACTCGATGAAATCATCATCGGGCGTAGCGACGCCCGACGCATCCACGGCCGGCGTGGCAGCGCGCGCGGCATCGGGCGGCGAGGGTGCCGGCTGCGAAGACGGCGGTCCCGCCAGCGCCGCCGCGCACGCAACCACCCCCAAGGCCAACCAGTGCCGCACCGCCTTCAAGCGGATGTCACTTAGGCTGCCGGCTCGGAATTCGCCGCTTTGTCCGAAAAATCATAAAAGTCGAGATCGTTCTGCAGCATCTCGAGGGCGTCGCCGGTCCCTTCGTCGGCCGAGGCGACGATATCCAAATCCTCCAGGCTGGGCTGGCTGTCGGCAGCCGTCAACCCGTGGTTGCCTGCCGGGAAACCGAACCAAAGAACCGCGCCGAGCAGCGCCGCGGCGGTCACTCCCGCTGCCGGGGTCCAGGTGCCGATACGCAGCAACCACGGCCGGCGTTTCGCCGCAGCGGCGGCATCCAGCGCGGCATGGCGCGCCTGAGTGAGACGCGAACGCAACCGCATATCCATTGCATCGACGCTTTCCCGGAACAGCTCGCGGCTGCGCGCCTCAAACGGGCTTTGCCCTGAATCCGGCGTGTGCTCTTTCATTACCAAACCTCGCCCAGTTGTTCGCGCAGCGAATGCACGGCGCGCGAATAATGCGTCTTTACACTACCCTCCGAGCAACCCATGGCGGCCGCCGTTTCAGCCACATCCAAACCCTCGAAGTTACGCAACATGAAGGCCTCGCGCTGCCGCGCCGGCAGTCCGCGCAGCGACACTTCGAGCTGCTCCATGGCCTGACCCTGCATCATGAGCTCGGGCGCGTCCGGCCCGCCGTCCGGCACGTTGTCGAGCGGATCCTGGGCCTGGTTGTCCGGGTCCTCATGGGTTCCCGGAAGCCAGACCATGAACTTCTTGCGCACCGTCCTGCGCCGCTGCAAGTCCCGGATCCCGTTCTCCAGGATCCGATAGAACAGAGGCCGCCATTCCGCGCTCGGCCTGGCGGCGTAGCTGCGCGCCAGCTTCAGCATCGCGTCCTGCACCACGTCGAGCGCATCGTCGGGATCGCGTAGTGCCACCTGCGCCATGCGAAATGCCCGGCGCTCGATTTCGGCCAAGAATCGATCGAGTTCCTGCGTCTGATCCAGAACCGCTCCCCTGGGTGCTGGAGCCGGAACATCCCAGACCATCCAAGCCCTGGCAAGCGTATCAAAGCGCGGCACGCCGCGTCCCGTCGTCCTCTCGCCGTCGACGATCTTGTCCATACCCTGTATAAACGCCTGACCCGAGTGGCGGTTGACGACGCCAAACGCGTGGTTGGGTCCGCGCAAGATCAGCAACTTACGCACATCGCGGGAATCTCCATTGCAATATTTGCAACCAACATCTCGGCACGGCATCCAGAGGGTCATGTAACCAATTGATTTATATGGGATCAATTCGATTTCGGAGAATTTCATCAAATTGATTAGTACCCGAAACGGAACGGGCACTTAGGCCAAATGATCCCCGCTTCTCAACAGACTTATCCACAGCATGTGTGGACAAGGGGATCGCCTTGATCCTGCAGGTTGCGCTCGATACTCCTCTGCGCCGAGTATTCGACTATCTACCACCGGCCGATACTGCCGGCCGAACTCCCAAGCTCGGCGTGCGCGTGAGCGTGCCCTTCGGTCGGCGGCAGCTGATCGGCGTGCTGGTCGGCGTCTCTCAAGCATCTTCCATTTCCCCCGCAAAGCTCAAGCCCGCGCTGGCACTAATCGATGATGAACCGGTGTTCGATCGCGTGACGTTCGATTTACTGCGCTTCGCCTCCGACTACTACCACCACCCGCTGGGCGAGGTCATTGCGGCGGCACTGCCCGCGGCCTTGCGCCTGGGCCAGGCGGCAGGAGGGGCCGCGGACCTCTGGAGCCTGAGCGAGGCCGGCACGCGAGAGTTGGCATCGCCCACCAGCCGCCGTGGTCCGCGCCAGCGCGCGCTGCTCAAGTGGCTCGCGGAACGTGCGGAGGCAACGGCTGACGAAGTGACGGACGAATTCAAGCCGGAACATCTTAAGACACTGGCGCGGCGCGGATGGGTCATTTCGAGGCGTGCGCCGATCGACGCGACGCCGGACCCAGCACCGGTCGACCTGCACGCCGGCGATGTGTCGCCGACGGACGCACAAATCAAGGTCATCGACGCGATCACGGCGTCGCTCGGGAACTTCGCGGCCCACCTGCTCTATGGAGTGACAGGCAGCGGCAAGACCGAGGTCTATCTGCGCGTGATCGCCGAGAGCTGTGCCCGGGGTGGTGGCCAGGCATTGGTGCTCGTGCCCGAGATCGCGTTGACCCCGCAGCTGGTGGACCGCTTCCGCCGGCGCTTCAATA
>Ga0179587_10000226_pt1 | contig 23445 bp, 26 predicted proteins | sample CZODoug2_1_08_16_FD_185932 | JGI IMG/M metagenome (GOLD analysis project Ga0179587, IMG submission 185932) | Vadose zone soil fungal communities from Angelo Coast Range Reserve, California, USA - CZODoug2_1_08_16fungal | ecosystem: Environmental > Terrestrial > Soil > Vadose zone | place: USA...
ATCCTGAGCGCTGGAGCCGCGCCACTCGCAACTGGACGCCGATCGGTCTCGTGGCCCTCAATCCGTCGCGAGCAGCCTTGCAGGCTGCCGCTTGAATCGGGCGACAACTATCTTGACACTCACCGCCGGTATAAACCGTTACCCATGTCCCCGGAACGGACCTTATGAAATGAGCGCGCCCGGACGGATTCGAACCGCCGACCACCTGGTTCGAAGGTAATTCTAAGCCAAAGTAACCAGACTGAACGGAACTGTAACCCCTGGATTTTACGGTCTTTCGCTGCTTCCGTGTCTCGCTGGTTCCGGTTGATTCGGCTGAGAGTGGTAGCAGCGTGGTAGCAAAGCGGACCCAACGGCGGCTCAATCTTTAATCAGCCAATCGAGCTTGGCGAACATAGCATGCGTATGAGCGACAGGTTGATCTAAGAGACTTTGAAAACCGAGGTCGCGATACATGAGCACCAACTTGTCTTTGTCTGGCTCAGGATTGAAACCCGACGAAGTTGGGTCGCCCAATTCAGCATCTAGAATAATCCCCCAAACTCCAAGGGCCGATTCTCGAATTAGCCGGCGAGCGGCGTCAGCAATTAAGATTTCGCCGAGTCTGCCGACTGGGCAATCGTCAGCTTTCCCCATATAGCCAAGCTTGGCCATCGGGAAATCTATATGCCCCGGCACTCTCCTTTGCTGAGATCCCGAAAGCTCTAGATCCTTATAACTTATAGCCGCAGCAGATAAGGTATAGAAGCCAAATACCTTCCCTGGATCAGCCTGGGGACTTGCGATAAAGATGCGGGCGAATCGAGACCCTGCGTATTTTCGCGCTTGATTGAGTAGAAATTTCTCTACCCGGTCAGTCTTCGCTTTTTTTCTGCAGCAAAACTCAGCAATTCGATGATGGTCGCCAAGGGCCTCGATGACTAGCGGCTTGTCACCTGCGTCGCGTGCCTGCGACTCGCCTCCCTCATCCTTGCGGTCGGCTGTCTCTCCGACGTTATGCATCCCTCAAACTGCTCCACTTGGTGATCGGAAAGTAGATATACGAGTTGACCGGTGCCTTCCGTTTGCACCGCAACTTTCGCGTCATGCTCCGTGATTGCTAGTTTCAGTTTTATGACGACCCTTTCCAAGGCGTCAGAAACCTGCACCAGCTTTGCCATCGCATTTTGCGTTTTTCTAAGTGAACGCTTTGATTGCGCCTGCGCCGCCAACGTTCGTAGTTTCCTAACGTTGCGTTCCAGTCCGATTAGCAATCTACTCGCCTCGTGTTTCGGATCAACGATCACTCCATCAGCATCGTTCACGACAGAGCAAAGGCCCCTCAACGTAAGACTATCGAGTTCCAACTTCTCGCTGATCGCACCGACGACCGCGCTACCAAGGAAATCGAGCAAGCTTCCAAGAATGGTCTGCGAAAAACTGATCGCACGCTTCCCACGGCGCACATCCGCCTGCGCGGGTTTCGCCGCGGCGAAAATTGTTTGTTGGGAGATCTGGCCTAGCGCAATTGTGGTCATTAGACAGCCCTCCATTGGCTAGCAATGTGCTTACGCACATGCATCCGGGGCCCTCGGCAAAAGGGCACATCGAGCTTACTCATAACTCCTTTTCCCCCGGGATGCGCGCGAACAGCATGCTAACACCACCGACAATGACACGATATAGGCGAGATACCTACAATATTGGACATAAATGCCATCGATTTGACTCGAATTGAGCCTACCTGGTTCCTTTTCCATTGTTCGGCATCGACCGCACAAATCTGAAGCCCAGAGGCTTCGGCCTGGGTATTCATACAGCCCCAGGCGCCCCCCTCGGGGCGCCGTTCGATGCTGTAAACTCGCTTAGGTGATCTAGCGACAGGGACGGTCAGGGATGCAAGCGCAATCACAACGGCAATTGGCTGCCGCACGCAGGACCGACTGAAACCATGGCGGACGGAATTGCCTCAATCATCGGCGCCCTGAAAGACCTCCGCGTATCGACGCAGGTCTCGCTCGCGACCACGGCCACGGCGCTGATCCTGCTCGGCGCGACCTTCATCCCCGGTATTGCCACCCTGGCGCCGGGTCTGCTTGAGTGGCGAGCTTGGCTGTTGCTCGCTGCCGTCGCCGGGCTGGCGCTATTTCTGGTGGGGCTTGGGGCTGACGCAATGAGGGCTCGCTCAGAGCGCAGGAATGTGGTTGCCAGCGAGAGTGCCCTTACGGAGAAGCGCATTCTTACCCTGAAGCAGCTCACGATCGATGAGCAGAATAGAGTCCGGACATTCCTTGTAAGCGTGTCCAGGGCGGGCGAAACGTATACACGGGACTCGACCATATATCGCCTCATGGAGCAGGGCATCTTCGAGCAGGTAGGAGAGAAATTTAGCCGGGGGTCTAGCGAAAGATTCAGTGTTTCGCTGTCCGACTGGGCGTGGATTTACTTGCGCGAGCATCCCGAATTGCTCGGTATAACGCCTGGCCAACTGCCGCCGATCGGCGAGGAGATAACTCGCGTCCGCGAGCGCGGCGGGCCGGCCGGAGGCACCACTTGATGGCGCATTTACCCCAATGACCACGAGCGAGTGGATCTCTGGAGGGAGCCTAATGGTCGCGCTATTCGCTTTATGGCGAACGTTTGCCGCCCCGACCGTCGCCTTGCGCACAACCCTCGTGCGCGAATTGGCTCAGCTTCGAGTCGAGCTTGCGGCCCTCGGTAAGCAGATTCCGTTTGGCCTGCAATCTCGGCAGCGGGTCTCCTCAGCCCTCGGTACAGGCGGCGGAAATCTCGAGATCTTCAAGAGGGAGACCGAGACTGACCTCGCTGAAGTCCATACGATCGAAAGCCAGGTGGGAGACATGGATGGCGTCGTCCGCTGGATAAGCTCCTATGCCGACATGGAGGAGAAGGCGAAGGAGGTCACATCGGCTCGTACCCGGGCGAAGCAGTTGGCTGATAAGTACGCTGCGGCCTTCGCGAAAGATGAGGCGGACCGGGCGTTCATTCGCGAGAGCGTGACGCAACGGGCGGCCCGGCAAATGGAAAGGGGAAACTAGGGGACTCGGAGCAGCTCGACGATCTGCCGATAGTCGGTGATCGCGTCACGCAGCCCCTGCTTCGTCTGCTCGGTGATGTCGATCTCCCCGCCGCCCTCGGTGTGTTGCACGATCCGAAAGCGCGGGAGTGAGTCGAGGTCGCGGAGCTTCTTCTGCTCATCGAGAAGCCGCTTTTCGTAGTAGGCGATCAACTCCTTCGATGCCATCACCCGCCCTCCTGATCAAGCCACGCGAGCACTCGCTTGGTATCGACATAATGCCAGCAGCCGTCGTACCACTCCCGCACGTCGGCCCAGTCGGGCGATACGGCGAAAGTGCGGCCATCGTAGAAGGTGACCGGCCAGGGGCGCGACGGGACCCGCTTTCTGATGCTCGCCTTAACGTTTCGGTTGAGGTTATCGCACAGCTCCTGGGCCAGGGCGTCGCTGAATTCCTTGTGCGTCAGACTGATCAAACAACCCTCCAACCACCAATTGTACGCCAGCACCCGAACACAGGATTTGGTACAATGGCCCTCTCACGCCCCGCTCATCGGGGCGTTGTCGTTTTACGGCCCAAACAGCGTTTTATTCGACGCGGTGACCGGATCGAACGGACGCTCTGGATCAACAATTGTTGGCTGTGCCACCGACGAGCCACTCTGGGCAAGAGAAGCCATCGATTCGCCGCTCGGATGGATCGCGTACAGATTCGATTCGTACGGCGTGCCCTGGTACGAGTCAGCCATGTTTGGACCCCTTCTTGCCCTGAGAGCCCGAGCCGATGCGATCCTCCGCCTCGGCCGCCTTCGATGGCGTGAAGGCCGTCTCTTTGCTTTGATCGACATTCTGACGCTCGCTCGCAATCGCACCCTTTGCGCCGCTCAAGCTGTGCTCCACGACCCGTTCCGGCGCCGCGTGCTCGGCCAATGTGTGAGCGCCGCCGCGGTGGCGAATGCTGCGAAACGTCGTGCCTTTTTCAGAATTGTGTTTCATCGATTGTGCGCTCCGAAATTTGTTTGACTATCGCCCTAGGACGCCATCGGCCTTGACCAAGCTATCCTCGATCGCATCATCGGCGCCCCAAGTGTCGCCCTGGCCGTTGCGGATCTCGTTGAGCTTGATGCTGGCATCGTTCTGCGGCATCTGCGCGCCCTTCCGGACCGGCGAATCAAGCACGTCGGATGGAGTTGCGGTGTAGTCGTGCGACCGTTTCACGCCATCGAAGAGCACGCCGTCGCCGTTGGCTTTCGAGTCGTTCATATCGATCGGACCGCCGCCGCTCAGGTTCTTGCCGTACCTGTCTGCCAACCGAGTCCGTGAGGCTTCGTCTGGGTTGCCAAGCACTGTGCGAGCGCGCGTGCCGAGCGTCCCTGGCGCCATCCCGTTCGCTTCCTCCACTTGGCGATTTCCGCGCTGGTCCCCTTCGAATTGCGAAGCCGTGGTATCCGAACCGCCGACATAGCCCTTGGGCAGGTCCAAGGAGCCATAGCCCTCGCGATTGCCGATGAAGGCGGCCTTGGGCCCGACGTAGTTGACTGGCGTACCGATAATTCCCTTGCTTTTGCTCATGGTGATTTCCTCTTGGGTTGATTCAATCGAGATACAAAATCGGTCGGGCATATGATGGCCTCGGATCTGACTGCTCGCGATCGCGGGCTCGATCCTCATCGCGTGTTAACGGCTCATAGTCGCAGCGAGTCTGCTGGACGGTGTTCGCGCCCTGCACGGTGCTGAAGGGTGCGCGGCTCGCCATGAAAAGTGCGCCGGCGCAGGCATTGATCCGATCATCATGCGATCCGCGGCCCGGTGCGTGGTCGATCGCGTCTCCTCGGCCGCCGGACTTTGGAGTGCGTTCAAGGCCACGCAGTTCCACCACGAGGCGATCATCATCGATGAGCGAGACCAGGCCGCTCACGAACAGGGGCGCGACTTCCCGATACAGTTCGGACTTCGAAAGCGGACAGGATTCAAGGCTGATGCCGTGGCGGTGGAAGGACTGCGCCGGCCAGAGGCCTGCGTATTTGTCGGCCTGGGCGCTCGTGATGCCGTAGCTTTTCAGGGCCATCGCGCAACGCTCGACCGCTGCCTCTGTGTCGAACGGCGGATCGATCGCAACCAACTGATCGACGAACACGCGGCCGCGCTCGCCCTGGTGAGCGACTGCGCAGGTCATTGAATCCGCGCCACCGCCGCCCGCCGCGTCGATAAATCCTTGGTAGCGAATCTCCTCGAGTGGGATCAGGTCGATCTCGATGCCGGCGCCTTTAGGGTCGCCAAGCAATTCACGCATGGCGCATGGTCGGAAGTGAAGACCGTGAACAGCCGCCGGCGGATCCCGCTCGCGAAGGAGCTGGTCAAGCAGCTGAAGGTCCACAAGCTACAGACGCCAGGCCCGCTCGTGTTCCCTGGCCCATCTGGCGGGACGATCGATTACCACAACTGGCACAGCCGAGTGTGGCTGCCGCTGCTCGCGAAGACCGGCCCGGATGAGGAGAACCCGAAGCGCGTCGCGATCGATGGCACGTTCCACATGTTGCGGCATTTCTACGTGACCGCGCTCATTCAAAGCGGCCTGAACATGAAGGTCGCGCAGACTCTCGCGGGCCATCACTCGGCCGCGTTCACGCTCGATCAGTACGCCGACGCGGTGCCACAGCAGCTGGAGGATGCGGGCGAGAAGGTAGCATCGGTGCTACTCACGGCAAGCGGTAGCATTTTGGTAGCAGCACCGAAAATTGCGAGGTCAGTGGTGGTGCAAGTTCTTGATTCTAGAGCGCGCCCGGACGGATTCGAACCGCCGACCACCTGGTTCGAAGCCAGGTGCTCTATCCAGCTGAGCTACGGGCGCCCGCGCGCAGTTTAGCGTTGATAGAGCCAATCGTCAGCAGCATTGAGCAGACCCTCGCAGACTGGGCTCCGACGGTGAATGGCTCGGAGCATCGTTCGGCGCTCGTTTCGCGCGGGCGAGCTCCTGTTCGAGCTGCTCGATTCGGTCCTGCAAGTGGTCATAGAACGAGAAATCGATTCCCGATCCCCACGAGCTGATTTCCCGCCAGACGAGGTGAAGAGCCGCGCGAATGCCCTCAATCTTCAACGGCACCGGCCAAATCCCGATGCGGTGTGAGGGAGCATTAGCATCGGCGCGGAAACGATAGGCGTCCTGCGCCTGTCACGCCGCGGTGTCTCGCAAGTGGCCGTCCAAAAATGCGAGTAGATGGGACTGGGACACGGCTCCCACTTTTTGGGCGACGAGCGCTCCTTTCTTGAACAACAGCAGCGTCGGAATGCTGCGAATGTTGAATTTGGCCGCTGTCGCGGAATTGTCATCGACATTCAGCTTTGCAACTCGAATTTTGCCCTCACGGGAACGAGCCACTTCTTCGAGGATCGGCGCAATCATCTTGCACGGACCGCACCAATCAGCCCAAAAGTCCACGAGCACCGGCACCTCTGAGTTCAGCACCTCGCTCTCGAACCCTGCATCGCTCGTATGAATAACTTCAGAATTGCTCACGAGACCTCCGCGGTTGACCCTGTCTGCTTGAACCCACATGAGGGCACGCGCGGAGACTTCAAATTACAATCGCGCATATGCAAGAACCAAAAAGGCATGTAGGACAAGTTGCCCGACCGTCAACTGCGCGCCCGGGGCGAACTCTTGCAGGGCAGTACACTCTAATGGACGCTCCACCGACCCAACAGGTTCCAAAGATAATGGCCAAACGATGTGTTTTCCTGCTGGGGGCGATTGCCGCGATGTCCCTCGCGACGGCGGCCCCGGCGCCATTTGACCTCGCCGGTCCTACCCTGGAGGTCAAGGTGACCCGGGGCAACACGACGCTCCCGGCTTCCCAGGTGCCAAATCTTGCCCCGGGCGACCAGGTGTGGATCAAAGCCGACTTGCCGGAGTCGCAGTCCGCCGAGTACCTAATGGTGGCGGCGTTCTTGAGCGGATCGACCAACCCGCCCCCTGAAAAGTGGTTTTTTGCCTGTAAGATTTGGTCGGCGAAATGCGGCAAGGCGGGCCTGACCGTCACGGTGCCGCAGGGAGCGCAACAGGTTCTCCTATTCTTGGCGCCGCACACCGGCGGCGATCTGCGAACTTTGATCGGCGCCGTGCGCGGTCGTCCCGGGGCGTTCGTTCGTACCTCGCAGGATCTGAACCAAGCCGCGCTCGACCGCTCGCGGCTCGAGCGATATCTCGCCGCTGTTCACCTTCTCAATGACGGCGATCCTTCGAAATTGAAGGAAGCAGCACCGCTGTTGGCCCGCAGCCTCGCGATCAGAGTCGAGGACAAGTGCCTGGATAAGATTCCCGAGCTGCAGGCGCCCTGTCTCATGCAGGGACAAGAATCGCTGATCTTGAACGACGGCCACAGCACATCGATTGTCGAGGCGTTAACCACGGGTCCCGGCAGCGATTTGGCCATGGAGGTCAGCTATACGCCGCAGTTGAGTTACGGCCTTTACAGTCCCTACATCGCTTCGGTGCTGGACATCGCGCGCATCCTGGATTCGTTTCGGACTGCGCAATATCAATATATTCCTGCGCTGGCCTCACAGCGCGAAGACAAGCTCGCCTTGACGCTCAATACGCCGCCTTCCTTCCACAGTCCCAAGTCGGTATTGGTGGTGGCGCTGCCGGCGGTCGAGTCGGCGCAGTTGCCTCCGCTGCACGCGGTCGACCCCAAGGAGATTTTCTGCCTTCGACGCTCGACGCTGGTGCTGCCCGTCGACGGCGCGCCGTTGGCATTTTCCACCGGGTATGCACACGGCCTCACGCTCACCGTGACCGGCAGAGAAGGCAAAAGCATAGCCTTGCCGGCAAAGGCCGATCCGATACAAGGCGGTTATGTCGTCGATACCAGCGCCCTGGGAAGCGCTGTTCTGGGCGACAGCATTCATGCATCGCTCAGGGGATATTGGGGATTCGAGCCTTACGAGGGTCCAACCTTTCGCCTGATCAATGTTCACGCAAAATCGTGGGAATTGGCTGCCGGCGATGAAGCCGCGTTGATCGTCGGACGCCAGGACACGATTCATCTGCAAGCCGACAGCGTAAGCTGTGTCGACGGCATCATGCTGAAAGACCCGGGTGGCAAGCAACTGAAGGTGGATTGGAAAACGACCAGGCCTGACGAAGTCGAGATAAAGCTGCCGCTTCAAGACGCAACGCCCGGAGCGATGACTCTGTTGGTGACCCAGTACGGCAACAGTCAACCCGAACCCATCTCTATTCATACCTTTGCCGATGCCGGGCGAGTCGACGGTTTTGCCATTCATTCCGGCGATATCGTCGGCACGCTCAAGGGCAACCGCCTCGACGCGGTCGCCAGTCTGACGTTCAAAGGCAACGTATTCGTGCCGGGTGAACTGACGTCAAAGCAGGGCCTGGACGAATTGCCGATGGTTGCTCAGGATCCGCAGTCAGTGAGCGGGCTGAAGCCTGAGCGCGGCGTTGCGGTGAAGGTTTCCTTGCGCGACGGCCGTGTGCTGCCGCTGCTCGGCAGCGTCGATGCACCGCGGCCGGCGGTGACCTTGCTGGGAATGAACGTACAATCATCTCCATCGAGCCACGACAGCAACATCCTATTGGCCGAGCCGAGCGAATTGCCTCAAGACGCGACACTGACATTTTCACTTCGCACACAATCACCCGCGGTGTTTGCCCACGATGAGACTGTCGAAGTCGCCACCAGCGATGAGTCCTCCACGGCGACCTTGAGCTTCAACAACGGCGGCGTGATGCTGGAGAATTCGCAGGTCGCGGTGGCCACGCTCAATCCGGCGAAAGTATTCGGCGGGGCCGCATTCGGTCCTCTGCAATTCCGAATCAACTTCAAAGGCGTCGTGGGCGATTGGCAACCGCTCGCCAACCTCGTGCGCCTGCCGATGCTCAAGGATTTGAGGTGCCCCACCACGCCGGAGCTCGCCTGCAAATTGTCCGGCTCGAGTCTTTTCTTGATCGATTCGGTCTCCAGTGATCCTCAGTTCACCCAATCGGTGAAGGTGCCGGACGGTTTTCTAGGATCCGCGCTGCCGGTGCCGCACCCGAAATCCGGATCGTTGTACGTGAAGTTGCGTGACGACCCATCGGTAGTCAACACGACCTCGCTCGCAACGCAGGAAATTCCGGCATCCCCCGACGAAGCGGCACGGGCCAGCGCACGCAGTTCTGCATTGTCCGGCGAACATCCGCCGGAGACGGGTGCACCGCAGATTCCTTAAATAGCGGCAATTCGGGCCGCGAGGAAGCGCCGTTCGGGCTCCAGCGTGGCGGTTTTCAAGGCTGTGCCATAGGCCTCTCGAGCCTCCTCGTTACGGCCGAGCTGCTGCAGAAAGCGGCCTCGCGCCGCATGCAGCAGGTGATATTGAGTGACCCTGCCGCGTGCCGCCAGCGAGTCGACGAGATCGAGTGCGCGTGCGGCGCCGTCCACCATCGACACGGCCACCGCATGATTCAGTTCGATCACCGGCGTCGGTTGCAATCTCAGCAGCACTTCGTAAAGGCCGACGATTTGCGGCCAATCCGTAGCCTGTTTGTCCCCTGCGCGCACATGCAGCGCCGCGATCGCGGCCTGCACCGCGTACGGGCTCACCTGGCCTCGAGCCGTAAGGGACTTGTCCACCAGAGAGAGTCCCTCCGAAATTTCGTTCTGGTCCCATTGCGAACGATCCTGATCATCGAGCAGCACGATGTCGCCGCCATCGGAGACCCGGGAGGAGCGGCGCGCGTCATGCAGAAGCATGAGAGCGAGAAGACCCATGATACCGGCATTGTCAGGCAGCAAGGTATCGAGAAGCTTTCCCAGGCGAATGGCTTCCGCGCACAATTCCACGTCAATCAGCTGAGCGCCTGCCGTGGCTGCATAGCCTTCCGTGAACACGCCATACACGACGGCAAGCACGCCGTCGATCCGTTGATCGAGCACGGAAGGGTCGGGCGTCTCGTAAGGAATTCCCGCGTCGCGGATTTTTCGCTTGGCTCGCACCAGGCGTTGCGCCATCGTCTCTTCACTGATGAGAAAAGCCCGGGCCACGGCTTGCGTCGACAGCCCGCACACTTCGCGCAACGTGAGCGCAATTTGCGCCTCGTCATTGAGCGCCGGGTGGCAGCACGTGAATATGAGGCGTAGGCGATCGTCGCCGAATATCGCTTCATCCGACTCATCGGTCTCCGCAAGCGCATCCACCTGCGCGGCGGCGAGTTCTCGATCGAAGATCTTTTCCCGGAAAAACACATCGCGGCGTATGCGGTCGATCGCCTTGTTGCGCCCCGCGCTGACCAGCCATGCCCGCGGATTGTCCGGCATTCCCTGCGTCGGCCATTGTTCCATCGCAGCCGCAAAGGCGTCTTGCTGCGCTTCCTCGGCCAAATCGAAATCGCCGAGCAGGCGGATCAAAGTCGCGAGGACCCGACCCGCCTCCCGGCGAAACACTTCTTCGATCTTGCCGGCGGCGCCTGCGCTCATGCGGCGAATGGTCCGCGGCGTCTTCAGCCTGTCAGCGGCCAAATGGGACGCACTTCGATGCTTCCAATCCTGGCGCCCGGAATGCGGGCCGCGACGGCGGTCGCTTCATCGAGATTCTTGGCCTCGATCAGATAGTAGCCGCCCAGCTGTTCGCGCGTCTCCGCAAACGGCCCATCAGTGATGGCCGCTTTGCCGTTGCGCACCCGCACAGTCGAGGCGGTGGACGCGGGTTTCAACCGGTCTCCCGCCTTGAACTGCCCGGCTTGCACAATTGACTTGGTGAATTCCGTGTATTCATCCGACATTTTCTTCAGAGCGGGTTCTCCCAGCGCCTTGAATTCCGCTTCATTGCTGTATATGAGTAAGAGATAGTTCATGTGTTAGTTCCTAACGTTGAGGCGTGATTCGCCGTTACCTAGTCGAACCGCGCCCGGCAAATTCGACATTTGGAATCGGGGATTTGCGATACAAAAGGCGCAATGAGAGCGGCAGTCCTGGATGTGCACTTGGCGGGTTCCCACTATAGTGGAACCATATGACTCGCCGCTGTTCAAATAAATCTGCCAAATCAGACGCTTACAGCATGCTGTCGCTGCGCTGGCGGCCTTGAGCCCTTGGCCGTAAGATCATGCTGGCTCTGTGTCACCTCGTTCGTCTCGATAACTAGAGGATTTCCGATGAAGGCTTGGATACCGCTCACGCTTGTTTTCGCATTTGGTTTGGCTGCCCACGCGCAGGCAACATGCTCCTACCCGGCCTCGCCGGCCAAACCCCCCGATGGTAAAACGGCGACCAAGGAGCAAATGGTTGCCGCCGCGCAGGATTTCAAACGCTACAACGGCGAGATGAACATGTATTTGGATTGCATCAAGCTGGAAATGGACGTACCTGCACCGGCGGACCCTGCGAAGCTCACGGCGGATGAGAAGAAAAAGGCAGACCAGCAGCACAGAATGTATGTGAAGAAGAACGATGCGGCGGTCGATGAGCTACAGGCCGTTGTTGGGCGATTCAACGAACAGCTGAAGATCTACAAAGCCAGGAACGTTCAATAATTTTCATGGCGGCGGATTTCTCCCCCGCCGCCGAGTTTGAACTATGCAGGCCGCTACGCTCATTACCCCGCGTCTGGCCGAAGAGGCGATCTACTCTCGGCTGACGTGTTTGCCCATCGAATCACTGCCGTTGACGCAGTGTGTCGGCGGAACTCTGCGCGAGAATGTTTACGCGGAGCGTGACGCACCGCCGTTTGATCGGGTTTCCATGGACGGCATGGCGGTCGACAGCGAGGCGTTGCGAAAAGGCCAACGGCGCTTCCACATCCAGGGCATCCAGGCCGCCGGCGCGCCGGCGACGAAACTCAAGACCGCCGATCACGCGATCGAAGTCATGACGGGCGCGATTCTGCCGATTGGCTGCGACAACGTCATACCCATCGAACAGGTGGACGTTGCCGATGGATTCGCGTCCCTCAACACGGTGGTCGTGAGCTCGCCTTACCACAACATTCACCGGCGCGGCGCGGATAGCCGGCAAGGCCAACTCTTGCTGGAATCCGGCACGTTATTGCGCGCGCCGGAAGTCGCAGTGGCGGCCTCCGCCGGCATGGCACGGGTGCGCGTGAGCAGCCAACCGGCCATCATGGTTGTGTCGACCGGGGATGAGCTGATCGAGCCCGGCGACCCCATCGAAGAATTTCAAGTGCGGCGCTCGAACGCCTACGCCGTGGCAGCGACATTTCGCAGGCGCGGCTTCAGCCGCGTGGGCAACGATCACGTGCTGGACGATGAGAATCTTCTTCGCGAGCGGCTGTCCCTGCATTTGACCACTCACGAGGTGGTGGTATTGAGCGGCGGCGTTTCCATGGGCAAGTTCGATCTCGTGCCAAAAGCGCTGATGCAGCTGGGCGTGCAGGAGGTGTTTCACAACGTCGCTCAGCGTCCCGGCAGACCCATGTGGTTTGGCATCGGTCCGCACGGCCAATCGGTATTTGGCTTGCCCGGCAATCCCGTCTCAACACTGGTTTGCCTGATCCGCTACGTCATTCCCGCCATCGCCGAGGCCATGGGCACCAAACGTGCGGCGCCCGAACGGCTGGCACTGGCATCCCCCGTGACCTTCAAACACTCGCTCGCGTATTTCTTGCCGGTCGTCATTGACCACGACGACTGGGGACGGCCGTGGGCAACCCCGAAGCCGCCGAATGGTTCGGGGGATTTCCTCAGTCTCGCGGGTACCGATGGATTCGTGGAACTGCCGCCGGGGCCCAATACCTACGCCAAGGGCTTCGTGGCCAACGTTTATCGTTGGTAATCCAGCCCCATGACCTCGATCATTCACGATATTCGCGGCGCCCAGCATCCGCTCGACCGGCTCGGCCGTCCGCTGCACGACTTGCGCATCTCGGTAATGGACCGATGCAACTTTCGCTGTCCCTACTGCATGCCGAAGGAGCAGTTTCACGAGAATTACCAATTCCTCAAGTCGCGGGAGCGTTTGTCGTTCGACGAGATCGTGCGGTTGACAAAATTGTTTGCGGGCTTGGGCGTGCGCAAGGTGCGCCTCACGGGCGGCGAGCCGCTGCTGCGCAACAATCTCGCCGATTTGGTCGGTGATCTGACCGGCGTGGCGGGAATTGAAGATATTGCCCTGACCACCAACGGCGTGCTGCTGGCCAATCATGCCGTCGATCTGCACGCCAATGGGCTGCAGCGCATCACCGTCAGCTTGGATTCGTTGGATAAAGACATCTTTGCGCGCCTAAGCGGTGGTTTTGGTGCGCTCGATCAAGTCTTGGCCGGTATCGACGCCGCCATCGGTGCGGGCATGACCCCCGTCAAGATCAACACCGTCCTCGAACGGGGTGTCAATGATCACACCGCACTCGATCTCGTGGAGCACTTTCGCGGCACGCCGGTGATAGTGCGCTTCATCGAATTCATGGATGTCGGGAATCGCAACCACTGGGACCCTAAGATGGTGGTGCCATCCCGCGAACTTGCCGCGCAAATCAATGCTCGATGGCCCATGCACCCTGTGTCGGAAAATTACCGTGGTGAAGTCGCGCGTCGCTGGCGTTTCGATGACGGCGGCGGCGAAGTGGGCTTCATTTCGTCGATATCGCAGCCATTTTGCGGCGATTGCAGCCGCGCGCGCCTATCCTCCGAGGGCAAGTTCTACACCTGCCTGTTCGCGACTCATGGAATCGATTTGCGGGCCCCGATGCGTGATGGTGCCGACGATGCCGAATTGCTGCGAATCATTCGCGGCGCCTGGTTGGGGCGAACCGATCGCTACAGCGAACTTCGTGAGGAACTGCGGCGCGATGCGCCCGAGACGAAGAAGATCGAGATGTACTACATCGGCGGCTGAACATGACCTTTACCCATTTGGACGCCGATCACCGTCCCACCATGGTCGATGTCAGCGACAAGGCGGCGAGCAAACGAAGCGCGACCGCTGAAGCACGCGTAAAATTTCCCGTGGCGGTCGCCGCGGCGCTGCGCGCGAGCGGCCTGCGCTCGCCCAAAGGGCCGGTGTTTGATACCGCAATCGTTGCCGGAGTCATGGGTGCGAAACGCACCCACGAACTTATTCCGTTCTGCCATCCTCTGGGGATCGAGAATTGCCGCATCGCCATTGATTTGGACGGCGACACCGCCATTATTCGCTGCACCGTGACAGTTCATCATAAGACCGGCGTCGAGATGGAAGCGCTTACCGGCGCCAGCATCGCCGCGTTGACCGTTTACGATATGTGCAAGGCGTTATCGCACGGCATCGTCATCAACGGCGTGCGCTTGCTGGCGAAAGAGGGCGGCAAAAGCAGCTACGTGGCGGCCGAATCGTGAGCAGATCCCCCTCTCCCGTCTATGGACTCATTCTCGCCGGCGGCTCGAGCCGCCGCATGAACCGCGACAAGGCGACCCTCGAATACAAGGGCAAGACTCAGCTGGATCGAGCGTTCGAACTGGCGAGCCGCCATGTCACGCAGGTGTTCGTGTCGGTGCGCGCTGATCAGACCTTGGACCCAACGCGGGCGCAGCGGCCCATGATCGTGGACTCGGTGGCGGGAGAAGGTCCCATTGCCGGCATTCGCTCGGCGCTCGCGGCGCATCCCAAGGTGGCATGGCTGGTGCTGGCCTGCGATTTGCCGTATCTGTCGGATGCTGCGCTCGATTTTCTGCTCAGCCGGCGCGATGCGACCGCCCTCGCCACGGCGTACACCAGCGCGCATGATGGGTTGCCGGAGCCGCTTTGCGCCATTTGGGAACCCTCTGCCGCCGAAGCGCTGGCCGGCTATCAGGCCGGTGGCGGGCACTGTCCCCGAAAATTTCTCATCCGTCATGGCGCGCGACTGCTCGAGCCGCAAGATACTCGCGCGTTGGACAATGTGAATACGCCCGAAGAATATAGGCAAGCCCTGGCCACTTTAGACAACGTAAGCCCCATGCAACTGAAAATTCAATATTACGCATTGATGCGCGAGCAGGCCGGGCGTTCGGAAGAAACGCTCGAGACTTCGGCGTCCACCCCCGCCGGCCTCTACGAAGAACTCGTCGCCCGCTACGGCTTCACGCTGTCGCGCGACCAGCTCAAGGTGGCGGTTAACAGTGAATTCAGCGACTGGTCGCGAAAGCTTGAAGTCGGCGATGCCGTCGTGTTCATCCCTCCGGTGGCGGGCGGATGATGCATTTTCGCTTTACTCAAAGCGCGATCGACACGGAAAGCGCGCGTCGCGAGCTTCAGACCCCGGGCGCCGGAGGCTATGTCAGTTTCGAAGGCTGGGTGCGTGATTTGAACGAGGGTCGAGAAGTCACCAGGCTGGAATACGAAGCTTTTCAGGAACTGGCGGTGAAGGAAGGCGAGCGGATCGTCGCCGAAGCCCTGCGGCAGTTCCCGGTAAAACACGCTCTTTGCATCCATCGTGTGGGCTCCTTGAGCATAGGCGACATGGCGGTCTGGGTCGGCGTGAGTTCCGCGCACCGCGGCGAAGCCTTCGATGCCTGCCGGTTCATCATCGATGAAGTAAAGCACCGTGTGCCGATTTGGAAGAAGGAGCATTACCGCAGCGGCGATTCAGGTTGGGTCAACTGCGAGCGCTGTGCGGCGGCGCCGCAACATACGCGGCACGCGGAGCACCATCATGATCGCGTCGCGGTGCCGAATCCCACGGAGCCCGTCTGAGTATTGATGCAGCCCGACTATTCCCGGCAGTTGCTGCTCAAGGAGATCGGCGAAAAGGGCCAGGCGGCTTTGGCGCGCGCCCGAGTCCTGGTCGTCGGTTTGGGCGGTCTCGGCAGTCCGGTATTGCAGTACCTGGCCGGCGCGGGCGTGGGTTGCCTCGGACTGGTAGACGCCGACGTCTTGGATGCCAGCAACCTGCATCGTCAACCGATCTATGCATTGTCCGAGGTCGGCAACCCTAAAGTGGACTTGGCGCGCGCGGCGGTGACCGGCATCAATCCTTGCGTGCAGGTAGAAACGCACGGCGCCGGACTCAATGCCGGCAACGCGCTTGAATTGATTCGCGCCTATGACATCGTGGTTGATTGCAGCGATAATTTTCGCACCAAATACTTGATCAACGATGCCGCGGTGCTCGCGCAAAAGCCGGCGGTTTTCGCCAGCGTCTATCAGTACGAGGGGCAGCTTCAGGTCTACAAGCCCGACCCCGGACACGCGTGCCTGCGCTGCCTTTGGCCGGAGCCGCAAGCCGATGGCGTGGTCGGCAATTGCGCTGAGGCCGGCGTGCTGGGACCCGTGCCCGGTGCGTTCGGCACGCTGCAGGCGTTACTGACCTTGAAAATCCTGGTGCAGATGAACGGCCAGCTTGACGGGGAACTGCTGCTGCTGGACTTCACGAATTTCTCCAGCTTGAAGATCAAGGCGCCGCGGCGCGTCGAATGCGTGGCTCCGGCGTGCGCGCATATCCGCGAGTTGGCCGGCGAAGCTCCAGGCATTGAGATCGCATTGGGATCGCTGGCTGCGGCGGTCGAGCGCGGCTTCGAGGTAATCGATATTCGGACCGCGGAGGAAGTGGCTGCGCGGCCCACCGGCGCTCGGCACATACCCATGGCGAGTCTGCTGGCGAACCCCGCTCTGCTGAAGCCCGAACGGGACGTGCTGCTGGTGTGCGCAACGGGCAGGCGCAGCCTGGCCGCCGCACAGGAATTGCGCAAGCGCGGAATCGCCGTGCGCTCACTGGCCGGCGGACTGCAAAAGCTGGAGCGTTGATTTGCGATTCAACAGCAAATTACCCGAGGTCGGCACCACGATTTTTACCGTGATGTCACGCCGCGCAATCGAGGAAAACGCCTTGAACATCGGTCAGGGATTTCCGGACTATGCCATCGACCCGCGCTTGGCGGCTTCTCTGACGGAAGTCATTGCCGAGGGGCGCAATCAATATGCACCGATGGAGGGCACTTTGGAGCTGCGTGAGCAGATATCCGACAAACTCGAGGTCTGTTACCAGCGTCGTTTTGATCCGTCGACCGAGATCACGGTGACCTGCGGCGGTACCGAAGCCTTGTATGACGCCATTCAAGCCGCCGTAGGACCCGGCGATGAGGCGATCATTTTCGATCCCGCCTACGATTCGTATGAGCCGGCGGTGCGCCTCGCCGGCGCCCGTTGCCTGCGCATTGCACTGGCGCCTCCCGCATTTCGCTTCGACTGGGACGAGGTGCGCCGCAGCTTGAGCGATCGTACGCGGCTCGTGATCATCAACAGTCCGCAAAACCCCAGCTGCACTGTGGCTACGCGGGAGGATCTCGATCAGCTTGCCGCCTGTATCCGCGATCGGCCGATCACCGTGATCGCCGATGAGGTGTACGAACACGTGCTGTTCGACGGGCGTCGCCATCAGTCGGTGCTGGCGCATCCGGAATTGCGCGAGCGCAGCTATGCCGTGTTTTCCTTCGGCAAGACGTTGCACGCGACCGGATGGCGGGTTGGCTACTGCGTCGCGCCGCAGGCCATGACGCGCGAACTTCGCAAGGTGCATCAATTCAACACCTTCAGCATCGCCTCGCCGCTGCAATATGCGATCGCTCGCTATCTTTCCGCGTACCCCGATGCATGGCAGGGGCTCGCGGCGTTTTTCGAGGCCAAACGCGATGCCTTGGCCGGACTCTTGCGAGGTTCCGGACTTGAGCCGCTGCCGGCCGGCGGCACCTATTTTCAATTGGTGGACTATGGGGCGATCAGCCAAGAGGATGATTTGAAGTTCGCCGATCGGCTGATTCGCGAGGCGAAAATAGCGGTGATTCCGCTGTCGCCGTTCTACGCGAGGCCACCGCGCATGACATTGGTCAGACTGTGCATCGCGAAGCGCGATGAAACTCTCCGGGAGGCGGCCGGTCGGCTTGGCGCATTTGCGCAGCGGGCGGCGCTTGCCGAGGCCGCCCCGAAAAGCGGCTAGCGGCCGAACGTGGCGAGGCGGCGCACCATGGACGGCAGGCTCTGCCGCTGACGGATTCTAGAGGCGTCCATCAGCATGCGCCCGGCCCAGCGGTACACGTTGTTCTCCTTGACCGTTCGGCGCATCAAACTCATGCGGCTGCGCCGTTCGTCACGGCCCATGCGCATCGCGATCTCCATGGCATTCGCCGTTTCACTGACGTCGAAGGGGTTGATCAGCACCGCCTCCTGCAACTCTCGAGACGCACCGGCAAAGGTGCTCAAGATCAGCACCCCATCCTCATCGTCGCGCGCCGCCACGAACTCCTTGGCGACCAGGTTCATGCCGTCATGCAAACTATTCACCAAGCAGAAATCGGCGGCTCGATACAACTCGAACACGCGCAGGGGTTCTTGATGCTCATCGATCAATACGATGGGGCGCCAGTCGCCTTGCGCAAACTTGCTGTTGATTCGCTCCACTTCGGCGTAGGTGTGCTCCTGCAGGGCTTGATAGGCCGGCAATTGGCCGCGTGACGGGGCGGCGATCTGCAGCAAACTGACGCGCCCCCGGTTCCGCGGGTCGTTGTCGAGCAGCACTTCAAGCGCTTGAAAGCGCTCGATGATGCCCTTGGTGAAATCCCACCGCTCCACCCCCAGCCCGATCATGACCTCGGCGCCGATTCGATGCCGTTCGCGCACCGCCGCCCGGCAACCCGCGATGTCCGGCAGACGCGCCAGCCAGCGTGGCGGCCATTCGATGGAGATGGGATAGGGAGCCACGCGGCATACACGGCCCTGCAGCGTCACCGTCATGTGCTCGCGATCGATCTGGCATTCGATGAACCGGTCCACCGTATCGAGAAAGTTTTGACAGTGGTAGCGCGTGTGAAAGCCCAGTATGTCGGCCGACAGCATGTGCATCAGCATTTCGCGCTTCCAGGGACACACGCCGAAGGTCTCGGCATTGGGCCAAGGGATATGCCAAAACAGAGCCACTGTGGCTTTTGGAATTTTTTTGCGAATGAGCTGCGGCAGTAACGCGAAATGGAAATCCTGGATCAGGATGACCGGACTCTCCGTGCCGGATTCCACGGCCACGACGTCTGCAAATTTAGCGTTGACATCCTCATAGGCGCGCCAGTCGCTGGCGCGAAAGGCAGGCCGCACGTAGGCCAGATGGCACAGCGGCCACAATCCCTCGTTGGAGAAGCCGTAGTAATAGCCCTGCTCCTGCTGCGGGGTCAGCCAGACACGGCGCAACGTATAACTGGGATCCTCGGGCGGCACTTGTATCCGGTCATATCGATCCACGGTCTCCCGGTCCGCATCGCCCGCGCCATGCGCCACCCACACGCCGGAACAGGCACGCATGATCGGCTCCAGCGCCGTCACCATGCCGCTGGCGGGGACCTGCCAGAAGGGCTGATGCTTGGCATCGAAGTTGTGAATGTAGGGCTCGCGGTTCGAGACGATGATCACCTGGGCGGAATTCAAGTGATCGCGCACCACCTGCTGCAGCGCCTGCGGCGTCCAATTTTCGCGAAAATCGATTTCCAGGCGCTGCTTCTCCTCCTCCTCGGCCAACACCTCGCGCACCTGCGAGAGGATGGGCAATGACGCGCGCGGCGAATGCGCATTTCCAAAAAAACGTCTGCCGCGAATGTCTCCTAGCAAGACTTGCGCCCAGCGGCGAATCTGCAGCCAGGCGACCATGACGATCAACAACGCCAGCAGCAGTATTGATATGCCGACGAACACCAGTACAAAGTCTCTCGCGGTACGTTGACGGCGATCGACGAAGCTCAAGTCGTGAAGCATGAGCACGCGAAAGGGCTTGGGTTGAGCGCCATCGAAATCGAAGCGGGAAATCTGCACGGACCCTGAGGGCAATTGCATGATGCGCGAGCCGGGGGGAATCGACCCGCCCTCCGAATCGCAGGAAATGGTGGCCGGAGTGCGTTCGGACTTGAAAATGGTCGCGCCATTGGGCCGGCACACCAAGATGGAGAGCAGCCGTTCGTCCGCGGCGATCTTCGCGAGGTACGCGCGCAGCCGCGCCTCGCTGCCATTTTCGACCAGATCCGTGATCGATTCCTCCATGGAATGCATCACGAGTTGCGCGCGCAATTCAACGTCGGAGCGAAACCACTCCGCCAGCAACCGCTGGATGTAGGGCAGTCCAAGGTACGCCACCACGCATGAAGCAAGCGCGACCGGCAAGACGAATCGCAACATGAGGGAGCGAAACATCGCGTCTCCGTGTATTCAATCAAAACCCCGTGGCGCTCGGGACAAAATACAGAACTTTGACTGCACAGTCTCGAATATTAAGCAACGAATTTCGTGTAAAACTTACACTTCAAATAAATGCGTGCAAGCCATTGGCACCAGCCGTGGCGTAGGCTATGTTTTTGACACATGAAGCAATCACCGCCGCCGCCCGCACTCGACTGGTGTTTGTTCTTGGATGTCGACGGAACGTTGATCGAGCTGACCGATACGCCCTCGCAAACGGCTGCGGATCCTGAAATAAAAACGCTTTTGCGCGAAGTTGCGGAACGTCTGGGCGGCGCCGTCGCCTTGGTGAGCGGGCGAAAAATTGCAACACTAGACGAACTGTTTGCTCCGTTGAAACTGCCGGCAGCGGGACTGCATGGTGTCGAGCGGCGCAAAGCCGGCGGCGCCATTCAGGGTGCAAGCTTCGTCGACGCTCAACTCGACCGTGCCCGGACGGCAATGAAATCTTTGGTCGGGGCCCATCCTGGAACTCTGCTCGAGGACAAAGACCGTACCCTCGCGGTACACTTTCGGATGGCGCCGCAACTCGAAGAGATCGTGCGTCACGCGATGATCGATATCGCCAAACCGCTCGGCACCAACTACCATATACAAAGCGGAAAAATGCTGTTCGAAATCAAACCGCGGGGATTCAGCAAGGCCACTGCCATCAAGGCGTTCATGAAGGAGTCCCCCTTCAGCGGCCGGCGGCCGGTGTTCGCCGGAGATGACCTGACCGACCAAGATGGTTTCGCTGTCGTCGAAGCGCAAGGCGGCATTTCAATCGGCGTCGGCGATCATGTCCGCGGTCAATTCTATTTGCAGAGCGTTGCGGCTGTCCGCGATTGGCTCAAGGGAATCGGGGCTTTGCACGATTCGCACCGGGCATGAGCAAGCTGATCTTGGTGCGGCACGGGGAGAGCTCGGGCAATCGCGAGCGCATCTTCGCCGTTTCACCCCATGATCAGCCGCTGACCGAATTGGGTTACCGCCAGGCGCACCAGGCCGCGCAGCGCATCGAGCAACTGTTCCGTCCGGAACTCGTCGTCACCAGCGCGTACCTGCGCGCGAGCGAGACTGCGCGCATAATTGCCGGCGCGCTGGGTCTGCCGCTGGAAATTGAACCGAATCTGCATGAGCGTGAAATCGGCGCGCATCGCGGCAGGCCATACGATTCATTTTTGGCGGAACCGGACTACGATCCGCAGCGCCCGTGGGCGTGGAAACCGGCGGGCGGTGAAAGCTACGAAGAGGTTCAAGCCCGCGTCGGCCCGATCTTGGATCGGTTGGCGGCTGCTCATACCCATAAGGATGTGGTCGTCGTCAGTCACGGCGGCGTCATGACGACGCTGTGGGCGTATGTAGCAGGCACTTGGGACGATGCCTATGTGCCGCCCAATTGCGGCATGGTATTGATCGAACACGGACCGCAAGGGTACTCGAAGCCCCAGGTCATCGACACCGCTGAGAGCGCTCGAGACGCGGGCGGCTGATCCGCCAACCCAGATGTGGTGCGGCCTACGCCCGGATCTGGCCGCTGCCCCGCACGACATACTTGTAGCTGGTCAATTGCTCCACGCCGACCGGACCGCGAGCGTGGAATTTGTCCGTACTGATGCCGATCTCGGCGCCCATGCCAAACTCGGCGCCATCGGCAAACTGCGTAGACGCGTTATGCAGCACGATGGCGCTATCGACCTCGTTGAGAAATTGTTCCGCCGCAGCCGGGGCATCCGTGACGATGCACTCGGTATGCTGCGAACCGTACTGCGCGATGTGGGCGATAGCCGCGGAGATGTCATCAACGACGCGCACGGCAATGATGGCGTCAAGATATTCCGAATACCAATCCTTCTCGTTCGCAGCTCTCACGCGCGCATCCACGCGGGCCGTGACTTCATCGCCGCGCACTTCGCAGCCGACGTCGAGCAGAGTTCTCACCAGAGGCGCCAAGTGAGTCGGCGCGCAGGCGCGATCGATGAGCAGGGTTTCCGCCGACCCACAAACGCCCGTGCGGCGCATTTTGGCATTCACGACGATGCGCTTCGCCATCTCAAGATTTGCGCCGCGGTCGATATAAACATGGCACACGCCCTCGAGGTGTCCGATCACCGGCACCCTCGCTTCCTTTTGTACGCGCGAAATCAAGCTTTTTCCGCCGCGCGGCACGATGACATCGATGGTGTCCGCCATGTCGGCCAGCATGTGCCCGACAGCCGCGCGATCAGCGGTCGGCACCAATTGAATGCAGGTCGCCGGCAGGCCCGCGATGCCAAGCCCCTCCTGCAAGCAGGCGTGGATTGCGGCGCTGGATCGCGCGCTCTCCGAACCGCCGCGGAGAATCACGGCATTGCCGGATTTCAGGCACAGCGCGCCCGCGTCGGCGGTGACATTGGGCCGGCTTTCGTAAATGATGCCGATGACGCCCAGGGGCACGCCGACTCGCTGAATCAGCATGCCATTGGGCCGCGACCACTCCGCCAAACGCACGCCGATGGGATCGCGGGCCTCCGCGATGCTCTCGAGCCCGCGGGCCATCGCCTCGACACGCGAATCATCCAGCTGCAGGCGATCGAGCAGCGCCCCCGACAAACCGGAGCCCGCCTCGCGCACATCGCCTTCGTTGGCCGCCAGTATTGCCGAACCAGCGCTGCGCAGTGCAGCGGCTCCCGCCCGCAAGGCAAGATTCTTTTGAGCTGTGGAGGCAAACGCCAGGCGTTGCGCCGCGACGCGAGCGGCGCGGCCGATTCCCTGCATCAGGTCGGCAACGCTGTTCACAGGATTCTCAGCAACACCAGGTCGTCGCGGTGCACTATTTCGTCGCGTCCGCGAAATCCGAGTACTTTTTCAATGTCTGCGGACTTGCGGCCGATGATGCGGGCCGCATCGACATCGGAATACGCGCAGATTCCCCGTCCGATCTCGGCGCCGTCGGGTCCGATGATACTGACGGTATCGCCGCGCTCGAAACGCCCGACCGCCCGGGTAACACCGGCGGGGAGAAGGCTTTTGCCGCCCATCAACGCACGAACCGCGCCGTCGTCGACGGAGATCGCACCTGCCGGCTTCAGGGTGCCGGCGATCCACTGCTTGCGCGTCGCCAGCGGCGTCGAGGAAGGCACGAACCACGTGCAGCGCGCGCCGTCCTCAATGCGCTGCAAGGGGTGCTCGACGGCCCCCAGGGAGATGCATAAGTGACAGCCCGCTCCGATCGCTATTTTGGCCGCGGCAATTTTCGTCTGCATGCCGCCGGAGCCCATGTCGCTGCCC
>Ga0179587_10000228_pt1 | contig 23308 bp, 20 predicted proteins | sample CZODoug2_1_08_16_FD_185932 | JGI IMG/M metagenome (GOLD analysis project Ga0179587, IMG submission 185932) | Vadose zone soil fungal communities from Angelo Coast Range Reserve, California, USA - CZODoug2_1_08_16fungal | ecosystem: Environmental > Terrestrial > Soil > Vadose zone | place: USA...
TCCATATCAAGGACTTAGGCCATCGGCTTGTTGCCAACGGCAACGTTAGCGTCATACCGGCGCGATCCACACCTCAGAAATAGTGCCCGTACTTCGATTCCAGAGTTTTCATAGTTACATGCCCGGATAGCTCAGGTGGAACTTTTCGGGCTCTTGGATGTACAGCGGGGATCGAACATGAAGGGATCGGATCTTCTCGTTGCCGCCCTCGAGAACGAGGGCGTCGATCGAATCTTCGGGGTGCCCGGTGAGGAGAACCTCGACGTCGTCGAAAGCCTTCGGCGGTCCTCGATCGAGCTCGTCGTCACCCGCCATGAGCAGCCGGCAGCTTTCCTGGCGGCCACCTATGGGCGGCTGACTGGAAAACCGGGGGTCGCGCTCAGCACGCTTGGTCCCGGGGCGCTCAACTTCGTCACCGGCGCTGCATACGGGTTTCTGGGCGGCATGCCGATGGTGCTGATCACCGGTCAGAAGGCGATACGTCAAAGCCGACAGGCGCATTTCCAGATTGTCGATGTTGTGGCCGCGATGCGCCCGCTGACGAAACAGTCGCAACAGATCGTGAGCGCATCGAGCATTCCGACGCTGGTCCGCAACGCCTTTCGCGTCGCCGCCGAAGAGCGTCCCGGCCCGGTGCATCTCGAATTGCCCGAAGACGTTGCCGCGGAGGAAGCGGGCGACGCCCCGCTGGTGCCGGCCCATGCGGCGGAGCTGCCGGTGCCGTCGCCGGAAGCCATCGAGCGCGCATCCGATCTGATTTTGGCCGCGAAGTCTCCGCTGCTGATGTTCGGCGCTGGCGCAAGCCGTCCTCAATTGGCACCGGCGCTTTCCGATTTCGTTCGTAGCGTTCGCATCCCCTTCTTCAATACCCAGATGGGGAAGGGCGCCGTCGGCGGCGCGTCGGACTTCTATCTCGGCACCGCTGCCTTGAGCGAACGCGATTACGTCCACAAGGCGATCGATCGCGCCGATCTCATCGTGACGATCGGGCATGAAACGGTTGAGAAGCCGCCGTTCCTGATGTCGCAGGGACGACACCAGGTCATTCATATCGGGTTCGTGTCCGCGACCGTCGAAGAGGTGTATTTTCCTCAGGCTGAAGTCATCGGCGACATCGCCAAGGGCCTCGATCTGCTCGCCGGCCAGTTGGAGGGCAGGCTGAAGACGAATCCGGACTGGGCAGTTCTGCGCAAGGATATTCTGGATCACATCACCGATCGTGCGGAAGAGGATCGCTTTCCCCTCACTCCGCAACGCATTGTGCACGACGTCCGGCAAGTCATGCCGCCCGACGGCATCGTGGCGCTCGACAACGGGATGTACAAGATCTGGTTCGCGCGCAACTACCGCACCGATGTCGCGAACACGCTTCTTCTCGACAACGCGCTAGCGACGATGGGAGCCGGTCTGCCTTCCGGGATGATGGCGGCGCTGCTTTATCCGCAGCGCCGCGTGCTGGTGGTGGCGGGCGACGGCGGGTTCATGATGAACAGCCAGGAGCTTGAAACCGCGCGGCGGATGAAGCTCAATCTCGTGGTTCTGATCATCGAGGACCATGCCTATGGCATGATCCGGTGGAAGCAGGCCGTCGATGGTTTCGCGGATTGGGGGCTGACGTTCGACAATCCCGACTTCGTCGCCTACGCCGCCGCCTATGGCGCGCGCGGCCGGCGGGTCACGACGGCGTCGGGGTTGGCCCCGGCGCTGGAGGAGGCATTTTCCGCCGGCGGGTTGCACTTGATCACCGTCCCCATCGACTACAGCGAAAATATCAGGGTTCTTGTCGACGAGCTCCGGCACATGCAGGACTAACAGCGTTTTCGCGTCAAGAAAGCGCGTCAAATCAAGAATCTAGCGAGGCTTCGCCTCAGACCGACGAGGCGTGTGGATTTTGTGGCTCCGATCGCCGGTTCATGACGAGCTCTGGTAAGACCAGTCTCAAGAACGGGAAAGACAGCCGCAAGGGCCGACGCGGCTCTGGCTTCCAACTAAAATATCGAAAACAACCCCATGCAAAGTAGCATGGCGGTCGCTGGCATGGATGCCTTGAGCCATCCCTGCGAAAACATTTTGACACGTCGGGCAAATCAGTGGCACTATTCCATCATCGCGCCATTTGCAAGACGCCCATGGCCCTGCCCGACAACGGGCTCCTGTAGCGCGATTGCAGGCAAAAAATCCTTACCCACAATTGAAGTTGCACCGGCTCGCCACAGCGAAGGGTCGAACTCGTTGAAACACAACAACCTCATGCCCGCGTAACGGCTTCGCCGTTATCGCTGGAGGAGCGAGCGACGCGAGCGTCTCGAAGCATGGGCAGTAAGCGACTCACAAATCTAACATAGTCAGTACCAGAGCTCCGTTTCGATTCTATCAAAACGGGGCTTTAGTCTGCTTTTTCGAGTGGTCCCGTCGGAATAGCTTCGCTTTCGATGATCGTCACCAAACGAGCAATTTCACGCGAGCCTGGTGCGCCCATCAACGTCATCCGCCGGTCAGCAGACGACTTCGACCGCCATCCTGTCAGCCTTCCCGACTTGAACCCAACGTTCCGTCCCCATTGACAAACGAAATGATACGTATTCTTATTATTATAAGTCTTACTATTAGGGTGTGCCATGCGCGAGCCCCGCTCTGCATCAACTGAAAAATCCCCGGTGCTGCCCTCGCACCGGGTGCCCGCGCATCTGGCCCGCCGCTTTCATCAGATCTGTCTTGGCGTCACGGCGGAAATTCTCCTGCACGAGGATTTGACGCCCATGCTTTGGGGGGTGATGGCCGCCGTGCTGGAGCAGCCGGGAAGCGGCCAGCGGCAGCTTGCGAACAGCATGGGGGTAGATGCGGTCAACTTCGGCCAGATGATCGATTTCCTTGAGCAAAAAGGCCTGATCAAGCGACAGATCGATCCTGACGACCGACGGGCACGACAGCTCTACGTGACGCGGCGCGGCACGGACTTGCGCCGCCGGTTGCGCCCCTCGCTGCTATCAGCGCAGGAGCGCCTGCTGGCGCCACTGTCGAAAACAGAACGCACCGCCCTTCTGGATATGCTGGTGCGGGTGATCGAAGCCAACGATTCCTATGCGCGTCCCGGCAACGGTCGACGAAAGCCGCGTCGGAAATCCGATTCCAGGCCGACCGATCAGGCGGCGCGACAATGATGATGTTTCACCGGAAATCTAGCTTCGCAATTGCGCTGACCGGTTTCTCCGAGGGGAAATCCCGTCGAGAACAGGTGAGTGCGTGCGCCGGACGGCGAACGGTCTCCCTGATCGTGGCCCTGGCTTGCAGCGCGGCCTTTGCTTTCCCGATGGCTGCACGTGCCGAGTGGCCGGAACGTCCGGTGAAACTGATGGTGACGTTTCCGCCCGGAAGTGCCAACGCGGCGGCTCGAATATTCGCCGATGCGCTCGGCAAGAAATGGGGCAAGCCGGTCGTCGTCGAGGACAAGCCCGGTGCGGAAGGCACCATCGGGGTGGGATCCTTTGTCTCAAGCCAGGATGACCATACATTGCTCTATACCGTCGGCGGATCGGTAACCGTGGCGCCGTTGTTGATCGACAAGCTTTCTTACGACGTCGAGCGGGATCTGCAGCCGATCGCAGCCACGACGGCGATCGTCTTGACGCTCGCCGTGAGCAACGATCTCTCCGTTCGCAGCATTCCGGAATTGATCGACGTATTAAGATCGAACCCGGGCAAATATGCCTGGACGTCCGGACCGACCCTGCCGCGGTATGTCTTTGCTGCGTTTCTGAAGCGGAACGGTTTGCAGATGAACTTCGTGAGTTATCGTGACGCGTCGCAACCGCAGGCCGATCTCGGCGAAGGCAGGATCCAGGTCCTGGTGACGTCTCTGACGGCGTCGTCCTCTCCGGTACAAAGTGGAAAGGCTCGCTTTCTCGCGGTCCTTAACCCGACGCGCGCTGCCGTGTTGCCCGATCTTCAAACCGCGCGCGAACTCGGTCACCCCGAACTCGAAATTGACGGAATGGCCGGGATTTTCGGCGGCAAGGCCATCAGCGCCGCCTTGCGAAATTGGATTGCCATCGACGTCGCTGCGATCTGTCAGCAGCCGGACGTTCGCCGCAAACTGGAGGCGGGCGGGCATAAAGTTCTCGGCGGGACCACCGAGGAACTGAAAGCGGGCATCGCCAAGCAACGAATATGGGTCAGCGAGATCACCAAACTTATCGACATCCGCAACGCGCAGTAGCGCAAGCGATTGGGAGCCATTCATGTCCTCCTCCGCGGCAGCTCTCAGGCTTTTTGACTTGATACAGTCGCATCGTGTGACGGCCGTGATCTATGTCGCGGCCGAGCTCGGTATTGCCGAGCTGTTACGTGACGGCGCCCAATCGCTTGACCAACTCGCCGAGGCCACCGGCGCGGATCGCCACGCATTGGGACGTCTGCTCACCGCGCTTTCGACCGTCGGCCTGTGTTCGCGGGTCGATGCGGATCGGTATTCACTGACGGAAATTGGCGCCGCGCTGGATAGCGCTGCGGAGAAATCGTTCAAGGCATGGGCGATTTTCGAAGGCGACATGCTTTTCAAGTCCTGGCACGGCATGCTGGAGACCATCATGACCGGCAAGACCGCCGCGCATCTCCTCGGCGCGCGCAACAGCTTTGACCTGATGGCCCGCACGCCGTCGAACGTCGACATGTTCAATGCCGCGATGGCCGACCTGACGCGTTTCGTGACGCCGGATGTGCTAGGTGCCTACGACTTCGGCCGCATCGACAGCCTGATGGATGTCGGGGGCGGCTCCGGCGAACTTATCGGAGCGGTGGCACGGAAATATCCGCATATCCGGGGAATCGTTTTCGATCTTCCCAGATGCGCCGAAACCGCGACCCATCATCTGCAGCGGGCTGGCGTCTATGATCGCGCGAGTTTCACGGCAGGCGACTTCTTCGAGGTCATTCCAAAGCTTGCTGACGCCATCATCCTCAAAAGTGTCATTCACGATTGGAACGATGAACGCAGTTCGGTGATCCTCCAGAACTGCCGTCGCGCCCTGCCGGAAAATGGAACGTTGCTGCTGGTGGAACGAATGATGCCCGAAGCGCCCGGCACCAGCGACAAGGACAGGGCTCAAGCGATGAGCGACTTGAACATGCTGCGCGGGCCCGGCGGCCTTGAGCGCACCGAACAGCAGTACGGCCGGCTACTGAGCGAATCCGGCTTTCATCCAGGCGCCGTTTTTCCGGCTGGCCGCTTCAGCGTGATCGAGGCGCGCGTATGTTGAGCGATTGTGCCTTTGGCGCGGCATCGTCCCCAGCGCTCAGGGAAGGCCCCTTGCTTCGATTTCCCGGACCAGTTCCAGGGTTTGCTCGGCAAGACTGCCGCCGGAGGTATCGAGCCCAAAAACCGAAGCGAGGCTGTCGCGAGCCCTCAGCACCGTTAGGTGCGGGCAATGGGCGGGCGAGTTGCACAACTGCTCTTTAAGCTTTTCGCCTTGCGTGATGAGGTGTGGCGGGTCGGTCGCGGACCACGCGAGCAGGAGCGGCGTGTCGATGTTCAGGATGCCGGGAAATGCCGACCTCTCGTCGTATTTGCTGGCGTCCGCGCCAAAATAGGATTTTTCCGCCGCGCCGGCATCCGCGCTTAGACGGTAAAGGCCCGACACCAGCACCACCCCGGCGACATTGGAATCGCGCGCCTGAAATTCCGGGTGGGCCAGGAAACTCGCCACATGGAATGCGCCGACGGAGTAGCCGACGGCCACGATCTCCTCGGGATTTCCTCCGAACAGGTCGATGTTCTGTCGGACCCATGAGGCTGCTGCCGCGACATCCCGGGCTCCGGCGGGCCACGGGTTTGCGGGAGCCAGCCGGTAGGTCATTTTCACGCCAACCATTCCGTGGCGCGCGGCAAAACACACCGCCGCATCCTGCAGCGTGCCGGCGATATCAGGCGGTCCGCTTTCGCCGGCGAAACTTTCGCCCGCCACGAACAAGAGCACGGGACGCGAAGCTGGTTGCGGGGAATCCTGGGATGCCACCGTCGCGACGTCCAGCACGTTGAGATCGTCTTCGCCATACTTCAGGCTGCGGGAAAACGACACGCGCTCGCAGGATTGTGTCTCGTCCGGGGTGGCTTCAGCAGGCGAGGCGCTGGACTCCTCGAGCACCAGCCCGACCTTCACGATCGGAACCGTATCGCGATAAGACGCGGCCTCGGAACTGCGAACAGAAACACTCGTCGCAAGCAAGAGACCAAGCAAGAGACGCAGTGCGAGATATCTTGTCATCACAAGCCATGCACAACCGAGCGCTGTTCCAAGCTGTCGACGCGCTCTGATCGACCAAGCACGATCCGCATTTTTGGCGATTTGACGGCGGGCCCGCCCGAATGATCCTGCCATAATACGGTTTCCGTCTCTTGCTTTTCACAATCGCCCGTTTTGGCATAATAGCAGGGAGAACGGTTCCTATCCAACTGACACCACCACCATCAGGAAGGTGACACGATCAGCAGATCACCAGCGGACGAGACGGGAGAAAGTGCCGTTCTCCCGTTCGTGCGTCGCGAGAAATCCGCGCTCCGTAACATTCGATGCACGGTTTAGAGATTCCTCAACAAATCGTTACAGCGGGATCAATTGGTCTTGTTGGCTTCTCGCACGAATGAGGTGAGCTCGGTGTTGAACCGTGTTGCGTCCTCATAGAACGGGGCATGGCCGATTCCCTCATAGATCGAAAGCTTGGCGCCAGGGATGACCGAGGCGGTGTACTTCGCGGCGCCGACCTTGGAATTGCGGTCTTCCGCGCCGTGCGTCACCAGGACAGGCAACTTCAACTTGGACATGATTTCGGTGGCATCGAGCGGACGGCCGCCGAGCCCGGCGCGAACTTTGGGCGGGACCATCATGTTGAACGACAACATGATCTCGAAATCGTCGGCAGTTGGTTGTTTGGAGAAACAGCCGTGCACGAAGGCACGTGTCGCAGCGATGTTGGTGGCGAGGTCTTCCGACGCCATGATCGGCAGATTTTTCAGATTGTCGCCGACCAGCGCCGGATCGGCCTTGATCCCGGCGTCGACGAAGTTGATGCCGGCGAGCTGGCTTGCCCCATGGGTCGCGACATAGTCGGAAATGACGCGGCCAGCGTAGGACCAGCCGACCAGAACCGGGCGCTTCAACCCGGCGGCGTCGATCACCGCTTGCACCTCGTCGCCCCAGGCCTTGGAATCCCGGTAGCGCGCCGGATCAAGCGGCTTGTCGGAATTGCCGTGACCGCGCAGATCGTAGGTCACGATGCGAAACTCTTTGGCAAGGTCGCTGTCGACCTGGCGCATCCACGACAAATGGCTCTGTGAGAAACCGTGGATGAACAGGATTTCCGCACCCGCAGGGTTACCCCATTCTTGCGCGGATATGGTCAGACCGTCGGGCGTCTTCACGGCGATCGGTTTATACTTCAGGTCCTGCCCGAAGCCCGGCTGCGCTACCGTGGCCAACAAAGCGGTCGCGACCGTTATTTTGATGAGGCGACCATCGCAAACGGATATCGTCATCGAAACCTCCCTTTTTGTTTTTTGTTGTGAGCCAAGCTAGCACATGCGTAAAACGGGTAAAAGTCGGGCAGGGGGCGTGGGCTGATTGGGTGGGCGGAGATGCATCCGACCGGCATTCCAGAATACGCGGCAGGCGGCGGATGTAATCAACAGGTGGTGTGATGCAGTTCGGCATATTCGATCAAAACGACCGCGGGCCTTATCCGCTCGGCGAACAATACGAAAACCGTCTGAAGCTGATCGAGTTCTACGACGCTGCCGGATTTCGCACCTACCACATGAGCGAGCATCATTCGACGCCGCTGAGCCAGACGCCTTCGCCCGGGGTATTTCTGGCCGCGGTGGCGCAGCGCACCAGGCGTCTGCGGCTCGGACCGTTGGTTTACGTGTTGCCGGCGCATCATCCGCTGCGGCTCGCCGAGGAAATCTGCATGCTCGATCATCTGAGCGGCGGCCGGCTGGAGGTCGGCGTTGGGCGCGGGGCATCTGCCCACGAACTGCAGTATTTCGGCATCGATCCGGATTCCGCGCCGGCCATGTATGTCGAGGCTTATACCGTCCTCAAGCAGGCGCTGACGCAGCAGGTGGTCCATTTCAACGGCCAATACTACAATTTCGAAAACGTGCCGATCGAAATGAAACCCGCGCAGCTGCCGCATCCGCCGATCTGGTATGCGGTCCCGGTGCCGGACGGTGCGGTGTGGCCGGCGCAAAACAACATCAATATCGTTTGCGCCGGGCCGGTGGCGAGAGTTCGCGAGATCACCGATCGCTACCGTGCCGAGTGGATGGCTGCGGGCAGTTCGCCCGATGATATGCCATTGCTCGGAATCAACCGCTTCGTGATCGCGGCCGATACCGATCGCGAAGCGATGGCGCTCGGACGCCGTGCCTGGCCGGTGTTTCACGCGAGCTTTATGAAGCTCTGGAACAAGCACGGCACGCAGCCGCGCTATGCAAGGATGCCGGAAGACTTCGATACCATGGTCAGCAATGGCGCCGCAGTCGCGGGATCTCCCGCCACCATCAGTGACCATGTGAGGCGCATGGCCGATGCGGCGGGCGCGAGCTATTTCATCGCACAGTTTTCCTTCGGCGACCTGTCACATCACGAGGTGCTTCATTCCGCGGGCATCTTCGCCCGCGAGCTGCTTGCCGCGTCGAGGGAGCGCGTGACACATGTGGTTTGAATGACGAGATCTTTGGAATGATATTTGGAATGCCAACCGCCGGACAGGGGATGTTGCAATGATCATCAGGATATCCGCGCCGAGCCAGACAATCGAAATCGACGACGCCCGTAATTTCAGGGCATTTTCGGTTCGCATCGAAGGCTTGTTCGACGATCCGGCGGTTGAGGCCGAATTGCTCGGTCGCGTGGCGTCAAGCAGCGACCGCGAACATGCCTGGATTTCCGAAAAGGTGCTGCGCGAATGGCCGCAGCTCTCTGCCTTATCGGGGTTGGACATGGCCTTCCTGGCGAAACAGCCTTTTCGGACTGCCGGCATTCCCTCACATTTGACGCGCGCGTGATGTCCGATGGCGCTACCCTGCCGGTTGACGGCCGGCGCGTGGAGGAGGCGATCATGTTGACCATGTCCCATGCTGCGGGTGCGAACGAGCCGGCGGTTCGCGACATCACGCTCGGTGGGCTGCTGCAATGGGCGGCGGAAACCACACCCGACCGGATCGCGTTGATTGCCGGCGTTCCCGATCCGGACAATCGCCGGCAGTGGACTTACGCGGAGCTGTACGCGCAGGCGTTGCGAACCGCGCGGGCGCTGCGGGCCAGCTTTGAGCCGGGCGAACGCGTCGCGGTCTGGGCGCATAACATTCCCGAGTGGATCATGGTGGAGTTTGGCGCCGCCATGTCGGGCGTCATTCTGGTGACCGTCAACCCGGGCCTGAGATCGGGCGAGGTCGAATATGTCTTGAAGCAGTCGCGCGCGGCGGGCGTCATGGTGGTACCGGAATTCCGCGGCAATCCGATGCTGGCGACGGTTCAGGCGTTGGCCTCCCGCTGCCCCGAATTGCGCGAGATCATTCGCTTCGACCGATGGGATGAGTTTCTGGCATCGGGCGACCTTGCAAACCCCGAGCTTCCCATGGTGCGATCGACCGATGCCGTGATGATCCAGTACACGTCGGGCACAACAGGCTTCCCCAAAGGGGCACTGCTGCACCATCGCGGACTGGTCAATAACGGCGCGCACACGGCGGACCGCGCCGGCATCCCCGACGGCGCCGTGCAGGTCACCACCATGCCGCTATTTCATACCGGCGGCTGCGTCTGCTGTGTGATCGGCGCCGTCGCCAAGCGTGCCACTCAGGTGCTGGTCGAGGCCTTCGATCCCGGGCTGGTGATCGAACTCATGGAGACCTATCGCTGCAACGCGATGCTGGGCGTGCCGACGATGCTGGTGGCGATGATGGAGCATCCGTCGTTTGCCGCAGCCGATCTTTCCTCGCTCAAGGCGATTTATTCCGGCGGTTCGACGGTGCCGGCCGCGATCGTTGCCGATCTCGAACGACGGCTGGGCGCGCCTTTCACGATCGTGTTCGGCCAGACCGAGTGCTCGCCGGTCGCCTTGATGACCTGGGCCACCGATACCATCACCGACAAGGCCAATACCATCGGCACCCCGATGCCGAACGTCGAGGTGAAGATCGTCAGCCCGGAGACCGGACAGACCGTTCCGGTCGGCGAGATCGGTGAGATATGCACGCGTGGCTATCACGTCATGCTCGGTTACTTCGAGGACGAAGCCGCCACCAGGGCTGCCGTCGATAGCGAGGGCTGGCTGCACACCGGCGATCTCGGAGCGATGGATGCTAGGGGCTACTGTACGGTCGAGGGCAGACTGAAGGATATGATCATTCGCGGCGGCGAAAACATCTACCCGCGCGAGCTTGAGGAGTTGTTGTTCCGCCATCCCAAGATCGGCGACGTCGCCGTCGTCGGATTGCCGGATCAGAAATGGGGCGAAGTCGTATCGGCGTTCATTCGGCCGGCGCCGGGCATGATCATCGACAAGGACGAGCTGCACGATTACATGCGCGAGCATCTCGCACCGCACAAGACCCCGCGCTATTGGTTCGTCGTTGACGCCATGCCGCTGACGGGATCCGGCAAGATTCAGAAGTTCAAATTGCGCGAGCAATGGTCCAAAGGCGAGATGAAAGAGGTTTGAGGCTGCAGGCGAAACCCGCTACAGAAGGCCAATGCTTTCGCGACGGCCCTGGAGCATGCTAGATCAGGCGCGAAGGCGTTGCGGACAGGCAAGCCAACTAAGTTGTCCGCGGCTGACGGATGGGAAAGAAGGATGCTTTGGCACGGGGTTTGTCACCAGATGTCCATCGCACCAATTACCACCCTGCCAAAGGAGCGTCCATCCCGCTCTAGTATTGATGCCGCACCGTTGGCGCTATGTCGATGATGCCTAGATCTACAAGTGTGCGGTGGAAGCGGCGTTTCCGTTCCGATGATGATGCGAAGTAGGCATCGCCACAGTGCTCGAGAAGGCTCGCGCGCGTGGCAAAGATCTCATCAAGCGGCAGGCCTGCCTGCTGCAAAGCGACTGTCCCAAGAAACGCAATATCCAGGTCCGGGCCCCGCCCGGAAACAAGTCGATCAGAGCAATCATTCAAAGTTTCCATGGCATAGAACGTGCGGAACTGGCGCCGCGCGTTCATGGGGAGCTTGAGTTTTGCCTCGATCCGCCGAGCCATGACGGGTTGATGATCTCCGTAGTGCACAATCAGCGTTGGACGTCCGGGAAAACGAGTTGAAAGCTCGGACTTCAGTCTATTCCACGTGACAGCGGTCTCGACGAGTCGGGCGTAGTACTCGGCATAATAAGCATCGGGGAGGCTTGCGGCAGCAAAGGCACGCTCGCTCTCAAAGTGTCCAGGCGCGACCAGCCTTCGGTTGTGGGGGCCGTGGTTGAAGTTGGTTAGCGCATATAGAAAACGAGGCGCTGCATCGTCCGCGATCCTTTTCATATGAACACCGAGGGCTGCTTCCAGAAACAATGCATCGGAATTTGTCGTTTCGAATCGATTGACGTCGAAGGGCGGATCAAAATCATCGGTGAAAATACGTTCGCTGATACCAATTGAACGGTAAAACTCATCGTAATTCAGAAAGCTGCGACGACAGCTCGATGTCAGCATTGTTCTATAGCCAAGCGCGGTCAGCGAATTTGGAAGACTGTTGTGGAATCGGCCGACGCCTCTCTTAAAAAGAAAATAGGCGCTTGAGCCGAAGCTTGCGCTTGAAAGGCCAGTCAGCAGGCTGAATTCGGATTGCCACGATCCTCCACCAAAAATATCGACGTTAAGGCTTCCATAGCGGCCATTTTTCGGAGACAGGAATGCTTCGACAATTGGCTCAACCGGGAGCCCAAACACGCGCGGATCGAAGATGGATTCGTGCTGGATGACGATAATGTCGGGATAGTCGAGGGTGCGCGCCGGTACGGCGGCCATCAACGGCAAGGGGTCTTTGGCTATATCGCTCAGGGCGAGCTTGCCGAACTGTCGCCAGGAAAGCGGGTTGAGAAGGGAGGCTATGAAGGTTGAAAAAAAACACCGCCGCAGAGCCGCGATCTGCTGGAAAGAAACGGCCCCGCCGCTTGCCCTGTATGCTGCAGCTAAACCAACAAACGCAATGCTGAATAAAAGAACCTGGAGTTCCAAAGAAACGGGCGGCCCGGCCATGTAGAGCAGAGCCGCCACTGCGGCCAGAATGAGTGCGATGCCTCCGGCGAGAACAGCTGTTACCGCGAGCGGATATTGTACGATAAAAAATGGAACGGTCCCTGCGAACGCCAGCGGCAAATCCGTCACGGTCAGTTTCAGCCCGCTATGATCATGCTTGACCTTTGACGCTCCGAAAATGGCCGCTGCCAGGATGGACGATAGCAGTATCGCTCTTTCGAAATCGGTAACGACGAACAGCAGCACCGCGGCACTGAAACACAGCGCGGCAATAGCCAATTTAAGGTGCTCAACGCTGCGCTCCGCAAACCAGACGACGGCGATGGCTGCCACAATTATCAGGGTTAATGACATATCGATCGGATGGCCAGGTAGCGGATGAAATTCTACAACTGCTACACCATCATGGCAGGCCAAGACAGCTGCCGTTTCAATTGTCTTGATGACGATCAAGATTCCGCGGTCGTAACTTCGCTGTCGGCCCTTGGCATCGCGTCGTTTCGCTGCGATGCAACGGTTCGTCGGCTATCGGGGGCGTCACAACAACGAGCCTTCAGCTCAGCGCCACATCCCGCGCATGCGGGCGCCGACGTCGAGGCGAACACCTTGGCTCGCAGCGCGGGCCGCGATCCCGGTTGCCGAGCGCGGCCAGTTTGTCTTTTCGAACAGACCGAGCAGCCGATCGGGAATGAAGCGCGTCCGCGCGGCGTAGACGTGCCGGTCGCCTTGCGCGCTCTGGCCATGGGTGAAGAAGCGCTGCGGCACCACGAGGTGAAGCTCGTCCTTGGCGCGTGTCATCGCGACATAGAGCAGCCGGCGCTCTTCCTCGATTTCGGCCGATGTGCCGGCGCCGAGATCCGATGGCATGCAGCCATCGACGACGTTGAGGACGAACACCGATTTCCATTCCTGTCCCTTGGCGGAGTGGATGGTCGAAAGGATCAGATAATCCTCGTCAAGCAACGGCACGCCGGCCTGATCGCTGGTCGCATCGGGCGGATCGAGCGTGAGTTCGGTCAGGAAGCGCTGGCGCGACGGATAACCGCCGGCAATCTGCTCGAGCTGAACGAGATCGGCGCGACGGGTGCCGGCGTCCTCGTGAATGCGGTCGAGATGCGGTTCGTACCAAAGGCGCGCACGCTCCAGTTCGGCCGGCCAGCCGGCGCGGCCGGAGCGCAGGTCAGTGACAGCATCGACGAAGTCATGCCAGTCGTCACCGGCACGGGGAGGAGAGGGTGCTTCGGCCAGTGCCATCGTCGGATCGGCTGATTTGGCCATGTGATCGAGGACGCGCTGCGCCGACGTCGGCCCAACGCCGGGAATAAGATGCATCAGCCGAAATCCCGCGACGCGGTCGCGCGGGTTCTCGACGAAGCGAAGCATCGCCTGCATATCCTTGATATGCGCGGCATCGAGAAATTTGAGTCCGCCGAACTTCACGAACGGGATATTTCGTCGGGTCAGTTCGACCTCGAGCGGGCCGCTGTGATGTGAGGTGCGGAACAGTACCGCCTGCTGCTTGAGGACGGTGCCGGACTCGCGGCTCTCAAGCACCCGCTCGATAATATAGCGGGCCTGGTCGGCCTCATCGCGCACCGATACCAGCTGCGGCCTGGTGGAGGATGTTCGCTCGGTCCAGAGGTTCTTGGTGAAGCGTTCACTGGCGAGTTCGATGACGCCATTGGCAGCGGCAAGAATGGTCTGCGTCGAACGGTAGTTCCGATCCAGCGTGACGATGGTGGCCGGCGGATTGAACTGGCTGGGGAAGTCGAGAATGTTGCGCACGGTTGCCGCGCGAAACGAATAGATCGACTGGGCGTCGTCACCGACCACGGTGAGACCTCGGCCGCCCGGTTTCAGTGCCAACAGGATCGAGGACTGCAGCCGGTTCGTATCCTGGTACTCATCAACCAGGACATGGTCGAAGCGGCCGCCGATGTCTTCCGCCAAAGCGGGATCGCTGACGGTCTGCGCCCAGTAAAGCAACAGATCGTCGTAGTCGAGAATGTTCTGCCGCTGTTTGGCTTCGACATAGGCTGCGAACAATTGCTTCAGCTCCGCCGCCCACCCGGAACACCACGGAAACGACTTGCCCAGCACTTGCTCGATCTCGGTCTCCGCGTTGACGCAGCGGGAGTAGATGGCAAGGCAAGTGCCCTTGGTGGGAAAGCGACTTTCGGTCTTGGAGAATCCCAGTTCGTGCCGCGCCAGATTCATCAGATCGGCGGAATCCTCGCGGTCATGGATCGTGAAGGCGGGGTCCAGACCAATCTGATCGGCATAGTCGCGCAGAATTCTGGCTCCGACGCCGTGAAAGGTACCGGCCCAGGTCAGCGCGTCGGTCATGACGCCGGCGTTGTCGCCCATGACCTTGCGCGCAATCCGCTCGACGCGGCGCGCCATCTCGCTGGCGGCGCGGCGCGAGAATGTCATCATCAGAATGCGGCGCGGGTCGGCACCGTTGACGATCAGATGGGCGACCCGATGTGCCAGCGTATTGGTCTTTCCGGACCCCGCGCCGGCAATGACCAGCAACGGCGATCGTGGCGTGCAGTCATCGCGCAGCACGCCGTGCTCGACCGCCTGCCGCTGCGCAATGTTGAGGGTGTCGAGATAGCTCGCAGCGGCCATGATTGATTGATTCGTCCGAAGAGAATCGACGGTCGCTGATTCCTGCTTTGTTCGCAATGGCTGACTGGATTGAGATGCCGGTTCCATGGCACCGGTTATGCGACGATCAGCTGCCGGCGCTGATATTCCGGCGCGGCCGTTACTTGCGGCGGATGATTGGCCGGCAATTGTAAGCCTTGCGAAACCCGGCGGCCTTCGCGTCTTCCTCGGAGCAAAACCAGCGGTCCGGCTTCGTTACGGGGGCATAACTCCGGCACGCCTGAATGTGATAGATACCGACGTGACCTGTCAGGCGCGCGCGCTTGGCCAATTTTGCCTTGATGCTGCAGGCGGGTGGCATCGCGGGTTCATCCGGAAACAGGGATTCACGCAGCTCGCGGTCCTTGTCGCTTCTGCAGGCCGAGCCCAACAAGGCTCCGGACTTTTCCCGATGGCGGAAGTCTTGCGGAGCGACAAAGCAGCCCCGCCAAAGACCGCTAAGCTTGTCCTTCGCGTTTGCCTCGTCCTCCTTGAACCGACCCTTGGCCTCAGGTTCAACATTCAGCGCAAAACCCTGACGCACCAGCAACTGGTTCAAGCTGGTTGTTTCGCCGTCGGCGGTGCAAAGGCCGATGTGCCATTTGGGGTAGGTTTTGGTTGGCCCCAAATCCTCGCAGCGGACGGCGCGCTTGCCAATCAGCTCCGCCAGGCGGTCGCGCGCTTCCACGCCACACGCCCAGGGCTCGGCATGTTCGTCGATGCACATCTGGTCATATTCCGGAGCATCGATGCCATCGAGTTTGTAGGTAACGCCGGCAAGCTGGATGGTGTCTCCGTCCTTGACGATCGCGTCCTCAGCCCAACTCGACGTTACCGAGAACAACGCCAGCATAATGATGAGAACACGCATCGACCTGATCCACAGCCCGCAGAAATGATAATTTCCCGTCACGTATCGCACAACAGGGATACCAGAACGAGTTGGAAAGGCCGAATTTGAAAAAAATAAGAACAGTTTTCGTCAATTTGCGCCGGCAAGCAACCTTCATCAGTTAGGTTAAATCGCGAGCGAGATTGCGCTCCGAGCCCATCGTAATATGGGTTATCGATGTCCGCTTCATTTTATAACGCCGACAGGCACACCCACCGTCGGATCATGCTGGTTGGCCTGATGTTTTGCGCGGCCTTTGTCGCGATCAGCTATTTTGCCAAGGCGCAGCCTGAAAGCCACTCGCTTTTCCTGAAGGCGGACAAGCTCGTTCGCACCGCCGGCAATCCGCCGCCCGCCAACTAGCGCGTTTCCATTGCGGCTGCGGTCAGCTTGTATTCGTTATCGTGGTGCGAACTTGTAGCGGAACGTGCAGCTCGGTGCGCCCTGCATAATGGTCTGGTCGCGCGTCAAGCTGACCTCGCCGCCGCCCGCCGCGGCAATATCGAAATCGGTCTCGCAGATCAGCAGCGCGCCGAGTTCCGGCTCGCCGAGCGCGCGAAAGAACTCTGCGAACCGGCAGTGGGTGACATCGAACTCCAGCGCTTCCTCGTCTTGTCGGCGCATCTCCACCGTCACCTCCCGGTCGGTGACTTCGGCCAACGCGGTGTGCATGGCCGCCCATTTACGCCGCGGCCTGCCATCGACGCAGTCACCCACGGCGGCGAACAACTGCTTCGACCAGCCGCGCAAGGCCTGCTTGACGATGGCGTCAGCCCGTTCCTGCCCCAGTTCCGAACGCAGTGCCCGCAGCACCGGCACCAGCACCTGGGCCTGGATCCGGGTCTTGTCCAGCAGCGATAGCCTGGGATCAACCATATAGTCGTCGAGTACGCTCATCGCCGTTCCTCCCGAATGGGGTCGCAACGCTACTTGTGATGGCAGACTATTCCCGCATCTCGGTCGTGAAAACTTTTTGCGCGATTTGCCAGCGGCCATCGATCTTCAGCAGCGACAACTGATCTGTGAAGAAGCGCGGTGGAATGGCGCATTTGAGCTTCACATAGGCCATTGTCGGACTGACGAGGTCGATTGTCAGTACTTGATCGTGGCGGGGCAGGCCCTGCTGCTTCGGCGAAGGTCTCGACCGGACCTTGTCCAGCCAGCTGTCACGGGGCGTGATAACCAGTTCGCCGTCGTTCGTAACACTGGTCAACGCGCTCGTTGGATGAAATACGCTGGCGATCTTGCCAGCATCGCTCTCGTAAAGTCCGTCGAGGTAGGACTGGATCACGCCTTCAATGATTTTGACATCGTCGGTGCCGGTCATGGAGGTCAGGTCCTTCCATATGAGTGTTTCGGAGATCAGGGTTTTGAAATTCGCAAAAGCTGCTGCCTCGGACATGTCCGCGCGTGGAAAGACAGCTTGCGTAAGCACGGATATCGCGGCCCCCGCGGCGAAGGCAAACGAATTAAACTGAGCGATAGACGCAGAAAATCTATTGCAAGACATTCTGGCAGTCGCGCGAAGAAAGTTTCGGGAGCAGGATCAAGTCATCGACTGCCAACCCCTCAATGGTTTGCGTTCGCTTGAGGCGGCTGCTGCCGCCACCGGCAACGAAGTGGTGTCGATGGGGGGCCCAAACACCAATCGTGCTGTTGACGCATCCTGGCCTTGCCGGATGTCGCGAACATCGTGGGCTCGTGAGGCAACTGAGGGGTGTGGCGGGAGCGTCGGCGGCGGCAGCGGTCGACGGTACGCCACAAGTTTAAGTTGTGCCTGCGGCACAGCGATTTCTGCCAACGATCGGTTGACGTCATCGGTGCTGACATTTGGAGGTTGCCGTTTTGTTCGAAATGAGCACCTGCATCCGTATTTATACGGGCGTTTTTTAGGTTTTTTAGGTTGCCATGATGAAAACCATATAAAACACTTGCATAAATGAACGGTGGTATCCGTTATGTCCAGTACCCGACATTTGGACGGGAAATGGAAATTGCTCAGGAGGCCCTTTCACCAACAGCTTTTTCAGTCACCCGGACTCGCCGTAGCCGGCGCCATCAAACGGGACGCAACTGTATCTCTCTCATTTTTCAAGGAGAGTTCCGCGGCTTGCAGCAGCCTTAAAGTCGAAGACGATATTGTTATCGGCGTGAACCGCTATTTTTATTGAATGGAATTACGATGACCCTAGTGACAAGACTGACGGCCGCATGGATCGTTACGTTTGCACTCTGCGGCTCGAGCATCGCGCAAACCAATCGTACGCCTCAGGGCTCTCCGCCTGCATCAGGCATCTCGGGGGAGGCGCAGATCAGGGAGCGGCTCAATGCCGGGACGATCGGTCTGGCCGGGGGTCTGCTGGAGGGCGCACCCATCCGTTTCGCGACCGAAATCGCACGGGTGGTGAATGATGGCGGCGCCGTGCACGTGCTTCCCATCGTAACCCGCGGGCCCACCGAAAACGTGAATGATCTTCTGTATCTCAAGGGAGTTGATGCGGCCATCATCAACAGCGACTCGCTTGAAGAGTACAAGTCTCAGGTGCCGCAAATTCGGCAGCGCATGACCTATTTGCTAAGTCTGTTTCCCTCCGAATTGCACATTTTCGTTCGGCCGGAAATTCGATCGCTTTCGGATCTGGTGGGCAAGAAAGTCAACTTCAATACGCAAGGCACCGCCGCCGCCTATTCCGGTCCCCTGATTTTCAGCCGCCTCGGCGTTGACGTCGAGAAGATGTTTATTCCGCACCCCGTAGCGCTCGAGCAGTTGAAGCGCGGAGAGATTGCCGGCGTCGTGTTTGTGACTTCGAAGCCGGTCGACGCGTTCGTGAAGGGAAAATGGGAGCCAGGTTTCAAATTCCTGGCCGTCGAATACGGTTCGAAATTCGAGGATTACTATCTCCCCTCGTATCTGGAGCCAACGGATTATCCCAACCTTGTCGCCAAGGGCGAGCGGATCGCCACCATCGCGGTGCCCACGATTCTCGCCTCGTTTAACTGGCGCCCCAGCTCGCCGCGCTATCATCGTGTTGCACGCTTTGTCGATCAACTTTTCAGTCGGGTGGACAAGCTGCAGGCGCCTGGCTTCGATCCAAAATGGAAGGACGTCAATCTGACCACACGAGTCCCCGGCCTGGAGCGTTTTCAACCCGCCCAGGAGTGGCTTGATCGGGCTAATCCTACCAAGCAAAGTGGGCGTCCATGATGCGCGCATCGCTGATCGCCGTCGTTCTCTCGAGTGTTGGCGGGGCGGTTTGCGCCCAATCTGCGAACGAGACAGTCGCAGGCCTGGAATCCTGCTTTCAATCGGCTCGCCGCGCTGACTCGGTTTGCTCGAACCTGCCAAATGATGCGGTTCAGCGCCTGGATTGCCTTCAGAAGGCACGCACCGCACAGCTCGAATGTCTGCGGCACGTTCCGCCGCCTACCTCTGATGCATCCGCGGCGGCGCAAAAACCCGCTGCCACCGCCGCATTGGGAGCAGCAACCGTCTTGCCGGAAAAGCCCGCAGCCGTTTCACCAGACCGGCCTGCGAGAGCCGTCGATAGTCCGTCAAAGCCAACCGATACAAACTGGATCGTTAGCGAGACGACCTCACCGGTGGATTACGCCCCGCTGACCACGGCGGTGATCCGTTTGCCGTTCAGCGTGAAAGATGCACCGAACACGCTCGCTATTCGATGTCTTGGAGGACGCACCGAATTCCTGGTTCGCACCGAGGGGATATGGCGGGCGTCGCGCGCCAGGGAAGTGCAAGTCGATTATCAGATCAACGACCAACCCTCCGTCAGGCTGGCCTGGACTGCGTCCGCGGATGGAAAGACCGCGAGTTACAAAGACAATGCAATCGGATTTTTGCAGTCGCTGCCGGAAGGCGGACGATTGAAAATCGGCGTGCTCGATGGACCGGGTCCGAGCCACGAAGCGACGTTCCAGCTCACCGGATTGGATGCCGTCCGAGAAAAAATTGCGGGGGCATGCAAGTGGGCGCCACCAGCCAACAAAATGACTTCGGAGAAGCGCTAAACCAGATTGTCGAAATCCGGTGACTTGATCAGTTGACGTGATCTGTTGACTTGGGACGATGTCACCCTGGTTCGCGTTAAAACAGGTATTTGAGTTCCAAAGGAGTTTTGGATGCGTGGGTGGTTTCGTCAGGCGACATTCGCGGCGATTGCCTCGGTTTCTCTGATCTCGGCGGCTTTGGCGGATAAGCCGAAAGCGCTCGGTTCTGCAAAGCCCCATCGTCTGGCCATTCAGGTCGATCAGAACGATCCGGCGGTCATGAACCTCGCGCTGAATAACGCCACCAACGTCATCGAGTATTATCGCGCGAAGGGCGTGGACGTAACTGTGGATATCGTCACCTATGGACCCGGCCTGCACATGCTGCGCGCCGATACATCGCCGGTACAGGATCGCATCAAGAGTTTGAAGGACGCCGCGTTTCCCAGCAAGATCCAGTTTTCCGCGTGCAACAACACCAAGGAAGGCATGGAGAAGAAAGAGGGCCACCCGATCAAGGTGCTCTCGGAGGCCGTCATCGTTCCCTCGGGCGTCGTTCGATTGATGGAGCTGCAGGAGCAAGGCTGGAGTTATGTCCGGCCATGAACAGACTTATCGGCCGCCACTCCCGGATTGAGCAGGCCCACACCTTGGGCTGTCACCTCTTAGCCACAATCGAAACTCATGTTATGCCTGCGGCACAGCGGTTTCTTTCAACGCAAGGTTGATTATATTAGTTTTATTTTTTGGAGGTTGCTATGAACGCCATTTCAAACGTTTCCATGCGCGCCATTCCCGCAACCCCGGCCGACGTTCATCCTCTCGACGTTCACCCGCTCATGACCATCGCGCTGCTTTGCGGTCTGGTTTGGGCGCAACTTTCTGCGTGGCGACTTTCGGCTTGGATTTGAGCGCCGGCGTTTTTTAACGGGCCATCACGACGCGCCGGCATACAACCGTTGCGCTGACGGGCAGTTCTGCTCGATCAGCCGCGGACGTAAAAATTTCCTTCGTGCGCGACCACCATTGAATAATCGGGCTGCGGGTATTGCGACCAAGTGGAGTAGATCATGCGGAAGAGATGGGTGCTGCTGACCAGCATGTTGTTGCTCGGTTCCGCGGGAACCGCTGAAGCCGCGCCGCTGGACTCCCCGGACATCGTGTATATCGACGGACTGCCGTGCAACAGACTTTGCCAGTCCTATATGGCGTGGTCCCGCAAAGCGTCGTCGATATCAGCGCAAGCTGCGTTCGCGCCGCGTTTCCCGAAACCGCGCGGCGCGACCGGGATGCGCGGGGAAGGATCGAGGTCCGCGACGCGCGTCCGCCTGGCGAAACCGGCCGCACCAAATTCCAACGGCATGCGGCAAGCACCAATCGCGGATTCGCAGCCCGCAAGGAATGCCGTTGCCGTTTCCAATTCCGGAACACAGGAGCGGGTGACGACAGCGGCTCCGGCGCCGGAACAGAAAGCGGGCCATTCCGACCACGCGGAAGTTGTATTGCCCGGCGTTGCCGAAAAGCCTGCATCGGCGTCGTCAAACAACGGGGATCACCTGGTTGCCATTCTCGTGGCGCGCCCGGAAATCAAATCGGTATCCGATCTAACCAACAAGAACATTGCGATAGACGACCGGCAAGCTGCGTCTGACGCTCATCTGGGGACCGCGATCGCGGCAGCGGGGGCGGGCGAAGTCCAGCTCAGCGAGGGGCAGACCAAGGCGATCAATCGGTTGATCAGTGGAGAGGTGTCGGCTGCAGTGTTGACTTCGATCTATCCGGAAGCAGCGGATTGGGTTCCCGAAATCGCAGGCTTCACGATTTTTCGAATACCGCTCTCGCCTGCTCCAGTGAAGACACGACTGGAGTCCGCAGGTGACGCCGCCGCCGGCTCCAACGTCAGAACGATTCAGCAGCAGGTGATGGCCGCGGCAACGCTCGCGGAGCAGGTGACGGCCGCCCCGGCGCCGGAACAGAAAGCAGGTCCTGCGTCGCCAAACAACACGGACCAGCTGGTTGCTCTTCTGATGGCGCGCCCGGACATCAAGTCGGTGTCCGATCTGGCCAACAAGAACATTGCGATAGATGCCAGGCAATCTGCGTCCAACGCGATTGTCCGGACGGCGATCGCGGCGGCGGGAGCAACCGAAGCCCAGCTGATCGAGGGTCAAACGGCGGCTGTCGATCGGTTGATCAATGGAGAGGTGCCGGCCGCGGTTCTGGCCCTGGTGTCTCCGCAGGCGGCGGACTGGTTTCCCGAAATCGCGGGCTACAAGATTCTGCGCGTCCCGCTCTCGCCGCCTGCATTGCAGGCACGGCTGGAGCCCGCGGGCCAGGCTGCCGCCAGCGCTGTTGCCGATCCCGATGCCAGAAAGATACAGCAGCAGGTGACGGCCGCCACGGCGGTCGCCGAGCACGTGATGACGCTGCGGGATGCCCAGAAGACCACACCCGCGTCGCCCAACAACGATGATCGGGTTGTCCTTCTCATGGCTCGCGCGGAAATCAAGTCGATATCCGATCTCGCCGGCAAGGACATTGCGATCGATGACAGGCATTCCGCATCGAACGACAAGGTCCGGACCGCGATCGCGGCCGCGGGAGCGGCTGAAGTCCAACTCAGCGAGGGTCAAACCAGGGCGATCGATCGGTTGATCGCTGGAGAAGTGCCGGCTGCGGTGCTGACGTTGGTTTATCCAGAAACCGGGTTTCCGCAATTCGCCGGCTTCAAGATCTTTCGCGTCCCGCTTTCGCCGCGTTCGGTGCAGGCACGGTTGGAGACAGCAGGTAACGCCGCCGCGTCCGGTAGCGCGCCAGCAAAGATCCCGGATTCGCGCCCCGCGGGCGATGCCGCTGCCAATTCCAACGCCAGAACAATCCTGGAGCAGGTCGCGGCCGCCACGGCGCTCGCGGACCACGTCACGGCCGCCGCAGCGGTCGCGGCGCCGGAGCAGAAGGCAAATACCGCCGAAAAGACCGCGGCTGCGCCGCCGAACGACACCGATCCTCTGGTCGCCCTTCTGATGGCGCGCCCGGAAATCAAGTCGGTTGCCGATCTGGCCAGCAAGAACATTGCGATCGATGACAGGCAATCCGCGTCCAGCGATAGTGTCCGGACCGCGATCGCGGCGGCCGGAGCGGGTGAAGTCCAATTGAGCGAGGGGCAAACCAAGGCGATCAGCCGGTTGATCAGTGGAGAGGTGCCGGCCGCAGTTTTGACATTGGTGTCCCCGGAAGCGGCGGAGTGGTTTCCCGACATCGCCGGCTTCAAGATTTTTCGCGTCCCACTTTCGCCTCGTTCCTTGAAGGCGCGACTCTAGAGCGTTTTCAAGCGAAAGCCTGCCCGGACTTGATCCGGGGTGGAGACCGGTTCGCGTCAAGAAAACCGCGTCAAACCAAGAATCTAGAGCCCCGTTTCGATTCTATCGAAACGGAAATGGCTCTAGTACCTGGAATCACAAATCGGTATTGCAGCCCATCCTTCGAGACGGCCACTTCGTGACCTCCTCAGGATG
>Ga0179587_10000229_pt1 | contig 23300 bp, 18 predicted proteins | sample CZODoug2_1_08_16_FD_185932 | JGI IMG/M metagenome (GOLD analysis project Ga0179587, IMG submission 185932) | Vadose zone soil fungal communities from Angelo Coast Range Reserve, California, USA - CZODoug2_1_08_16fungal | ecosystem: Environmental > Terrestrial > Soil > Vadose zone | place: USA...
GGTGGCCTGGCTAGCCAACACGCTGGGCCGTCTCGGCATTCCGCTCAAAGCCGGCGAGGTGATCCTGTCTGGATCGCAGTCACCGCTGATGCCGGTCGTGGCCGGCGATTCCTTCACCTGCAGCGTTGGGGGCCTCGGCACCTGCGCGATTCGTTTTTCCTGAAGCCGCTATATGGCACTCGACAAAGACATCGTCCGGCAACTTGCCGAGCAACTCGACAACGCCGAGCTGAACGCCCGCCCGGTGAGCAAGATCACCGATGCGTATCCCAAACTCGACTGGGATGACGCCTACGCGATCCAGGCCGAGATTCGCCGCAGAAAGGAGGCGCGTGGCCAGAAGGTGGCGGGCCTCAAGGCCGGCCTGACCTCGCGCGCGAAGATGAAGCAGATGGGCGTGGAGACACCGGTCTTTGGTTTGATTTTCGACTACATGAGCGTCCCCGACAGCGGCGAGATCAAGGCCGCGGAACTGATTCATCCGAAGGTCGAGGCCGAGATCGCCTTCGTGCTCAAGTCTGCGCTGCGTGGACCGGGTTGCCACATCGGTGCCGTTCTCGCGGCCACCGATTTCGTGGTGCCGGCGGTGGAGATCATCGACTCGCGCTACGAGAATTTCCGCTTCGACCTCGCCAGCGTCATCGCCGACAATACGTCGTCGTCGCGCTTCGTCGTCGGCGGCGTCGCACGCAGCGTGGACGGTCTCGACCTGCGCACGCTCGGGATTGTAATGCAAAAGAACGGTGAGATCGCCGCGATGGCCGCCGGTGCCGCTGTGCTCGGCCATCCCGCTGCCGCCGTGGCGATGCTCGTCAACACCATGGCCAAGCGCGGCGAGGAAGTCTCCGCCGGCACCTTCATCATGAGCGGCGGCGCCACCGAGGCGATTCCGGTTGCGGCCGGTGACGCAATCCACGTCCGATTCCAAGACATGGGCAGCGTGTCCATGCGCTTCGTTTGAGCCGCCGTGAACGCCGTCGTCCGCCAGTCCAAATATCCAAACCCCACCTCACGGAACGCATTATGAAGAAAATCCGCTGCGCCATCATCGGCTCCGGGAACATCGGCACCGATTTGCTGTACAAGCTGCGACGCTCGGAGCATCTGGAACCAGTGTGGATGGTCGGTGTCGATCCGGCGTCCGAAGGCCTGGCACGTGCGCGTCAGCAGGGCCTCAAAACCACCGATCAGGGCGTCGACGGCCTGTTGCCGTTCGTTTCGGCCGACGACATCCGCATCGCTTTCGACGCCACCAGCGCCTATGTCCACAAAGATAACTCGGACAAGCTGACAGCGTTGGATGTGACGATGATCGACCTGACTCCCGCGGCGATCGGCCCCTACTGCGTGCCGCCGGTCAACCTCGCCGATCACATCGGCAGCCGGCAGCCCAACGTCAATATGGTGACCTGCGGCGGCCAGGCGACGATCCCCATGGTTTACGCTGTGTCGCGTGTGCAGCCCGTGGAGTACGGAGAAATCGTCGCCACGGTGTCATCGCACTCGATCGGACCCGGCACGCGTAAGAACATTGACGAGTTCACCCGCACGACCGCCGGCGCGGTCGAGAAGGTTGGCGGGGCGCGCCGGGGCAAGGCCATCATCATCATCAATCCGGCCGAGCCGCCCATGATGATGCGCGACACCATCCACTGTCTGACACTGGACGATCCGGATCAGGCGGCGATCACCGCGTCGGCCCTTCGTATGATCGCTGAAGTTCAAAAGTACGTCCCAGGCTACAAGCTGGTGAACGGCCCCGTTTTTGACGGTCGTCGTGTCTCGATGTTCATGGAAGTGGAGGGTCTCGGCGACTACCTGCAAAAGTACGCCGGCAACCTCGACATCATGACCGCCGCTGCTGCACGCACGGCGGACATTATCGCCGCAAACCTGCTGTTCCGTTCCTCTTCGACCACGGAGGCTGCGTAATGAATCTCAAAGGCATCAAGATCAAGACTCACGATATGTCGCTGCGCGATGGCATGCACCCCATGCGTCACCAGATCACGGTGGAGCAGATGAAGGCGATCGCCAAGGGCCTTGACCAAGCCCGCGTGCCGCTGATCGAGGTCACTCACGGGGACGGCCTGGGCGGCGCCTCGGTGAACTACGGTTTCCCGGCCGCGACCGACGAGGAATACCTGCGTGCGGTGATCCCCCTGTTGCGAACGTCGAAAGTTTCGGCGTTGTTGATACCGGGCATTGGAACCGTAGATCACCTGAAGATGGCCGCCGATTGCGGAGTCACCACCATCCGCGTGGCGACGCATTGCACCGAGGCGGATGTCTCGGAGCAGCACATCAACCTCGGCCGCAAAATGGGCCTCGACACCGTGGGCTTTCTGATGATGGCGCACATGGCCGAGCCCGAGAAAATCCTCGAGCAAGCCACGCTGATGGAGAGCTACGGCGCCAACTGTCTGTACGTCACCGACTCCGCCGGCTACATGCTGCCGGACGACGTCACCGCGCGTTTCGCTTTGCTGCGCGACAAACTCAGGCCGGAAACCGAACTGGGGTTCCACGGTCACCACAATCTCTCGATGGGTATCTCTAACTCGCTGGCTGCCGTCGAAGCCGGGGCCCGGCGCATTGACTGCGCCTGCGGCGGCATGGGTGCGGGCGCCGGCAATACACCGCTGGAGGTATTCATCGCCGTATGCAACCGCTTAGGGATCGAGACGGGCGTCGACCTGTTCAAAGTCAGCGATGTCGCGGAAGACTTGGTGACCCCGATCCTCGATTTCCCAGTGCGCATCGACCGCAACTCGCTCACGCTCGGCTATGCCGGCGTGTATTCGTCGTTCCTGTTGTTCGCACGCCGCGCCGAGGCGAAGTACGGGGTCCCCGCCCGCGAAATCCTCCTGGAGTTGGGTCGCCGCAAATTGGTCGGCGGGCAGGAAGACATGATCGAAGACACCGCCATCACCATGGCTCGCCAACGCGCTCAGGACGCGCAAAGCGCGGCCTGAGCGATACACAAGGAGAACCCTTCATGAGAACTCCCGGAAAAGGTATCGCCATGCTGTGTGTGCTGTGCGTGGCTGCCTGCACTCAGGCGATAGAAGACAAGGCTGTGACGGTCGAACGCGAGAAGACGGTGCAGCGCTACGACAACTTCCTGGCGGCTGCCAGCAACGGCAGGCAGCTGGCGAGTGCCGGCGGCAATGGCGTGCTGGTCACCTCGGCCGACGGCGGCAAGAGCTGGACGCGAGAGATCCTGCCCTCACCATCATCCGTGGTAGCGATGAGCGCCTGCCCGAATGGGACCTTCGCCGCACTGGACTTCTATCGCAAGGTCTGGATCCGTGATGCACAGGCCCGCAACTGGCGGCTGCGCCGCATCGAGGGCAATTTCAACCCACTGGCCATCACCTGCGACGCACGCAACCTCCTCTGGGTGGTCGGCAGCTTCAGCACCATCGTCTCCAGTAGCGACCAGGGCAACTCCTGGAACGCCCGGCCTCCGGGCCTGGACGCGATCCTCACGTCGATGCAGTGGGTGGACGCGGATCACGGCTACATCGCCGGTGAATTCGGAACCCTTTTGGCGACTGACGACGGGGGCGCCACCTGGGTCAAGCAGGCGGGTCTGCCGGCGGAACTCTATCCCTACTCACTGGTGTTCACGGACACTCAGCACGGCTGGGTGAGCAGTCTCGGCGGCACGATTCTGTACACGGCGGACGGCGGCAAGACATGGGCACCGCAGACCAACGCCACAGCGGCGCCGCTGTATGCGCTATTCCATGTGGGCGCGCAGGTGTTCGGTGTTGGCGGCAGCGGTCAGGTACTCAAGCTCGAAGGCGATGAATGGGTAAGCGTGACGATTACGCTGCAAGCCCCCGTGGACCTGGTTGCCGTCGCCCCTCTGGAGTCGCGGGGGCTGCTCGTCGCCGGCGCGGCCGGCACGCTGCAGGTCGTGAATCTGTCCGCCTCGAACTCGCAGTTGTCTTCATCCGTGGTTACCCAGAGGGTACAGCCATGAATTTGCGCGAGCGCATCACGGCCGCGCTACAGCGCGGCGAAACCTGGATCTTTGCACATCCCGGCGCGGTGCTGCTCGCGATCTTCAGCTTTACGCTGCTGTTCGCGCTGCACGTGCCGAGGCTGCAGGTCTACACCGACTTCAACGACCTGCTGCCACAAAAGCATCCATATATCCAGACCTACAACCGCATCAAGGAGAATTTTGGTGGCGCCAATCAGATCGTGCTGGTCATAGCGGTCGACGACGGCGACATCTTCAATGACACGACCTTGAAGCTGATCAACGAGGCGACCCAGGGCTTCGACAACTTGCCGAGCATGAACCACAACTTGGTGTCCAGTCTCACTCATCGTACGGTGCGAAAGGTCTTCGTCCGCGCCGACGGTGGCTTTGGCTCCGTCGCCTACTACGATGCGCAGAACCCGACCCACACTCCCGCGCAACTGGCGCAACTGCGCAAGGACGTCGTGGCCAATCCGCAGCTCTACGGCCTGCTGGTGTCGCCGAATTTCAAAGCCGCTCTGGTGCGCGGCCAACTGAACGAAGGCAGCATCGACTACGCCGCGACGTTTGGCGCGCTCAAACAGCTGCGCGAAAGCGTGAGCGCGACTGGACACAAGGTGTACGTCACGGGCAACCCGGTGCTGACCGGCTACGTCTACACGTACCTCAATCAGATTGTCGGTATCTTATTCTGGACGCTCGGCCTGCTTGCACTGCTCTTGATCGTATACTTCCGGCGCCTATATGGAATCGCGCTGCCGCTCCTCGGCATCTCGCTGTCGTCACTGTGGGGCCTCGGATTCATGGCCTGGATCGGGTTCAATCTCGAGCCATTGTCCATGCCGATCCCCTTCCTGATCGCGGCGCGCGCCATGTCGCACGGCGTGCAGTTGGTGGCGCGCTACTACGAAGAGCTAGCGGTCACGCACAACAGCAAACAGGCGGCGCGCAACGCGCTGGATGCGTTGTTCCGACCGGGTTCACTGGCGATTATCGTCGATGCGGTCTGCATCTTGGTGATGGTGCTCGGTGCTGCGCCGTTCAATCACAAGCTGGGCATTGCCGCCGGGTTCTGGGCGTTTTCGGTAATTTTCACCGTGCATTTCATGATCCCGCTGGCGCTAACCCTGCTGCCGCAGCCAAAGGACATGGAAAACAAGAACCAGGCGGTGCGCGGCCTGCTCGGCCGGTTCATGGCCGCCACCGGTGGCAAGCCGGCCGGAGCCGCAATGATCCTGGGCGTTGCGATGGTGCTGGTCGCGACCGCCGCGCCGCTGGCGATGAAGGTACGAATCGGTGATGCCGAAGCCGGCTCGCCCATCCTGGCCCGCGATCACGACTACAACCGCTCCACCGCCGCCATCAACGGACTTTTCCCCGGCTCGGAGGAGCTGCACATCATCGCGCGCACCGCCGCTGAAAGCGGGATCAAGCAACCCGAGGCAATGCAAGCGATCGAGAAATTCCAGCACCGCATGCTGGCCGATCCCGCGCTCGGTGGGGTAAAGGCGCTCCCGGCCATGGTGCGCCAAGTCAATCGCCTGACCCATGACGACGATCCGCGCTGGGCGCAGATTCCGGACAACGCCGCCGAGATCGGCGGCCTGATGTTTGCGTACATGGCCGCCAGTCCAATCCCGGGCGCGCTCAATGAGTTCGTCAATCCGAATGTGAGCGAGGCCGACATGGTGTTCTTCTACAAGGACCACCAAGCCGACACCATCAACGGTGCCATCGCGCTCGCCAAAGAGGCATCGTTGAGCGGCGCCGACGTCAAAGGCCTGAGCTTCGAACCGGGTGGCGGCATCCTCGGCGTCACCGCCGCGGCCAATGAGGCCTTGCACCACGATCATCTGTTGATGGTGCCTTTGGTAATGCTCGTCGCCTTCCTGCTGGTCACGAGCTATTACCAGTCGCTCCATGCCGGCTGGCTGATGGTGCTGCCGATGCTGTTCGCCACCGCGATGACCTATGCCTACATGGGGTTCAAGCACATCGGCATCAGCGTCAACACAGTGCCGGTGATCATGGTGGGTGTCGGCGTGGGCATTGACTACGCCGTGTACTTCATGGACCGCATTCGAGAAGAGATGGCCAGGCTGGGCGACATCCGCCAGGCCGCGATCAATGCGGTCAGCACCACCGGCTACGCGGTCAGCTTTACCGCCTGCACCTTGATCGCGGGCGTGGTGCTGTGGGTGTTCATGTCCGACCTGCGCTTCCAGTCCGACGCCGCGGCGCTGCTGTCTTTCATGCTCGTTGTCAATGCCATCGCCGCGATGCTGATCGTGCCGGCTTGGTGTGTGGTCTTCCGACCGCACTTCGTCGTCGGAGGGGAGAAGTCGCGGCAGGTTGCGTGTGCAGCGCCTTCCAACGTTGCACTGGTCCAGTGATCGCCGGAGTTCAACAAGGCTTCAATTTCAAATAACTAGAAGGGGAGGGCACCGTGAAAAGGGGAAAGGCTCGAAATGGCATTGAGAAAATCGTCCTGGCATGCGCCACCGTGGCGTCATTGACCGTCAGTCTCCAATCCCCTGCTCAGGATCAGAGTTGGACGGCTGATGTTTTCTACGAGAACGACACGCATTATCGCGGAAAGGACCACACCGGCGATGCGGTCGGTCTGTCGAAATTCCGCAATACGTTGCAGGCGGACATCAAAGGGGGGTTGGGAGACGGTTGGGCGCTACGCTCGATATTGCGGGGCTCCTACGATGGTGTTTACGCTCTGAATGACCATGAATACGGCAAAAAAGCCGGCGGCGCGGTCACGCTGGATTCGATCGGCGGTCCGCCGCCACTGCCATTCGGCAGCGGGGTGGTCAACCACGTAGTTGTTAGCGGACTTGGTTTGACCAACAACACGTTCGGGTTCAACTCAACGAATCCAAATGCACCGAATTACAACCCCAATCAAGGGCTGCAACTGTTGGGTCAGCGCTGGCACGGCACCCACACCGGGGGCGTCGAGTTAGGCGTGCCCGTGCGGCCCTGCAACGTGGATCGCCGCGGTTGCGTCGATTTTGGCGGGTATGGCGACCTCACTGAAAATCAACTGGCGTTCTCCGAATTCAACAAGCGTCTTGATTTCATTCGTGAGCTCTACGTTACCAAGGATCTCAAACTCGGATCATCCGACCAGATGTTTCTGAAGGTCGGTAGGCAGCAAGTCATCTGGGGACGCACCGACTTGTTCCGCGTGTTGGATGTGATCAATCCGGTGGATTACTCGCGCAACAACATCTATGACGAATTACAGGACATTCGTATTCCGATGTGGATTGCCACCGCCGAATGGCGCATGGGGGCGACCTCGCGTCTGCAGGACGCCAATCTCCAGTTGGTGTGGAACTTCGACAAGTTTCGGCCCGATGACCTTGGCCAATGCGGTACTCCTAATGTCATCCTCGACGCCGGCTGCTTCTTCCGTGCCATGAAGAACCTCTGGGACAACGGCGGTACGGTGTCGAACTTCGCCAACGTCGCGCCGGGCACGTTCCTGTCCACGGATTTCGGGCGTGGACAAATCGGTCTCCGCAACGTCTATTTGCCCGCTTGGTCGCTGCCCAACACCCAGATCGGTGCAAAATTCGAGGGCGTAACGCCAGGCGGCTTCAGCTTCTCGCTCAATGCGCTCAGCTATCGCTCGCAGCTGCCCTCACTGCACGGCGGCGCAGGCGCGCAGAATGCGTTCACCGGTGTGACACGCACCGACGCCCAAGGCGGTACCCCCTACCTGATCGCCTTCGATATGTACTACCCGCGCGTCAATCTGATCGGCGGATCGGCGGACCTCGAATTAAAGTCGCTCAAGGCCGCGGTGCGTATTGAAGGGGCTCTGACCAACGGCGAAGAGTTTCCGAATACACTCAGGCCTGACCTGTATTCGAAGAACAAGGTCTTCCGCTCCGTGATTGGCATTGACCGGCCGACGTTCATTCCCTTCATCAGTACCTCCCGCACGACGTTAATCTCCGGTCAGATTTTCTTCCAGCATATTTTCAACTATGAAATGCGGCAGGGCCCGTCGGGCCCAGTGGGCATGCCAGACTGGGAAAACAATGCGATCGGTACCTTGCTGATCAAAGCCTTCTTGGTCAACGACCGTGTCAGTCCTCAGGTCATCACGGCCTACGACTTCCGTGCTCACGCCGTGGTGGTCGCGCCGTCACTGGATTGGATCTTTAATAATCACCTCAAGGTGACGGTCGGCGCCAACATCAAGACGGCGGACCGCATCTCAAATTGGAAGTTTGACGACTGCCGCTCGTGCAACCCATGGCCGCCATTTACGTCCGGTCCGAATTACCCGGGAGACCCGTTGGCCGCGTACTCGCGCGGCCTCGGCGGCCTCGAACCGCTGGGACGTTTCCGTGCGGGCCCCATTGGCGCGGCCTGGAAGGAAAACGAAGCGATTGCGACCGTGCGGTATTCGTTCTAACCGTCACCAAAAGGAAATTACACATGAACATGCGATATTGTCTTGCGCTGGTTCTCATTGCCGTCACAGGCGCAACGCAGGCGGCAACCGATACTGACGTGGAGCGCAGCTTCAATCCCTACAAGGACGGATTCCCGACCTTTCCCGGGCTGTCTGCCGGAATGACCATTGACAAGAGCAACGTCGAACAGTTCAAAGACGTTCTAGACGCCGGTCTGTATCTTACTGTCAAGAATGGTTGGGACGAGTTGCACGTCGGCCCAACCACGCAGTTCGAAATGAACAAGCACTACGTGGAGGCTACACGGAAAAACGTGGGCAGCGCCAAGCTGGGCGCAAAGAACGGCGAGATCACCGGCTTCGTCGCCGGCCGCCCCTTCCCCGAAGAGCCGAGCAACAGCGATCCGCGGGCCGGCGAGAAGGTTGCCTGGAACTACAAATACGGCGTCAATTGGGGCGACGGCGCGGCGATCTCTCCGTTCTACTGGAAGTACCGCAACATGAACAGCGGACAGGTGGAACGTACGATCAAATTCGACTTCCACTTCCTCAACTTAAAGCATCGGGTTGAGCACGAGCCTCTGCCGGAAATTCAGCCCAATCCTTCGAATCTGTTCCGCGGCATCTACCTCAAGGTGTTGGAGCCGCAGGACCTCAAGGACACACAGCTGCTGATCCAACGGAACGACGACGATCTGAAACTCGATGACGCCTACCTGTATCTGGGCTTCCAGCGCCGTGTGCGCCGGCTCGCGACGGGACAGACCACCGACGCCTTTCTCGGCTCCGACCTGATGATCGAGGATTTCGAGGGCTACAACGGCCGCGTCTCCGACATGAAGTGGAAATATCTCGGCACCAAGAACATCTTGATGCCATTTTACTATCATAACGATCTGCCGCTCGCCGACGAGTTCAAGGATTCGGACGGCTATAAGTATGTGGATTTCGGCGGACAGGGCGGGTGTTTCCCGAAAATCACCTGGCAGCTTCGCAAGGCCTGGGCCCTCGAGGCGACCCCGGTCGATAGCAGCCACCCGATCAGCAAGCGCATATTTTACATCGATGCTCAGGGCAACACGATCAATCGCACGCTGATCTACGATCGCAAGGGTGATCTGTGGAAGAGTTGGACCATCGGCAAGTCAAACCCCGACCATCAGCTCCCGGTCAATAAGGGTAGCGGAATCGCCATTGATGATTCCTTTTCCATGGTCGATCTACAGTCCAAACATTGCACTACCGGCCAATTCAAGGGTCAAGTGGACCCCAAGCTGAACCCGGCTACGCTGTTTCAGGTGCAAAACATGCGTGGCAGCAACTAGACCTCCCAACGGTGGCGGCGGCATTCCGTCGCCACTTTTCTATAAGACACTAAAGGGCCAGCCTATCTTCTCGCCAATATTCATGCGCTGGAAGGTCGCAATGAAGGCCGGAGGCGCACCGTGGTCGAAAAAGTCACCGCCTAAGTCGCCGGGTGCCACCCCTCTGGCTTCTTCGGATTTTTCGAGTGCGAGGGCTGAAGATGCCGCGGTGCGAAAAATGCCCGACTGTCAATCGCGTGGCATCCAGCGTAGTTGGCCATCGCCCACCTCCCTTGCGTGGTTCGCTCGTCAGATGATGGGGCGGGGCTTGACGGAGCACCGGTCGGTCTGCGGCTATCCTTTTCAACAGCTCCTGGAACTTCGGATGTTGAGACTCGGGCCCATAGCGCTCGCTGCGTTGATCCGATCTTCGCAGCCGAGGAAAAAACTGGAGTGACCTGATATGTCAGTTCTACAGTCCACTCAAGACGGTGTCCGGACCACGCGTGAGGGAGCAATCCTCGAAGTCACGCTGGACCGGCCTAAAGCCAATGCGATCGATCTTGCGGCGAGCCGGCGCCTAAATGCCATTTTCACCGCCTTCCGCGATGACCCGGCGCTGCGCGTCGCCATCGTGACCGGCACGGGCGAAAAGTTCTTTTCGCCGGGGTGGGACCTGAAGGGCGCGGCGCAGGGCGAACCGTCGGATTCGGACTGGGGAGTCGGCGGCTTCGGCGGCTTGAACTATCCGCGCAATCTCGAGAAGCCCATCATCGCCGCGGTCAATGGCATTGCTTGCGGCGGTGGGTTCGAAATCGTTCTCGGCACAGACATCATTGTGATGGAAGAACATGCACGCTTCGCGTTACCAGAGATCAAAGTTGGCGTATTGGCCGATGCCGGCACGATCAAGCTGCGGCGTCGAGTTCCCTACCACGTTGCAGTGGAGATGCTCATGACTGGCCGCTGGATGGATGCCGTCGAGGCGAAACATTGGGGCCTCGCGAACCACATCGTGCCTAAGGGTCAAGCCATTGTTAAGGCACGCGACATTGCCAGGCAACTGGCGGACGGACCGCCATTGCTCTATCCGGCTATCAAGCAACTGTTACGGCACAGTGAGATGTTGGGTGAGCACGAGGCCTTCGAACTCCACGACAGCCTGCATGCCGTTCAAAAAGTCGTGCGATCGGAGGACCTTAAGGAGGGTGCGCGCGCGTTCAGCGCGAAGCGCAGGCCCGTATGGAAAGGGCAATAATCAAACTCCGCTTTAACGAGGGACACCCGTTACGCTAAGTGGTTCCGCGGCGCTTGCCACGTGCCTGCGCAACAGGTGGCGCAACGGACTGGTGATGAGCGATCCGAACGCGTTGGCCGGCCAGTTCTGCCTGCTCCGAATCACGGCGGCCGGCGATGACGGCGACGCCAGTGCGATCATCTCGGCCGTCCGCGGAGGGTGAGGGGAAAATTTCTCGCAACCAGGCATCCTTCATGGCGGCGATCACATTGGCATCTGTGTCCGGCATGGCCGGCGCCCCGCGGTAACGAAAGATCATGACGCCGTCGATATGAGCACCGATCATTAGAGCGATCATTGCGGCTCGGTCGCGCGTCAGGGCGGGATTGAGTTTCGCAACAAAATCGGTCAACAGCCCGTGGTAGGCGACGTAGACCTCCTCGATAAGCCTCGCCACCTCCTTGTCCCTCGAGGCAAGGGCATACAGCTCAAAGTAGCAGTCGCTGACGACTGGATCCGTGGACCAGCCGATGATCTCATCCGTGATCACATGAAAACGTTCCCGAGCTGGCACGCTCACGTCATGTTCGATGGCGCGGAGTCTGTCGATATAGCGGGCGGTGATCGAATTGATCGTAATCTGCAGTAAATTCTCGCCCTTCCCGAAATAGTGCTGTAGCGTGCTGAGCGTCACGCCCGCCAGGCTGGCGACGCGCCGCATGGAAAAGACGGCCGCTCCTTCCTTCGCGAATAGCTCGACCGCGACTTCTACGATTTCCTCAATACGTTTCTCCCGCAGCCGATCGCGGGCTGTCTCCTTCCGGTTCAGCAGCTTGGCTGCCTGTGCGGGGTTGTAGCTGCTCGGTAGTTGGCGCTTCATGACGTCCAAGTGTTGCACACCTCAACGGGCCAAGTCGCCTATCGCCGGGCCGCTCCGACGCCGCCTTCCCCCTGTCCGTTCGATATGGCCCAGGCGGTAACGATGATTCGAACCTACCCAGCGTGCGCAGGGGGGGGTCACTCGCGATAGCATAAATGATACACATGACCTAGTAATTATGGTATATGTGACCTGTGATTGCGGGCAGATCGGCCTGGGCATCGAAGCGGAGGGGTCCATGATCCGTTGGGCGGAGGTTCCAAGGTTCTCACCGGAAGACATGCTGTTGGCGACCTCGGAAGCGCTAGCGATCGGCAGGTGCCTGTCCGAGCGCGGGCTTGATGATTGCTCGCCGCCGTTGCATCGCGACACTCCAGTATCTGTGCACCAACAGCTGAGCATGCTTCGGGCCGCATCAGGCATAGCGGGCGATCCCTTGATAGCGGTCAGCGTGGGTTTGGGACTGCATCCAACAAGCTATGGGATTGCGGGGTTAGCGCTGCTGAGCAGCGCCTCGCTGCGGCATGCCTTGCAGATCGTGGTCGAGTATGGCGCCCTGTTGTGTCTGAAAGTGCAGGTAAGCCTCGAGCTTTCGGGAGGCGAGGCGCGGTTGGCTCTCAACAACTGCTTCGGTCTCACTCCAGGGCTTCTTCAGCTGTGCTCGCAGCTGGAGGTAGCCAAGTTATGCACGTTGTTGCGCGATTTGTCAGGGTGCCGGGTCAGCCGGATCGAGCTCGTGAGCCCGCCCGAGCTGCGCCGACAATTGGAGGTACTGCTAGGGGCGCCAGTCCTGTGTGGAACGGACACGAGTTACGTCTCATTTGATAGCGCTCTGCTCGACGCGCCGTTGCCGCAAGCAGATGCCACGACACACCAGCGTTGCTTGCGCTCATGCGACGAGCTGATCTCCAGTCTTCGCAGCTGTCACGAGATACGCCGGAGGGTGCGTGGAATGGTCCGAAGTGCCAACGGAACCGTCCCCACGCTCTCCCAAGTAGCGAGTCGACTGTTCGTGTCGACACGCACGTTACGACGAAGATTGGAGGATGCTCAGACCTCTTATCAGGAGATAGTGGCGGAGACACGCCGGGACTTGGCGGTGCGATATTTGACCCAGACGTGCCTGAGTACAGAGGCGATTGCCGAGATCCTTGGATACAGTGACACGGCGAATTTCCGACAGGCGTTTAAGCGCTGGACTGGAGAGTCCCCGCAGCAATATCGCAGCAGGGCTCGGTCGCCGGAATCGGCGGGGCCGCCGCGGGAAGTGCGGCACATGCAACGCGAAACCAACGAAGGCCGTCGCTGTACGCAAGGAGGTTTTGGCACCTTGAAAGGTCATGCGCTTTGGCGGCTTTCTGCATGTTGAATGTCGTGACCTATGTGCCCCACGACAAGGAGCAGCAGCCGCTGGATATGAACCGGAATGCTCGAATGGGGATTTCCTGATGTCCTTCGTTTACATCCATGAACACGGAGCGTGGCCGGCATGATAAGAACGGTATCGCTAGAATGCGTCGAAGCCGAGCGCTATCGGGAGGCGATGCGTCGAGTTCCCGCGGCGGTAACCATAGTGACGACGCGGTTTGACCATGAGGCGAACGGGCTGACTGCCACGGCGGTCTGCTCAGTCACTGCCGATCCACCACAGGTTCTCGTGTGCGTCAACCGAGGGGCTACCGCGCACTCATTGATTGCCCGATCGCGACGTTTCGTTGTCAACTTTCTATCCGAGGAGCACGAGGATCGGGCCCGACGTTTCTCGCAGGCGAAGCTCGCGGCGCAGGAGCGCTTTGCCGGAATCTCTTGGGTCGTGATGGCGACCGGTAGCCCGGCAATGGCGGATGCGATTGTCGCCCTAGATTGCAGCGTGAACACGGACGTGATCTGCGGTACTCATGCTATTTATCTCGCCAACGTCGTCGACTTGCGCGTGGGCAACGCTGCGCCGCTTCTGTACCGAGCCGGTGAATTTTGCCGGCTCATGCCGCAAGGCGAGTCCTCATGAATATCAAGGCGCTACGGGATCCATGCGTGCCGACGGGTGCGACACGCAAGAAGCCCCAGATACTGAGCGTGCGCACGGCGGCACGATCTCGCCTCTTCCACATTGAGAGCGTTCAACTGAAGTTCGCTAACGGCAGCCGTCGCGAGTTCGAACGCATAGCAGCAGGGCCGCGCGCAGGAACGGCGCTGGTCGTTGCAATGCCAGACCCCACGACGGTACTCCTGGTGAGGGAATACGCTGTGGGCCTCGATCGCTTCGAGCTCACTTTGCCGATGGGGCGCATCGAACCCGGGGAGTCCGCTATCGCAGCCGCGAACCGAGAGCTCATGGAGGAGACCGGATTCAGCGCCGCGCACCTGAGTTCCCTGCACACCTTGACCCTTGCACCTGGGATATTCGGATATCAAGCGGAGATAATTCTTGCCACTGGGCTGACGCCGTGCGCTCTCGGAGGCGACGAGCCCGAACCTCTGGAACTCGTCTACTGGCCAATCGCGCGTCTTGATCAGATCGCGACCAGTGGGGAGATCTCAGAAGCTCGTACGCTCTCGTCGCTGTTTTTGGCTCGCTCGATCTTGGCGTCTTAGCTGAGCGATAACTGTGGGCGCTGTTTATGGCACTTAACCATCGAAGGCGAATGCCGGGATACCAGCGGCCAATCCTTCGCACGCGAAGAGTCCGCCTGCGAGCGGTGCCTCGCGCAGTTGGGCTTCCGTCATGCACGTTCGCGAGGTGGTAATAAATAGTGTGGCGCCATTCATACCGCCGAACGCGCATGTCGTGACGTTAGGGGCCGGTACGTATACAACAGCATCGGTCTTGCCGTCCGGTCTAAACGCCGTGACTCGGGCGCCACCGAAATGCGCAACCCAGAGACGCCCCTCACAATCGACCGTCATACCATCGGGTAGCCCCGCGTGCTCGTCAAACTGTACGAAGACTCGCTTGTTGGCTATTGCTCCCTCGTCCAAGTCAAGATCGAACTGGTAAATGGTCCGCCTCATCGAGTCGGTGTGGTAGAGGATACGACCATCCGGGGAGAATGCCGGGCCGTTCGCGCACAGGTAACCATGATCAACCGCTCTCCAACTGAAGTCCTTCCTGACGTGGTAGAGCGATCCCACGGACTGCGAGCAGTCGCGATCCAACGTACCGGCCCAGAGACAACCGCGTGGATCGACCTTGCCATCGTTGAACTGGCTGTTCGGTAGTTGTGGCTCAGGACAGGCCACTTCTACGGCAGTTCCGAGGTCGATGTCCAACTTGCAGAGCTTGTTGTCCATTCCAGCGATAAAACCTCCGCCAACACGCTGTGCAACGAATCCGATCTCGCCATCGTGTCGATACACTTCACCGGCGCCCTGAGATTCGCTATAACGCAGGAGTCTTCCCCCCATGCCGTCGACGAAATAAAGCGCTTGCTCCTCGTCAACCCAGATAGTGCTCTCCCCCAACTCTGCCCGGGCTTCCCAGATGCATTCAACTTTGGGATTGCCTGTCACGCCGTTTATCCATTATCTTCGCCCATTGCTGCGGACCTCGTGCGTGAGCTCGCTGGAAGACTGCGCAGTGAGGACAACGCAAGACCGAGGCTGATGAATAGCGTGATCGCCGATGTGACGCCGATGGGCGCGACGGTCTGGGCGACCAGCATGGCGCCCAGGGCAGGTCCCACTGCAGCTCCGAAATTCGCGGCGGCGCCGCTGAGCGCCGTCGCACGTCCTGTGCCGTCAAGCGATGCGAGGACGCCCTGCACATACGGCGTAGTGAACGTCGTCGTCATGTTGGAAACGAGTGCGCCCGCGATAAAAAAAGGGCGAGCGGATGAGCAGTACATCGCGAGTGCTACGAGAGCCTGGGTCGTGAAGCCCACGATCAGCGGGACGCTATAGCCGCGGCGCTCGCCTAATGCCGCTGCGGCCACAGCTCCAAGTGGCGTGGTGAAGCCTGCGATGGACAACCAGTGCACCAGTGAATCACCGTCCATCCCAGCTTCTGCGCCGGCCGTGCCCACAAAGGCCCAAAGCGCACCCTGTGCGATCCACATTAGGCCGAGCGCCGCAAGCGAGCTTGCAGCGCCCTTGGGAAGTTGCACCTTTGGGCCCGTGCTCAGCGAAGCAAGGTCGGACACGACCCCTTTCGGGAGCAGCAAGGCGGCAGGCCCGAGGGCCAGCAGGAAGAGGAGATCGACGAGAAAGACAGCATCTCGGCCGGCGAAGGACTGCACAGCGCCCACCACGAAGATCGCCAATCCGAAAACCACGCCCAACGCCAGCTGCATGTAGGCGAATAGCTTCTCGGGGGCCTGATGTAAAGCAGGTAATGCGTTGGTGGCGGCCGCAATGATTCCTGTTCCGACACCGAACAGTAGCCTGAAGCCGATGATAAGGACCGTATGATCGGTTAATAGACAACCTGTTGTGGCCGCGGCTGCAATTGCGATACCCAGAATGGTGAGCCGGCGCTTGTCGCGTAATGCAATCGATTGCCCCACGTAGGTGGCTGCACAGGCGAGCGCGAGGAGCTCGGCGGCTGTGATCCAGCCCGCTCGAACCTGGCCAAGGTGGTAACCGACAGAGAGCGTCGAGACCTCATAAGGCAGTAACGTGACGCTCAGCCACGCACTGGTGCTGACGGTGGCCAGGGCGACCACGCGGGTAGCCCCGAACTGCTCCGCGTGTGTTACCGGCATGGGGTCCGCACAATTTTGACGCCCGCGCATCGCGTGGTCTGCCTCATCCTAAGTTGCATTGATGTGTAACGCATTCCCGCTGATTTGCCAACCGCCAAGACACGGACGACTCAATGCCGTCCGTGAGAGTTGAGCCGAGTAATAGGCTCGCAGTGCGAAGGTCCGTAAGGCTAGTGGAGGAGTGGCCAAATTTATTAACAGTCCCGCATCGGGATTCTGGACATGGAAGCGCAAGGCGTCCAGTGAAGTTGGCCATTGCTCACCTCCCTTTCTGTTACGGGTGCGCCGGAAGATGAGCCACCATTTAAGGGGAGAAAGCCATGCAAGTCGGCTTGATGCCATTGTTCCAGGGTCACCCAGGGATATCGGATGTCGAGATCTATAAACAAGAGCTCAATTTGGCGCTCGAGGCGGAGGTAATGGGATTCGACCTCCTAATGCCCGTCGAGCATCACTTCTTCGATTACGCGATGATTCCGGACAACATTGTTCTACTGAGCTACGTCGCAGCGCGCACCAAGACGATCAAGCTCATGCCATGCGCCTTCATCCTCCCATGGAACGATCCGCTCCGTGTGACAGAGAAGGCGATTCTCTTGGATCATCTTTCCGAGGGGCGGGTAGTCGTAGGATTCGGCCGCGGTCTCGCGAAACGGGAGTTTGATGCCTTTCGAGTCAATTTCAGCGAGTCGCGCGAGCGCTTTGATCAAGCCGCGGGAATCATTTTGCGCGGCCTGGAGACAGGATTCGTTGAGGGAGATACGCAACACTATAAGCAGCCGCGGATCGAAGTGCGGCCACGGCCATTCAAGAGTTTCCGTAACCGCACCTACATGGTCGGGATGTCTCCGCAGTCGGTGGAAACCGCAGGGCGGCTCGGACTTGGTTGCATGAAATTTGCCCAAGGACCTTGGGAGGAAGCAAAAGTCGACATCGACCGTCATCGCGCGCTGTTTAAGCAATCATGCGGTTTTGCGGCGCCGCCGCCGATCGCTGCAGACTGCATGGTCTGCGATCCGGACTTAAAGCGAGCAGAGAAGCTCGCGCGCGAGCACATCACCCGGTATTGGGTTCAATTGATGGATCACTATGAGTTGCTCAGTGACAACTTTGCGAAGGCGGGCGCTGCGTATGCCTCTTATGCCGAGCAGACAAAACATTACCGATCGACGAGTCAGGAGGCTCAGATTGAGTCCTACCTCGAGGCCAACATCTGGGGAGACCCTGCGCGCATTCTCGACAAGCTGCGAGAGCGCCGCGAGTTGCTGGGCGACTTCATCTTGGGCGTCTCGCCGAGCTTTGGCGGCATGGCGATTGAGGACGTGCGCCGCTCGCTGCGGACGTTCGTGGACAGAGTGATGCCGGAAATCAAGACCTGGTAGCTATTCAAGGCGCGATGAGGGAAGCGTGACGAGGCCGTGGATGGCGGTGTCGGCGCCATGGTCGATTCGAGAATTGAAGCTAAAGGGGAATAAGAGCATATGGTTCCGAAGACGCCACGTCGTGCGATGCCGATGGATGACTGTATTGCCGCGCCATTTGGGCCGACCGGCTGTCACACCGCGCGAGTACCGAGCGATTGTTTGTCGTTAGTCGGCCTGCTCGCTGCGGTTACAATAGCGGCGCTGCCTTTGGTCGCAAGCGCGGACGCTGAACTCAACGAGCTCGTCGTGACCGCGCAGCGCCAGAGCGAGCGCAGCCAGGACGTGCCCATTGCACTAACGGCGATTTCGGCGGACGAGCTGCGCGATCGGGGTATTCGGCAAGCCGCGGATATTTCGTCCCTGGTGCCCAACATGTTGTTGAATCTTCCCTGGGGGCCGGAAGCGCAGCCAACGTTCACGCTACGGGGGGTCACCACAACGGATTACAGTCAGAATCAAAGCAGTCCTATCGCGATGTACGTCGATGAGGTCTACAAGAGCGTCGGAGCGTTACAGGCTCTTCAAGTCTTCGACCTGGATCGGGTGGAGGTGTTGCGCGGACCGCAGGGCACGCTTTATGGTAAGAACGCCACAGGCGGTGCTGTTAGCTTCTATTCGGCGAACCCGAGTCTCACGAGTACCGACGGTTACGTTGAGGCTGGGATCGGTAACTATAACGACTACTCCGTACGCGGAGCCGTCGGGGTGCCGCTACTGGAAAACAAGGTGGCTGTTCGTGCGGCCGTATACTACGAGAAACGGGATGGTTGGACCAAGAGCATCGTGCCTGGGGTTGAACCTCTAAACGGTGTGGACGCCCTAGCGGGTCGTTTCACCATCCTTGCGGAGCCGATAGATGACCTTCGGGCGACGTTGAAGCTTTCCGCGAGCCGATCTAACGGCACACCTTATGGCCCGCATGCGCTGAACAACCTCCCTGCCGTGACCGGCTTCGGGGGTGATATCCCGTGGTTCGAAACTGGCGCCAAGTATGCGGTTGACAAAGAGATTCGTAACGACAGTGCGTCACTGAAGGTTGAATGGGGGCTCTCCGAGCATCTCTTACTGACCTCCATCACGGGATTCGATTATGGGCGCTGGTACACATTTAGCGATGATGGCGGCTTGCCGATAACGGCCCGCCTCGATGATCCCAATTCTTATTTCTCGAGCATTAACGCATTCTCGCAGGAGATGCGGCTTGCCTCGAGGCGTACGAGTAGGCTGCAGTGGCTTGCAGGCTTGTACTACGGACGCGAAAGCCTCCACGCGAAGGTGCAATATCACTTTTTTGATGGCTATCCAGGATCATTCGTGACGCCCGCTGGTGCGACGCTATATGGCTTCGATGAATATAACGATTTCGATCAGATCAAGGAGAGTCGCGCGGCGTTTCTGAATACTACCTTTGCAATAGCGACGACGGTCAGCCTTCGGGCTGGCGTGCGGTATACGCGCGACAGGATGACAATCAAGAACTTCTATGCCCTCGAAGGCGGACTGACGGGGCCCTCAAGTGGATACGCGCCTGCAGGTGGAACGACGCTCTGGACTCAAACGATCCCGTACATCCCGAACATTTCCTATATAGGTTATTCGAACCTCCTTGTTCCGCCCGGCGGAGTCAATCCCCCGGTGGAGCAGACTAATAACAACACCAGCGGTAAGGTGGGCATCGACTGGAAGCCAAGCGAGGATGCGCTGCTCTACGCAAGCTTCAGTGAGGGATACCGCGGACCGGCCTTCAACGGACAGGCATTCAATGCTCCTGCGGAGCTTACTTTCGCCGCGCCGGAGCGGCTCGATGCGTACGAACTCGGCGCCAAGTTGGAATTTCTGCAGCGGCGCGCAGAATTCAACGTTGCAATCTTTCATTCTATCTACCGTAATCAGCAGTTCCTCGATATCTTCGCGCTACCAGGGGGTCAGGGAACCGGGCTGCGCACAGCGAACGCACCCAAGTCCCGGGTGGATGGCGCGGAGTTTGAGTTGCGGGCCAAGGCGACTGAAGATCTCGAGTTGTCGGGTAGTCTGGGGCTCCTCAGCAGCAAGTACTTGCAGCTTGAACTCCACGGTGTCGACCTAGCGGGTAACCGTCTCATCCAGACGCCCAATGCTAGTGGGAATCTGGCGCTATCTTGGCGCTTCGCACGACTTTCCGCTGGCGACCTGCGACTAATGCTGGATGGCAACTGGTACGGCAAGCAGTACTTCGACGCCAAAAACACGCAGCGTATCGCCCAGGGCACCTACGGCATTGCCAACGGCCGGCTGTCTTTCTCTAGTGACCCGGCATCCAAGAACGGCTTCGATGTCGGTGTGTGGGTCAAGAATCTGGCTGATCGACACTACATTGGGTACGCCCTTGCACAGCGCGACCCTGTTGAGGGTGGCTTGGGATTCGATTATGGACTGGTCGGCGAGCCGCGCACCTTTGGGGCTGATATCCGTTACCGCTTCTGACGGCGATGCCAATCTTTCCGCCTAACCGGAGGAGCCATGACGCTCGATCGCGACACCCTGCTACTTGCCTACACGATGATGCGTCGCATCCGCGACTTCGAGGAACGCGTAAATGCCGAGTTCGTTGCTGGTCACATTCCAGGATTCGTACACCTTTACTCGGGCGAGGAAGCTATCGCGGTCGGCGTCTGCATGCATTTGGACGCGACGGACTACATAGGGTCCACACATCGCGGTCACGGGCATAGCCTCGCGAAAGGATGTGACTCGAAACGCATGATGCTCGAGATCCTAGGTAAGGCGGAGGGCTTGTGCGCCGGCAAGGGCGGATCCATGCACATCGCAGATTTGCAGCGCGGGATGTTGGGCGCGAACGCTATCGTAGGCGGCAGTCCGCCCCTCGTCATCGGCGCGGCGCTGACGGCGAAAACACTGAAGTCGGATCGCGTCGCGGTGGCTTTCACCGGCGATGGAGGGAGCAATCAGGGCACGATTTTCGAAGCGATGAACATGGCGGTGGTCCTGCAGCTGCCGGCCATCTTCGTCATCGAAAACAACGGTTACGGGGAAGGCACGGCCGTAGAGTATGCCGTAGGGGCCAAGGACGTGGCGCAGCGCGCTGCCGGTTTCGGAATGCCTGCCGTGGCGGTGGACGGCAGAGACTTCTTCGCGGTTTACGACGCAATGGCCGGCGCATTGGCTCGTGCACGCGCCGGTGGCGGCCCGAGCTTCATCGAGGCGCGCTGCGCCCGCATCCACGGACACTATTGCGGTGATCCGCAGGCCTACCGCTCCAAAGAGGAGTTGACGCAGGCCCGAGAAGTGCACGATCCGATCGTGGGATTCCGTCGTCGTGTACTCGAGTCGGGCGAATTGACGGCGAGTGAGCTCGATTCGATCGATCGGTTGGCCGCCGAGGAAATGGACGCGGCCGTGGCCGTTGCTCATGCGGGCTCCACGCCATCGGTCGAGGCTTTGTACACAGACGTCTACGCAACCTATTGACGAAGGCCTCCATGGCAAGAACTTCATTCCGGCAGGCCCTCAACGATGCATTGCGCTCGGAGATGAGACGCGATTCGAGCGTGGTGATCATCGGCGAGGATGTCGCAGGTGGGGCCGGTGGTACCGGGACCGACGATGCATACGGTGGAATCATGGGTGTCACGCGCGGACTCGTGGGCGAATTCGGCCGCGCTCGGGTCATCGACACCCCCATCACCGAAAGCGCCATCGTTGGGATGGCAGCCGGAGCCGCCATGACGGGATTGCGGCCCGTGGCAGAACTGATGTTTGTCGATTTTTTGGGTGTCTGTCTGGATCAAATCCTCAATCAAGCGGCGAAGTTTCGTTACATGTTCGGCGGCAGGGCGCGCACGCCACTGGTCATACGGGCCATGTTCGGCGCAGGATTCAGCGCCGGCGCGCAACACTCGCAATGCCTGTACTCGATCTTCACGCACATTCCTGGCCTGAAGGTCGTCATTCCTTCATCGCCTTACGATGCCAAGGGCCTCCTTATCCAGGCGATCCGCGACGACGACCCGGTCATATTTCTCGAACACACGAAGCTCTACGACCTCGAGGGAGAGGTACCCGCCGAGAGCTATACCGTGCCCTTCGGCGAGGCTCATGTATTGCGCGAGGGCGGAGATCTCACCATCGTCGCTCTCGCGCGCATGACTCACATGGCGCTCGACGCAGCATCTGCGTTGGCCGAGAAGGGTGTCGAGGCGACCGTCATCGATCCGCGCACCACCTCGCCGCTCGATGAAGAGACAATTCTGGAAAGCGTCGCGGCGACCGGCCGCTTGTTGGTCGTTGACGAGTCCAATCCGCGTTGTAGCGTGGCGAGTGAGATCGCCGCGGTTGTAGCCGAACGGGCCTTCCGCGACCTAAAGGCGCCGATTCGGCGGATCACCGCTCCTCATACGCCAGTGCCGTTCTCCCCGGTCCTTGAGAATGCGTATATCCCGAGCAGCACGGCCATCGAAACGGCGGCAATGGAGCTTGCGAGATGGTCGTGAGAACAACGCTTCAGCCCGCGGCCGACCGGATGCCGGGTTCAGAGAACGTATCAAGATGATCTGGGCCATCACAATGCCCACCTGGGGTCTGTCGATGGAGGAAGGCACCATCGTCGGCTGGCGGGTTGCCGAAGGGAGCCCGACGGCGCTTGGCGTTGAGCTGGTGGTGATCGAGACGTCCAAGATTGCCAATGGCCTCGAAGCGCGAGAGGCGGGAGTCTTGCGGCGACAGCTGGCCAAGCCCGGACAGACGGTGGCCTGCGGCGGGTTGATCGGCATCATCGCCACGGACGAGGTCTCCGAGTCCGCAATCGAAACGTTCATTGCGGAATTTCCTCGCCCGCAGCCGGCTGCGTCCCGGACCGGGGAGAATGCATCATCAGATCCAGGCTTGGCTGTCGAGCTCCCGTCGGGGAGCCAACTGCGATGCCTGACTAGCGGCAGCCTCGGCTCCGTTGTCGTATTCCTTCACGGCTTTGGCGGCGACTCGCAAACGTGGTTGTTCAATCAAGGACGCATCGCCGAACATCACCTGACTTTCGCTTTTGATCTTCCCGGGCACGGTGGTTCAACCAAGCAGTTGGACCAGGGATCAATCGAGGAATTGGCGGGCAGCGTCGACGCAGGGCTCGACCAGTTAAAATTGAGCCGCATCCATCTCATCGGCCACTCGTTGGGCGCCGCAGTTGCGCTTGCGCTTTGGGAGCGGCAGCCTGAACGGGTCGCCTCCGTTTCGCTTCTGGCACCATTTGCCTTCGGAAGTCATGCAAACCAGCGTTACATATCCGACTTCATCTCAGCGCAACGCACACGGGACGTGCATCGGT
>Ga0179587_10000230_pt1 | contig 23295 bp, 20 predicted proteins | sample CZODoug2_1_08_16_FD_185932 | JGI IMG/M metagenome (GOLD analysis project Ga0179587, IMG submission 185932) | Vadose zone soil fungal communities from Angelo Coast Range Reserve, California, USA - CZODoug2_1_08_16fungal | ecosystem: Environmental > Terrestrial > Soil > Vadose zone | place: USA...
CGGCCTGCAGAAACTTACCAAGCCGCAGGCCGCCAATGCCGGCGAGCTGTTCGGCCTCTCCAAATCCGAGACCGCGATGCTGAACGAGACGCCGATGCGCGGCGAGGGCATCCCGATGCCGCCGACCGATCCCCTGATCTATCGCTTCTACGAGTTGGTGATGGTCAACGGCCCGGCCTGGAAAGCGCTGATTGAGGAAGAGTATGGCGACGGCATCATGTCGGCGATCGATTTCGACATGGCGATGGAGCGGCTGCCCAATCCCAAGGGCGATCGCGTCAAGATCACGATGTCGGGCAAATTCCTGCCGTACAAATATTACGGCGCCACCGGCAACGTGCCGGAATATGGATTCAAAGAGGGATAGAGGCGAATAGCGAATAGGGAGTAGCGAATGGACGATTCTTCCACTCGCCATTCGCCACTCGCTACTCGCCCTTCTTGATCTGCGCGATCGCGACCGCCGCCAGTTCATCCATCTTGCTGCGAATTTCCGGTTCGCTGACCGTAATACCCTTGGCGGAAAGGTCGCCGGTCACCTTGCGGACGACGCTGGCGTCGCCCGCCTCCTCGAATTCGGCGGCGATCACTTCTTTGGCATAGGCGGACGCGGCTTCGCCGCTTTTCCCGAGCTTTTCGGCCACCCACAACCCCAGAAGCTTGTTGCGGCGAGCCTCGGCCTTGAACTTCTGCTCCTCGTCGAGGGCGAATTTCTTCTCGAAGCCTTCTTCGCGCTTGTCGAATGTGGTCATGGTTAAGGTTCCAGGCCTTGGGATCGGCGAGCGCCACCTCGTTGCGAGGGGCGGGTCGCGCGCTTAGATAACTGAAATGCATAGCCAAAAACAGCGGCCACAAGGCCGCAGGGCCGGCGAGGAGGGCGGTATAAGTTAAGCGCGATCGGCCGTGTCGATTGTGCTGGATGGCCCAATCAGATAGGTTGCCATCAGGCTCGGTTCTTGTTCTGTTTCCCAGAGGATCGTGGCCTCTGCGGCAGCTCCGCCGTGGTCCTGGTCCTTGTCATCCGGAGCACACCAACTTCATGGATTTCAACAACACACGGTACATCCCAATGAGCCGTCGACGCCGCATTTACGAAGGCAAAGCCAAGGTTCTCTACGAAGGCCCGGAGCCGGGGACCTTGATCCAGCACTTCAAGGACGATGCGACCGCGTTCAATGCCAAGAAACACCAGGTGATCGAGGGAAAGGGCGTCCTCAACAACCGGATTTCGGAATACCTCTTTCAGCACCTCAACGACATCGGGGTACCGACGCATTTCATCCGCCGGCTCAACATGCGCGAGCAGTTGATTCGCGAGGTCGAGATCGTGCCGCTCGAGGTGGTGGTGCGCAATGTCGCGGCGGGCTCGCTGTCGCAGCGGCTCGGCATCGAGGAGGGCACGCAACTGCCGCGCTCGATCATCGAGTTCTATTACAAGAACGACCAGCTCAACGACCCCATGGTGTCGGAGGAGCACATCACCGCGTTCGGCTGGGCCACACCGCAGGAGATCGACGACATCATGGCGCTGGCCATCCGCGTCAATGACTTCCTGACCGGGCTGTTCCTGGGCATCGGCATCCGGCTGGTCGATTTCAAGATGGAATGCGGACGGCTGTTCGAGAACGAGATGATGCGGATCATCGTCGCCGACGAGATCTCGCCGGATTCCTGCCGGCTGTGGGACATCAAGTCGAACGAGAAGCTGGACAAGGACCGCTTCCGTCGCGATCTCGGCGGGCTGTTGGAAGCCTATACCGAAGTGGCGAAGCGCCTGGGCATCCTGATGGAAAACGAGCGGCCCGCGGGCTCGGGCCCGGTGCTGGTCAAGAGCTGAGGTGGGGCCAGTGAAAGCACGCGTGACCGTGACGTTGAAGTCCGGCATTCTCGATCCGCAGGGCAAGGCCATCGAAGGCGCGCTGAAATCGCTCGGCGTCGATGGCGTCGCCAGCGTCCGCCAGGGCAAGGTGTTCGACATCGAGCTGGCCGGCGCCGACAAGGCCAAGGCCGAAGCGGCGTTGAAGGACGCCGCCGACAAGCTGCTGGCGAATACCGTGATCGAGAATTACCGGGTGGAAGTGCTGGGCTAGTTCATGGCCGAGATATCCGATCAACAGATTTATGATCTGCTGCTCGAAATCTCGCGCGATGTTGCCGGACTTGATGCGTCGATTGACGATCTTTTGGTTGATATGAAGGCCTTCAATAAAGAACTATCCGCCGATAGGCAGCTTTTGGCGCAGCAGGCTTGTTTGAAATGAAATCCGCCGTTCTCGTCTTTCCCGGAATCAATCGCGAACGCGACATGGCGCGCGCACTCAAGCTAGCATCCGGTCACGAGGCCGCGATGGTCTGGCATGCCGACACGGCGCTTCCGAGGGGTACCGACCTCGTGGTGGTGCCCGGCGGCTTTTCCTATGGCGATTACCTGCGCTGCGGCGCGATCGCGGCGCGGTCGCCGGTCATGGACGCGGTGCGGGCGTTTGCAGCCGATGGCGGCCTGGTGCTCGGCGTTTGCAACGGCTTTCAGATCCTCTGCGAGGCGGGGCTTCTGCCCGGCGTGCTGATGCGCAACGCGCGGCTGAAATTCATCTGCAAGGACGTGCATCTGCGGGTCGAACGCTCCGATACGCCGTTCACCCGCGGCTACAATGCGGGGCAGGTGATCCGCGTGCCGGTCGCCCATGGCGAAGGCAATTACGAGGCCGACGAAGAGACGCTGAAGCGGCTCGAAGGCGAGGGGCGGGTGCTCTATCGCTATTGCTCTCCGGAGGGTGCGGTCGACGAGGCCGCCAATATCAACGGCGCCGCGCATGGCATCGCCGGTGTCGTCAACGAGCGCGGCAACGTGCTCGGCATGATGCCGCATCCGGAAAACCATGTCGAAGACATCATGGGCTGCACCGACGGGCGCGGCCTGTTCGCAGGCCTCGTCGCGCATCTGGAACAAGCCGCGTGAAGCCATTCATCGTGTCTGGCCTTCGTAGCCTCTCGGCGCTCGCCGCGTTGCTCTCGTTTGCCGCGGTGGCCCGCGCCGACGATTTTCCGAAACGTCCCATCACCATGATCGTGCCGTTCGCGGCCGGCGGCACCTCCGACGTGATCGCGCGTACCGTGGCCGACCAGATGGGTGCAGCCCTCGGCCAGACCGTCGTGATCGAGAATGTCGCAGGCGCCGGCGGCTCGACGGCGCTCGCTCGCGCATCCCGCGCCGATGCCGACGGCTACACGATCGCGATCGGCAATGCCGGCACCAATGCGGCGGCCTATACGATCTATCCGAACCTGCCGTTCGCGCCCGACTCCTTCATGCCGATCGCGATGGTGGCGAAGACCTTCGGCATCATCGCGCTGCGCAAGGATTTTCCGGCCAAGGATCTGCGCGAGTTCATCGCCTATGCCAAGGCCAATCCCGGCAAGATCAATCTCGGCCATGCCGGTGTCGGCTCCTCGAATTTCCTGATCTGCAAGAGCTTCGTCCAGGCCGCCGGCATCGACGTCACGCTGGTCGGCTATCGCGGCGCGGCGCCGGCGCTGACGGATGCGATCGGCGGCCAGATCGACGGCGTCTGCGACGCGGCAGCCTCGGTGTCGCAGGCGATCAACGACAAGCTGGTGCGGGGACTGGTGGTCGGCTCGACCGTGCGGCTCGCGACGGTGCCGGATCTGCCGGCGTCGGCCGAGGCGGGACTTCCCGAGTTCGAGGCGCAGGGCTGGAACGGCCTGTTCGCGCCGAAAGGCACGCCGGCCGACATCGTCGCGAAGCTGAATGCCGCGGCACGCACCGCCGTCGAGACGGATGTGGTCAAGAAGCGTTTCGGCGAGCTCTCGACGGTGGCGCCCGACGCCAGCGAGCACACGGCCGAACTGCTCCAGCAGCTCGTCACGCGCGACGTCGACAAGTACCGCAAGCTGCTCGAAGAAAAGAAATAGGCGGCAGTCGCAAGGGGCTGGGCATGACTAGTCATGCCCGCGCTTGTCGCGGGCATCCACGTCTTGCTTTTCGATGCCGCCAAGACGTGGATGGCCGGGACGAAGCCCGGCCATGACGGTGTGTTTCGGAAGTCATATTTCTTAAGTCATATTTCCGTCGTGACGAATGACGGGCAACCTGGGATTGTTCTTTGCCGCATCCCGGGCTATCAAGACGGCATATCGCTTGGCCATCTTGTTGGAATTTCGCCGTGCCCGTCGCGTTGGTCGTGTTGCTGCTTGATATCACGCTGATTTATCATGCCGCCAAAACGGGGCGCCTGCAGCCCTGGGCCTTCATCATCCTGATGGTGCCGTTGATCGGCTCGCTCGCCTATATCGTGGTCGAGCTGGTGCCGGAATGGCTCGGCAGCCCGGATGCGCAGAAGGTGCGCCGCCGCGTCGCCAACCGGCTCGATCCCGAAAAGCAGTATCGTGAATTGTCCGACCAGCTCGCCACGGCCGACACCGTCGCCAACCGTGCCGCGCTGGCGGCGGAATGTGTCAACGTCGCGCGTTTTGGCGAGGCCGAGCAGCATTACGACCACATCCTGAAACTGCCGTCAGGCCACGAGCCGATCTACATGTTTCGCAAGGCGGAGACTCAGTTTTCGCAACATCATCCGGCCGAGACGATTCAGACGCTGGATGAACTGCAACGAACGTGGCCGGACTTCCACTCTCCCGAAGCGCACCTGCTATATGCCCGCGCGCTGGCAGGCGCCGGACGCACGGAGGAGGCGCTCGAGGAATTCCACGCCGTCACGGGATATTTTCCGGGCGCCGAAGCAAGGGTGCGCTACGGCCTGCTGCTGAAATTGGTCGGCCGCACCACCGAGGCCAAGGTGGTGTTCACCGAACTGATCATCCAGATGAAACGCGCGCCGCGCCATGTGCGCCAGGCGCATGCCGAATGGCTTTCGATCGCCGAGAAGCAGTTGTCGGTCTAAGCTGGCTTCTGGTTTGACGCGTTTTCTTGGCGCGAAGGGGGACCACTTCGCTGGGAAACGCTTTGCCGCTACCTGCTGCTATCCTGCCGGTGGCCCGAAATTTGCTCTTTTCTCTTCCATTCGCCGAATTTTTATCGCCGAACGGGAGAACTCATGCTTATTCGTAAGGCTGCCTGCACGCTTGCGTTTGTTGCCGGTTTATTGGGCAGTCAGGCCGCTGGCGCCGAGACCACGCTGCGGATCGCGATGACGGCGGCCGATATCCCGACCGCGACCGGATTGCCCAATAACGGCTTCGAGGGCATGCGCTTCCTCGGCTACCCGATCTTCGAGGGATTGGTGCTGTGGGACCTGACTCGGACCGATCAGTTGGCGGCGCTGCGTCCGGGCCTGGCCGAGACATGGGAGCAGGACCCTTCGGACAGCAAGACCTGGATCTTCCACCTGCGCCACGGCGTGAAATTCCACGACGGCACCGATTTCAACGCCGACGCCGTGGTCTGGAATCTCGATCGCTACTTCAAGAGCGACAGCCCGCAATACGAACCGGCCAGCTCGGCGATGTCGCGCGCGCGCGTGCCCTTGATGGGCGCCTACAAGAAGGTCGACGATTTTACCGTCGCGATCTCCACGACACGGCCGGCATCCTATCTGCCCTACATGGCGGTCTATCTGCTCTTCACCTCGCCCACCTCATTCGAAAAAGCCGGTCACGACTGGGCCAAGGTCGCGACCCTGCCGGCGGCCGGCACCGGGCCATTCCGTATCACCAAGATCGTGCCGCGCCAGGAGGCCGATCTGGCGCGCTTCGAGGAGTACTGGGACAAGGCGAAGATGGCCAAGGTCGACAAGGTCATCCTGATGCCGATCCCGGAAGCCAATTCGCGGCTGGCCGCGCTGCGCTCCGGCCAGGTCGACTGGATCGAGGTGCCGCCCGCGGATGGCATCGAGTCGCTGAAGGCGGCCGGCTTCGGCATCACGACCGGCTCCTATCCCCATGTCTGGCCGTGGTTCTACAACATCGGCGCCAGCAACAGCCCGTTCAAGGACGTCAAGGTGCGGCAGGCGCTGAACTATTGCATCGATCGCGAAGGGCTGGTGTCGCTGCTGAACGGCACCGCCGAGCCGTCGGCCGGCTGGCTCAAGGCGAGCGATCCCGATTTCGGCAATCCGGCCAACCACTACAAATTCGATCCAGCCAAGGGCAAGGCGCTGCTCGCTGAGGCCGGCTTCACGCCGGCCAAGCCGCTGTCGTTCAAGGTAATGATCTCCAACTCCGGCTCGGGCCAGATGCTGCCGCTGCCGATGAACGAATATTTGCAGCAGAATCTGAAAGAGGCCTGCGGCGTCGAGGTCGATTTCAATGTCATCGAATGGCAGGTGCTGTTGACCGCCGCGCGCGCCACGCCCGACAGCCCGAACCTGCAGGGGGCGATGGCGCTCAATATCTCTTCGCCCTCGTCGGATCCCGGCGTCATGGCGCGCTATTTCTCGTCCATGAATTTCTCGCCGAACGGCTTCAATTTCGAGCAGTGGAAGGACGAGCAGTTCGACGAGGCGCTCAAGACGATCGAGACCGCGACCGACCCGAAGGCGGTCTCGATGGCCTATCGCAAGGCCCATGAACGCCTGGTCGACAATCCGCCCTGGCTCTACATCGTCCACGACCTCAACCCGCGCGCGATGAGCCCGAAGGTAAAGGGTTTCGTGTCGCCGCAGTCGTGGTTCGTCGATTTGACGCTGGTGAGCATGCAATAGCGGCAGGCGTCGATTTCGGGCTCGCTCAATTCACTTTTCCCCAATGGGGAGAGGTGAATTTGTGGTTCGAATCGCGTGAGGCGCGCCATCTTCCCTATCCCGCGACGGACCGTTCCGCGTAAGCGTCGAGCACGGCATTCGCATCATATTCGGCTGTCTTCACGAATCTGGCGCGCAAGCCAAGCGTCGCAGAGGCCTGGAGTCGGCGGGCCGTCGCATCCGTCATTATCGGGTCAATTCCCATCTCACGGAGTCCGCTGGCGACCCCCTCCATCTCAACCGCGCGCCGCTCGGCATGCAGAACGTCGGTCCGCACGCACATGTCGACAAATTTGCTGAAGCGGGTGGCGTCCATTGGCTTGCAGATGCCGCGAAGCGCCTCGTCGCGCACCCCCGCGATGGTCGCAGCGACCAGCGCTTCCGTCACGAGGGCTTCGATCCCTTTGGTCACCACGCTGCGCAGCATCTTGACGGCCGCCGCAGCGCCAGCCTCTCCGCCAGCAAGCTCGACGGAGAAACCAAGCGGCGAGAATGTCGCGGCAAAGCGCTCGGCCCCATCACCGGAACTGTAGAGCGGGACTTGGGCGCCATAGATGCTGACCGCGCCCATCAGATTCGCGTCGACATAGGCGCCGCCTCGGGCCGCAACCCTTTCCGCGACTTGGCGTTTGGCCCGCGGCGTGGAAGCGTTGACGTCCACAACCAGCATGCCGGGACGGACCCGGCCAGCGATTGATTCGCCGACTGCTGCGGCCGTCGCGACGACGACTGCGGAAAACACAATCTCCGCCTGATCCATCAGCTCGGCGAGGCTGTCGACCAAGACGACGCCGTGGGCGGCTGCCAGCTGTCGGAAAGAGTCCGAATAGGGCGGCCGATTGGACTGGCCAGCGCAGAAGGCGAGTATCCCTGTCACGCCGCGTGACACCAAATGCGACGCAAAGCATCGCGCCGCCTCGCCGAAGCCCACGAACCCGATCACAGGATAAGTCATGACATCGTCTCCTTGTCCCGTGGACAGCTTCGCAAACTAGCGGCGCTTCGTCAATGAACCGGTTCATTTCGAGTGCCCGCTATGAACGGATTTTTACATTTTATCCCCCGCGCGACGATCGCAATAATCCACGTCAGACCGCAATATGCCAAAATTTTCGTCAAACATCGATGAATCGGTTCATAGTATATGCTAAAAGGAAGGATCGATGGCCGGGAGGACAGTTTGGGCGACGGGGTGAGAATCAAAGACGTTGCCAAGATCGCGGGCGTGGCCGTTGGCACGGTGTCCCGCGTGTTGAACAACCACGCGACCGTGACTGAGAGCATCCGCCGGAAAGTCGAGAGCGCGATCCTTGCTACCGGCTACGAACTCGATCTGACCGCGCAAACTATGCGCGGCCAGCGGTCTCGGCTGGTCGCCTGCGCCATTCGTGACTTCGACATCCCGCGCTTCGCCATTTTCATCAGGGAGGCCGAGAGTGTGCTGCGGGGGAATGGCTACACTCTATTGCTTGCCAGCACGACCAATCGGCCAGAAGTCGAACTGACGCTGTTGCGGACCTTTGAGCGACGCAAGGTCGATGGTGTCATGATGACGATCAGCGATGAGGCTCACTCAGGGGTGCTTTCCGCGTTAGGCGCCGCGAAGATGCCAGTATTGCTGATCGATCGCGACCGCATCGAAACGACGGATCGGGTGACCGCCGACCACCGGCTAGGCGCCAAATTGGCGACAGACCATCTGCTCGGCCTCGGCCATCGCCGGATAGGCATGTTGGTCGGCGACGCCAACGCCTTTCCGTCGCGCGCTCGGCTTGAAGGCTTCGGTGATGCCTATGCTGAAGTCGGCCTCGAGCCCGATCTGCAATTCGTGCGGCGTAAGGTGTTGACACCTGAGGATGCCTTTCGCGAGACCGTGTCGCTCATGAGTTCGCCGACACCGCCCACCGCGCTCTTCGTTGCGGCGATGGACATGCTCGGAGGAACCCTTAGGGCATTGCGAACGTTGCGGCGAGGAGTTGGAAGCGAACTCTCCATTGTTGCCGGGAGCGATTCGGAACTCGCCGAACTCCATACACCCTCTATTACGGCGGTCGCGTGGGACCTAGCGGAGATGGGGCGTCATGCCGCCACGTTGCTGCTGGAGCGCATGCGCGGCGAAGCGCCGGCATCTTACCGATGCCTGGTGCTGCCAACAAAGCTGATCATCCGAGGCTCCTGCCGGCCGCCCGACGCGTGAAGGTAAGGCGGATCACGATCCGCAGTTGGTCGCCTCGGCCGCGACCGAGCGGCCGCAAGCGACCAGGACCGCACTTATGATCTCCAAAGCGCTATTGCAAATGAACTTGCCGGCAAACATCCGCTGCGATCGCCTCCGCGCCCTTGCTTTCGGCCGAGTCTAAGTTATATCGCAATTTCAATTACATACGAGTTCGCAGTATTCTGAGTGGCGCGCCGTTCCGGGTACGCCATCTAGACCCTTCCGGTAGGGCTCATGCGATCGTGGCGAGGATGCGATTGATCTCCGCAAATGCCTCGTTCTTCTCGGATGGTGTCATCAGCGAAGCCTGGATTCCGTTGCGAACAATCGTGACGATCTCGTCGCGATGAAGTCCCAATGCGTCCGATATCGCGCGGTAGTTCTGGTTTACATATCCGCCGAAATATGCGGGATCGTCGGAGTTGACCGTCACCATCAGTCCTTTGTCCAGCATCCGGCGCAGCGGATGCTTTGCCAGGTCGTCGACCACCCGCAGCCGCAGGTTTGAAAGCGGACACACCGTCAACGCCGTTTTCTCCCGCGCCAGCCTTGCAACCAGGACCTGATCTTCCATCGAGCGAATACCGTGATCGATTCGTGCGACACCGAGCTCGTCGAGCGCTTCCCAGATGTAGCTCGGCGGCCCTTCTTCGCCGGCATGGGCCGACAGAAAGAAGCCTGCGTCGCGGGCACGGTTGAATACACGTTTGAATTTGCTTGGCGGATGTCCTGTTTCCGATGAATCCAGACCAACGCCGACAATTCGGTCCTTGAACGCCAGCGCGGCATCCAGCGTCTTCTCCGCATCTGCCTCGTCGAGATGGCGCAGAAAGCACATGATCAGGCTGGCCCGGACGCCCAGTGCTTGTCGGGCATCCACGATCGCGCGATGGAGACCATTAATCACGGTGGAGAATTCAATGCCTCGGGCCGTGTGGCCCTGCGGGTCGAAGAACATTTCGACGTGCACGAGATTGTCGGCGCGCGCCCGCTCCAGGTAGCTCCAGGTTAGATCATAGAAATCCTGTTCCGTGATCAGCACGGACATGCCTTGATAATAGATGTCGAGAAAATCCTGCAAGTTCGAAAACTGATAGGCCTGGCGCAACGCCTCAACCGACGCGTAGGGCAACGAAATGCCATTGCGACGCGCTAGCGCAAACATCAGCTCGGGCTCTAAGCTGCCCTCGATGTGAATGTGCATTTCGCATTTGGGCAAACGCGTGATCAGGGTGTCAATCATCAGCATTGTACCGCGTATTGTTGCCGGGATTGGCGCCCGGCAGGACGACTGCGAATCCGTACATCACGCCGGTTATCATCGTAATCTACCAGGCGATCGACTGGCAATTGTCCGCCGGCATGGTTTTCAGACCGATCGCCGTGCCATAGCAAATCGGAAGCCGACAGCAGGCTGTGTCGCGCCGTCGAGAACCGAGGATAGGATTTTCTCAAGGCGGCTCGGTAGCAACAGGCGATGCTCGGCTTGATTGGCAACAAGCTTGTCGAGGCCGCGCTTTTCGCTTGCCGTCCTGTGGTCTGTGTCCCAGCAGACAAACCCGAACTGCCCTTTGCGGATCAAAGGCCCTGTTCCCATCGTTGGCGAAAGTCGTGTTTGGGTGCGGGATGCAGTGGAACTTCTCTCGCTGGGATTTCAGCCAAACTCTGAGGTTGAGAGCAATACTAACCCGAATCCAGCTTGGCTTTCGTTAGCGAATCTTAACGTAGCCGCTGAGACTTTTGGTCGTGCCTTCGCCATATCGGGGCGCCGGACTGGCTCATCCGAGCTATGCCCACGCTTAAGTCAATAATCGGCCGGGCAAGGAGATTTTTCCGCGTCGCCTCGCGCCCAGGCTGTAGCAAAATCGGAGGCCGTCGCAGATTATTCGGCCGGAGCGCGCGACCAGCCGCGCCATCATAGCGCTACGGCGAAGCAATATTGCCCATCTTCATCTGTCGTGGCGCGCCGCCATACGATTTTGTACGACATTGTCGCGTGGCGTCAGCAATTGCCACATCGCGCCGCCGACACCCGCACGTGCAACTTCGTGAACTGCCGTCTTCACCGCTTGGCAAAGGCTGCGCTGCCGGTAATATGGCAGCAGCCGTCGGCACCGCGGGATATCGCGGTTGCTTTGGAAATCGATGGCAAAATAATCGAGGGGGAGTGCCATGTTCAGCCGCAGAGCCTTGTTGTCGCTCGCCGCCGGCGGCATCGCTGCGCCCCGTTTGGCTTCTGCCCGGCAAGCTTCCCGGAAAGTCGCGCTATATGCAAATGTGGGGGCCGACCTGACGCACTACGACATCGATGTCGCGGGCGCGGAGTTGATCAAGAGAGAAACGGTCACGCTGCCTGCGGGGGTGCAGTATGCTTGGCCGCATGCATCGAGACGCTATCTGTATGTTGCGTCCAGCAGCAGTGCTTCCGGTTATGGCAAGGCCGGGACCGAGCACCACGTCACCGCGTTCAGCATCGACCCCGCGAACGGTGCTCTCCGCCAGCACGGAGCCCCGATAGGGCTGCCGACGCGCCCCATCCACATAAGTACGGACATTCCATCCAAGTATATTCTGGTGGCGTTTAACAATCCGAGCGCGGTGCGCGTCTACCGCATCAACAAGGACTTCACGCCGGGTGAAGAGGTGACCCAGCCCGCTCCGATCGACACCGGTATTTTCGCCCACCAGGTGCGCACGACACCCGACAATCGGCTGGTGATCCTGGTCACCCGCGGCAACGAAGGCAGCCCCACCAAGGTGGAGGACCCGGGTGCACTGAAGGTTTTCAACTACAAGAATGGCGTGCTGACGAACGGAGTGTCGATCGCACCTGACGGAGGCAAAGAATTCGGCCCGCGGCATCTCGACTTTCATCCGGCCAAACCTTGGATGTACGTGTCGATCGAGACGCAGAACAAGATGTTCATGTATCGGATAGGGAAGGGCAGGATCAGCCCAGAAATTGCATACCGCTCCGAGACGCTAGCCGAGCCGAACAACATCAGGGCGCGTCAGGCGGCCGGCACGGTCCACGTCCATCCGAATGGCCGTTTTGTCTACGGGGCCAATCGCGCCGAGGCCACGATCGAATTTCAGGGCAAGCAGGTGTTCAAAGGCGGTGAAAACAGCATCGTCGTGTACGCGATCGATCAATCCAGCGGCGAACCGATGCCGATCCAGCACATCGAGACCCAAAAAATACACCCGCGCACCTTTCACATCGATCCGAGCGGGTGCCTCCTGGTAGCGCAGCACAATCTGCCGGTAAACGTGCGGGACGGCGAGGCGGTAAACACAATACCCGCTGGCTTGTCGGTGTTCCGTATTGGCGGTGACGGCAAGCTAACCTTCGCGCGCAAGTACGATATCGATGTTGGTGACAAGACGATGTTCTGGATGGGGATGGTGCCGCTGTAAGCGAGCATCCGGCGCAATACGCGATCGCTGCGCGCCCGATTTCGCAATCCGGCCGATCTGCTCCATTCGCCGCTAAACATCGCGCCGTCGCCGGCGAAGCAGGCCGCAGCCTGAAAGAAGGATTTTAGCGTAGTGCGTCGGAAGGGTCGTGGCCATGGTGGCGTGTCTCGAGATCGCAAAGGATAGCTCGTCATAGCGCCACGGCGAACGAATAGTGCCCATCTTCATCGGCCGTGGCGCGCCACTTCGAAAATACGCGATTGACGCCAAAGTGCGCCGATTTTCCGATGCAAGATGTCAAGCGGCGCATTGCGATGACAGTCCATGACTGTCACCGTAATTGCGATTGCACGTCACGCTGGCGCAAGCGAGGGCTGGTATCGGCATTGCGAGCAGCTATCAGCGTTCCTTTGTCTCATGCCTACGACGCCAAGATCAGGTTGGGCAATTCCATTGTACTCAAATATTCAGGGTTGTAACGCTTCAAGCTCTCGCGCCTCATCCAACTCGAGCTTGAACACATAAAGGGCAAAGATCAGACCCGCTGCTGAACAAAACAACATCATACCCAAGAGCGTATAGGCTCCGCCGTGTTTGGTCATGACTGCACCGGTGATTGACGTCAGTATCGCGCCACCCAACACCGTCAGACCTCCCGATAGGCCCGAAGCGCTGCCGGCAAGATCGGGTTTCACAGAAAGCGCACCGGCGGCGCTGCTCGGCATCGTCAATCCGTTTCCGATGCCAACAAATACTGTCGCACCAAAGAGAGAGATTACATGGACGAACCCGGCCAGAAACATCCCAATCCCGAGAACAAGGCCAGTGCAAGCGACAATTCGGCCCGTAATCATCATCGTGCTTAGAGAATACTGCTGCGCGTAGCGACCTGACAGAAGGCTACCGAATATGAAGCCCGCCGTGATGGTCCCCACATAAAATCCCAACATGGCAGGCGACATTGCAAACAGCTCTTTTGCCACCAATGGGGCTCCGGCGAGAAATGAATAGAATCCTCCCGCTGAAAACGTCATGCACAGTGCATAACCCCAAAAACGTCGCGACCGTAGCAGTTCGGGATAAGTTTGGAACTGCTTCGTTAATGTTTGGGAAGGCGACTTGTTCGTTTCGCCCAGATCGACCCAGCACAAGCCTAAAACCGCAATGCCCAAGATGGCAAAGGTAATAAAACTCGCCCGCCAACCAAATAACTCATCCAGCGTGCCACCGAGCATTGGCCCCAGCATTGGCGCTATCGCCATTACCATGCTGACATAACCGATCATGCTTGCCGCTTCTTGTTCGGGCGCGATGTCGCGGATCACTGCCCGCGACAGGGCAGCACCAGAGATGACAGCACCCTGTAAAAGGCGAAAAGCCAAAAACACCCATATATTTGTCGCGAGGGCGCAGACCAGCGACGCGAACGAGAAAATCACCAGCCCTGCCAGCAGTACTGGTCGCCGCCCGAACCGATCCGACAATGGACCCATGATCAACTGCAAGAACGAAGTGATCGCCAGATATCCTGCAATGGACAGACTCACCAACGCATAGTCGGTCTCAAGGTCCTCGGCCATGTTCGACAAGGACGGCAGAAACATATTCAAAGATAAAACAGAAAGGGCGGTGAGCAACACCAGCGTCGATAGTTTCGGTGGCGTGGTGGCAGCGGCAATCATATGTGAGCATCCGGCGTGATTGAGTTGGTGACGCCGGGGCCGGAGGCGATCAGCATGACACCGACCTTGCCCGTCGAGCGGGCATAGCCCTCGGCCGCGTGGCCGGCGCCCGGCTCGTGACGAATAAGGATGCGCTTGATATCGTCTTGCTGAAAAATCTCGTCATAGATTGGCAGTACGGCTGCGCCGGGATAACCGAAAATATGCTGGACGCCATTGTCCCGCAGTGCCTGGAGAACGATCTCCGCGTCGGTCATTGGCGCGCACGAAGTCTGAATGGGATTATCGTTCATCATGAGTCTGTCCGTTTTATCGGTATATTGCTGAGGAAAATCTGACGAGGCGCGGCCCATATTCCGAGCATAAAAAAAGGCCCCGTCAGGAGCCTGCTTACCGCGTATGGGTGCTTTCGCCGGATGGTTACACCATCCTGCCCATACGCCCTGTCACCACTACGAGAACCGTTGCGATCTTCATGGTGTTACAGTTAGACAGAAATTTGCACATCGTCAATGCACCTCCCTTTAGCGAAGCACGATCCTCAGTTGGCTACTGGTCCGCCGGCCGCACGTCGCAGTCATGGGTCGAGCGGTTCGAATCCGCTAGCACCGCCGAACAGCGGGAGCCGGTCGTGAGGAGCCGCAGCCCAATCGGCGCGATCGGAGTAGAAATAGCGCCCCGTCGGTCGCGCCGAGACGGGCGTGCGCAGCGTCCCCATCAACAGACCCACGACGCCTTCATAGCCGCTCGTGACATGGTAGAGTGTCGTGCCGCATCGGGCGCAGAAGTACTTGGTCGTGCGACTGCTGACCGCGAAGCCGGCGGTAACATCCACAGGTGAAAATACGAGACGCACACCGAGGCTTGGAAGATGAGTGAGCAATGCAAGTCGTAATGATCACCAGATACGCTTCGTGCGAATGCGGGCGTGTTCAGTGTAGGGCCGTTGGTGAGCCGATCCTGAGCGCCGTTTGCTATTGTGACGACTGTCAGGAAGGCGCTCGTCAAATCGAGGTACTTCCAGACGCGACCAGCTTTCGCGACGCTGACGGCGGAACACCATATCTGACCTACCGCGACGACCGGTTCAGTTGTACGACCGGAGAGGAGCTGCTGGTGGACTATAGGATCAGGGAGCGCACGCCCACCCGTAGGGTAGTGGCGTCATGCTGCAACTCTGCCATGTTCCTGAAATTCGGGCCTGGATTTTGGGTTTCGGCGTACCGAGCCCGCTTTGAGGGTGATCTACCGCCATTGGAGATGAGGACGCAGACCAGGTTCCGGCGAGCGAATACGGATCTTCCGCACGATGTGCCGAATTACGGGAGATTCGGTATGAGGCTCTTCGCGAAGCTAGTCACGGCTCGTGTCTCCATGTTTCTCGGACGGTGAACTGTTCACTGTGCCGTGCCTGCGTCGACGTGGAAACGCGCTCAGTTCCTCCCAAACTCCTCCCTTTCGCGAGCCGCCGCCTTTTGAGGATTTTCTCAAAGCCTGCGATTTAGAACCGTCCTCGCGTGATGCCCGATTTCTAGGATACGCAGGTCTACATCAGAGAACGATGAGCGCGCTGCGAATCCGAGCCAAGGGCCTGGAATTCCGTGATGGCGCCCCACACTCCCAGCCCGATGCCTTTGGCGAGTTGCTCCATCTCAACCATGTTATGGGCGAGGAAGATCAGTACGCTGCCGTCATTTGGATCGGCCTGCCACCAGCCGCCATAGGCTCCCGGCCAACCAACGGAGCCTGCGCCACCGCCGCACCGCATCGGATCAGCTTTGTCCGGTTCCATCACCACCGCGACGCCCATGCCATAGCCGTGACCCGAGGCGAAGAGCGGCAATCCGAGCAATTTCGACGTGGCGCGCTGGTGATCGGTGAGGCGGTTTGAGGCCATCATCGTCAGAGTGTCCGGCCGCAACAGCCGCACGCCGTCCACCGCGCCTTGCTCCACGAACATCCGCGCGAAAGCGAGATAGTCGTCGAGCGTCGTCCAAAGGCCCTGGCCGCCCGAGACATAGGCCATGTCGTCGGGGCGTTCGGGCAGGGCGTGCCCGCCAGGAACAGTTCGAAGCGCGGCCAGACGGCCTGCCTCGTCAAAGCCGTACAGGCCGGCGCGTCGACCGTGCTCCGCTCCATCGACCGTGAAGCCCGTGTCCGCCATGCCAAGTGGATCAAAAATCCGGCGCTTCAGGACATCTTCCAACGGCGCATCTTCCATGCGTGCGATGAGCAGGCCGAGGAGGTCGGTCGAGTGGCCATAATGGAATGACCGCCCCGGCTGGTCGATCAAGGGCAGGGCTGCGAGCCGCTCGATCCAGCGATCGGGCGCCACATCGCTGTCGATGGCGCCGCCCAGGGCTTCCTTGTAGGCGCTCGCGATCGGGCCACGATGAAAGTCGCCGTAGGTCAGACCGGATCGGTGCGTGAGCAGATCCTCGAATGTAATCGGTCGTTCCGCCGGATTGGTTTCAACCAGAGAAGCATCTGGTGACCACAGAACCCGCATCTGTGAAAACTCCGGCGCCCAACGCGTGATCGGATCGTCGAGTGCGAACCGTCCCTCCTCGAACAGCATGAGCGCCGCCGTGGATGTGACCGGCTTCGTCATCGAAGCGATGCGGAAGATGGTGTCTCGCTCGATCGGCAGCCGGGTATCCACGTTCCGCCAGCCCACAGTGGTGATGTGAGCTTTGCCATCGCGCCACACCAGCGCAGCCGCGCCAGCCAATTCACCGGCGTCGACATAGGCTCTGATAGCGGTTGCTACCCGGTCTTCGATCATCCACGTCTCCGGTCTTGCAGAAAGATGGTGCTATAAAACACATATTCATGAAATTCCAACGCTGGAGATCCAGGCGCGATGGCATTGGAAAACCGCGGGCAGCCGGCGACGGTCCATGTCGGACTTATGGACTACTACTAGAAGAGGACGCTGCAGTGCCCAAGAAAGCTCGCCCTTGCGGGCCTTCACATCATGCGTCGCTCATGATGCGTGCCATCCCTGATACCCTTATTGAACTGCCGGCAATGTCGCTGATCTCCGCTCGGATAAGCGATCGCATTCCCATATCTTCTCCCTGCACGATGTTGATGACACCCTCGTGCGGCCAGCCTAGGTCGCGCAAGTACCCCGCAAACGCAGCAGCGGCTGCGCCTGTTGCCGGGTCCTCAACCACGCCTCCCGTGGCAAACGCGTTGCGGACGTGGAATAATTGCGGATTTTCGGCCGTGACGAGCGCGATCGTGATCAAGCCTGCTTTTTCCATCAGCTCTCGGCCGCGCTCGAAATCATAGTTCATGCGAGCAAGCGCATGGCGTTGTTTCAGAGCCAGCACGACATGGTCGGCACCGCCGTGGATCCTCGCGGGCGGAATTTTCGGGTCCAGATCGTCGATCGCGTAGTCGAGAAGTCGCAGCAAATCCGCTTGTAGCAAGGGATCAATGGGGGCGCTGCGTGTCGGCGGTGATTGAAGCGCCGCTGCGATTGTCTGGCCGTCTCGGCGGCCAGCGACCGAAATATCCGCGTGATTGAGCTTCAGTTCAAAGGTTCGGTCGCCGTGCTGAAGCGCAAGAGCTGCCCCCAGCGCGATGGTGGCGTGTCCGCAAAACGGGACCTCACATCGTGGCGAAAAATACCGAACGCGCCATGCGCCACCCTCGGGAGCCGCGAAGGCCGTTTCCGAGAACCCAACATCCGCAGCAATTGCTTGCATCTTCGATGCAGACGGCAATTCGTCGCCGATCCAAACACCGGCAGGATTGCCGCCTTTATGGCCGTCCGAAAATGCAGCGATGCGAAGAACCGTCATGCCTGTGATCCTGTTTCCCGTTCACCTGCTGCCCCCGATTGTAGCGGATGGAAGGCTCCGGTATCATAGCGCCACGGCTAAACAAGAGTGCCCATCTTCGTCCGGAGCTGCGCGCCACACTGCGACTTTCCACGACAGCGTTGCCGGCGGGTCCAAGCGCCACATCCAATAGTGGCCGCAGAGTTTAGACGGCGGCGCCGAATAGCGCTTGACGTTTGTAGCCTATGGACTACATTGGCATTCATGCTCTCGGTGCGCCAGACGGTGGAGTTTTCGGACCGGCTGCGCCGCCTCAAGGATGCCAATGCGGTGGCACGCATTATCGGCCGCATTCGGCGCATGGAGATGGGAAAATCCCGGCGACACCAGGAGCGTCGGTCAGAGCATCTTGGAAATGCGCATCGACTGTGGGCCGGGATACCGGATCTATTATGTGCATCGCGGAGCCCAGATTGTGCTCCTGTTATGCGGCGGCGATAAACGCACGCAACAGCGGGGACATCAAACGGGCTCAGAAGCTGGTGGAAACATTGTGATGACCAAGACAACGCGATTGGATGCCGCCGACTATCTCGACAGCGAGGAGCGTCAGGTTGCCTATATTGTGGCGGCGCTCGAATCCGGTGACGCGGATTTCGTGCGCGACGCGCTTGGCCTTGTTGCACGTGCGCGCGGCATGGGAGGGATCGCGAAGAAGGCCGGCTTGAATCGCGAGAGTCTCTACAAGGCGCTGGGGGAGGCCGGTAATCCCGAATTCGGCACCGTCATGCGTATCGTCGGCGCCCTGGGTCTCACGCTCTCTGCGCGCCCTACGACTGGCGGACAGACGTCGAAGCGGCGGAAAGTCGCCTGAACGGCGGTATAATGGCATCTTTTCATGGCTCGCAAAGTTCGCAGATCCGGAATGAAGGAAGTTCCACTGTCCGAAATCAAGGACGATCTGTCTCGCTTTCTTCGGGAGGCGGAGACGCAGGAGATCGTCATCACCCGCCACGGCAAGCCGGCAGGCGTACTGATCGGTTTCGAATCGGAAGAAGACTGGTTCGAATACCGTCTTGAGCATGATCCGCGCTTCCTGCGTCGCATCGAACAGGCGCGGAACAGCCTGCGCGCAGGACGCGGGGTCAAGCTAGAGGACGTTGACGCGGAATAGGCATGTGCCCGGCCTCGGAGTGGGCGGGCATGGCTAACAAAGGCATCGGATGGACCGGCATCCGATCCCTCGTGAAATCATCGCGCTACGGGGAATGAGTAGTGTCTATCTTTACCGATCGTCGCGCCGTTGTGGCCGCCTCAAGCCCCCGTTGCCGGCCGTCTTTTCACCCGCTTGATCGTCCCGGAGAACGTAAATACCACCCGTTCGCCGCTCTTCAGTTCGCCGCGCAAAAAGATGAGGGAGCCGCCGGCGCGCGTGATCTGCGTGAAGCCTTCGATCAGCTCGCCCTCGCGCCCGGCATCGAGAAAGTCGCAGGCAAACGACACCGTCACGCCCGGTCCCTTCAGCAAGGGCGAGGCGGTCGCGAACAGGCAGTAGTCGGCAAACGACATGAAGCAGCCGCCATGGACGTTGCCGGAGCCGTTGAGGTGCTTCTTCTCCACCCGGAAGGCGCAGCGGATACAGCCGTCCTCGTCCATCCGGTGCCAGAACGGCCCGTTATGGGTCTCGAAATTGTCGCGGCTCCAGGTCCGCCAGCCCGCGAATTCGCCCTCGGTGCCGACATGCAGGTCAGGGCGGTTGAGAAATGCCGTCTGAGTGAGGTCGTCCACGTGATTTTGCTCTTGGTTCGAGAGACATAGCCCTTAAATCCGAATCCGGGCCGAACTGCAAACCCTGTGCCCGCAAAGCTCTGGACAGGCGAGAAATGCGGCCTAAAAGGCCTTTTCCGGGAGTTGCGAACTTTCTATGAACGGCTTCGGACCTCGGATTAGCCGCTGGGGGAAAACAGGCACGGCCTCCGCGAAAGCATCAGCCTATGCAAACCAACGAACCGCAGATCACCCCCGACCTGGTCGCGGCCCACGGGCTCAAGCCGGACGAGTATGAGCGCATTCTCAAGCTGATCGGGCGGGTGCCGAGTTTCACGGAGCTCGGGATTTTCTCGGCGATGTGGAACGAGCACTGCTCGTACAAATCCTCGCGCATCCATCTGCGCGGCCTGCCGACCAAGGCGCCCTGGGTGATCCAGGGGCCGGGCGAGAACGCGGGCGTGATCGACATCGGCGACGGCCAGGCCGTGGTGTTCAAGATGGAGAGCCACAACCACCCGAGCTATATCGAGCCCTACCAGGGCGCGACCACCGGGGTCGGCGGCATCCTGCGCGACGTCTTCACGATGGGCGCGCGGCCGATCGCCTGCCTCAACGCGCTGAGCTTCGGCGCGCCGGAGCACCCGAAGACGCGGCATCTGGTCTCGGGCGTGGTCGCCGGCGTCGGCGGCTACGGCAATTCATTTGGGGTTCCGACCGTCGGCGGGCAGGTGCGCTTCCACACCCGCTATGACGGCAACATCCTGGTCAATGCGATGGCGGTGGGCCTCGCGGATGCCGACAAGATCTTCTATGCGGCGGCGTCCGGCGTGAACATGCCGATCGTCTATCTCGGCTCGAAAACCGGCCGCGACGGCATCCATGGCGCCTCGATGGCGTCGGCCGAATTCGACGACGACTCCGCCGAAAAACGCCCGACCGTGCAGGTCGGCGATCCCTTCGCCGAAAAGCTGCTGTTGGAGGCCTGCCTCGAAATCATGGCGGCCGATTGCGTGATCGCGATCCAGGACATGGGCGCGGCGGGGCTGACCTGTTCGGCGGTCGAGATGGGCGCCAAGGGCGATCTCGGCGTCGAGCTCAATCTCGATCGCGTCCCGACCCGCGAAACCGGCATGAGCGCCTATGAGATGATGCTCTCGGAAAGCCAGGAGCGCATGCTCATGGTGCTGAAGCCGGAAAAGGAAAAGCAGGCCGAGGCGATCTTCAGGAAGTGGGGGCTCGACTTCGCGGTGGTAGGCCACACCAACACGAGCAAGCGGTTCGTGGTGAAGCATGGTGGCGGCGTCATGGCCGACCTGCCGATCAAGGAGCTTGGCGACGAGGCGCCGCTCTACGACCGGCCGCATGTGGCTTCCCCCGGGCAGCCGGTGATCCACGCCCGCGAGATCGAGCCGCCAATGGGCGTCGTGCCGGCACTGGAAAAACTGATCGCAACCCCCGAGCTGTGCTCGAAGCGCTGGGTGTGGGAGCAGTACGACCACGTCATCCTGGGCAATACCGTGCAGCGGCCGGGCGGCGATGCCGCCGTGGTGCGGGTGCAGGACGGGCCGAAGGGGCTGGCGCTGACCGTCGACGTCACGCCGCGCTATTGCGACGCCGATCCCTTTGAAGGCGGCAAGCAGGCCGTCGCCGAAGCCTGGCGCAACATCACGGCCGTGGGCGGCCGGCCGCTGGCAATCACCGACAATCTCAATTTCGGCAACCCGGAGCGGCCGGAGATCATGGGCCAGTTCGTCGGCTGCCTGAAAGGCATTTCGGAGGCCTGCCGCGCGCTGGATTTCCCGGTCGTGTCCGGCAATGTCTCGCTCTACAACGAAACGAACAGCCGCGGCATCCTGCCGACGCCCTCGATCGGCGGCGTCGGCGTGCTCGAGGATTTCACCAAGTCGGCGACATTGGCCTTCAAGGCCGAGGGCGAGGCGATCCTTTTGATCGGCGAGACCCATGGCTGGCTCGGCCAGTCGGTTTATCTGCGCGACATCTGCGGCCGCGAAGAGGGTGCGCCGCCGCCGGTCGATCTCGCGGCCGAAAAGCGCAATGGCGACGTGGTGCGCGGCATGATCCATGCCGGCACCGCGACCGCCGTCCACGACGTCTCCGATGGCGGTCTGCTGATTGCGATCACCGAGATGGCGATATCAAGCGGCATTGGAGCGCGGCTGTTGCCGGCGCCTGCCGCGATCGTGCCGCACGCCTATTGGTTCGGCGAGGACCAGGCGCGTTACATCGTGACGGTGCCGGAGACCAGCGCTGGGCTGGTGCTGGCCAAGATGAAAGGCTGCGGCATGCCCTGCGCGCGCATAGGCACCACCGGCAGCGAGGATATCGCGCTCGCGGGCGAGGCGGTGGTATCGGTGGCTTCGCTGAGGGACGGTTTCGAGCGCTGGTTCCCGGCCTATATGAGCGGCGCGGCCTGACGCAGTCAGGGCAGTTCCGAGAACGCGACCAGCATCGTGATACCAAGCGCGGTAGCGATCAGAAGGGCTGACAGTCCCATCGAGGCGTCCTTTCACGCTGACCTCGGACATGCCTCCCTGGCTTTCATTGAAGCCTATCGATGCAGTTTTGGTGCCAACCGGCTGAATCCCGGTTGTGCCTAGAGCACGTGACCGGCGCCCGGTATTTTCCGCAAAGCCGCCGTCGCGGCCCAGCTCAGGATCACCGTCATCACGAACGCGATCAGTGCCTTTATGATGGCGGGCCAGTCGAAATCGAACATCCAATATTGCAGCCACAGCACGATCGGATAATGCACCAGGAACATGCCATAGGCGTCGGCCTGCATGCGATCGAGCAGGTTCGGCCCCGGCGCTTTCGAATGCAGGAAGAAGGCGAGGATCGTGAGCAGGATGGCGGCGCTGAACAGCACGACGAACAGGCCGTAGATCGCCTGATACCAACCCGGCAGCATGTTGGGATTACCCAATATCTCGCGCTTGATGATGACCATGCCCCACATCAGGCAATAGGGGATCAGGGTTGCGATCAGCCACCACCATCGGGTTTTCGGCAAGGCGCCGTCCTCGCCGAGAATGCCGCGATTGAAATTGGCGGAGCCTACGCCGACGCCTGTGAAGAAATAGAAGGCATAGAGCAGCACGCGACTGGCCTGCACCGAGAACGGGCCGAATTCGAACCAGCGGTTGGCGCCGAAATGGACCAGCGCCGGGATGTAGCCGATCGCGGTGACGGCGACGAGAAAACCATAGAATAGCGCGGGACGGTCAAATCCCCTCTGCGACATGCGATTGATCGGATCGACCAGCGTGGGCGACAGCCGGTAGAGCAGGCTCGCGGTCAGGTCCAATGCGAGCAGCACCCAGATGAACCAGATCGGGCCGCTCGGCCACGGCCCGACCGTGACGGTTTTCCACCAGAAGGCGGCAAAGGTCGTCTCGGGGTGCTGGCGCAATTCGAGGGCGTAGTAGGCGAGCGGGATCAGCGTCAGGGCTGCGATCGCGAAGGGCAGCCCGAGCCGAAGCAGGCGGTCGCGCAGGAAAACCTGTGTCGCTTTGCGCGCGAGCCCCGGCCACGTGAACAGGCCGGACAGGAAGAAGAACATCGCCATGAAGAAGCTGTCGGTGGCGAGAACCACCGCGTCGAAGCCGAGCCACGATTTGCCGTCGGTGTGACCGAAATGGGTATAGGGGATCACGGAGTGGTGCAGCACGACGACCAGG
>Ga0179587_10000231_pt1 | contig 23289 bp, 22 predicted proteins | sample CZODoug2_1_08_16_FD_185932 | JGI IMG/M metagenome (GOLD analysis project Ga0179587, IMG submission 185932) | Vadose zone soil fungal communities from Angelo Coast Range Reserve, California, USA - CZODoug2_1_08_16fungal | ecosystem: Environmental > Terrestrial > Soil > Vadose zone | place: USA...
ACGACGATCGTCGTCTTGCCGATGCCGCCCGGACCGAGGATGCTGACAAACGTATTTGGCTCGCTCGCTCTCGTATTCCCGGTGTCGACTTTTCGCTTACAACGATGGCTCAGAGACGCCTCTTATCGGTCAGTATCTTCCTGATTTTACGGAGAGCCATTGTCGTCGGTTGCTGTTTTTGTAAAAAGGTGCTAAATTCTATCGGACGGCCAACCTTCGAGCGACGCTGTTTGACGAACGTTTTGACTCCGGCAACTAGCCTAGCTGTGGTTTCGATTGCTTCGGGACGAGATTTGAAATGGCGGCGGGAGCTTACGGGGAACGCATCGCCGATATGGGGGTGGAGGCGCCGCCGACCCTCAACGCTCGCATCTTGCAACAGTCAAGTATTGCCATCACGCGGCTGACCTGTGATGCGCGCGACCACGAAATGACGCCGGCGCTCCCGCTCGAGGATGCTTATATCGTCTCCTTGGAGCTTCGCGACACATTTCACCAACTCTGGGTGGACGGTCGTCCGGTGCCTCTCGGATTAATAAAACGGGGTACCACTCTGCTGGTGAATCTAAATCACCGAACCGAAGGTATACCTGCACGATCTTTTGACACTCTGCACTGGTACATCCCGCGCCAAGCTCTCGACGTGATCACCGATGATCAAAACTTGCCGAGTGTAAAGGAATTGCGTTCAGCATCGGGTGCCAAATTGGAAGATGCTACGATCCAAAGTGTGGGTACGAGTCTGTTGCCGGCGTTTGAGAGGCCGGAACAAGCGAATCGCCTCTTCGTGGACTACATCACCACCGGCCTGCTGGCTCACCTCGCACACAGTTACGGCGAAATGTCGATCAAGCGTCGGCTCCGGCGTGGCAGTCTGGCGCCTTGGCAGGAGCGCCGCGCCAAAGAGCTCCTCATTGCCCGTCTGAATGGCGATATCTCCCTCCACGAGCTCGCGCGCGAAACCGGTCTATCGCGAAGCCATTTTGCCCGTGCGTTTAAGGAAACCACCGGGCTGCCGCCGCACCGGTGGCTCATGTCGCAGCGTGTGGAGCGCGCTCAGGAGATTCTCATCAACTCAACCCTTTCGCTCGTGGAGGTCGCCGAACTCACCGGCTTCTCAGACCAGAGCCATTTCACACGGGTGTTTTCCAGTACGGTGGGAATAAGCCCAGGCGAGTGGCGGCGCCAACGACGGGCGTAGGCCGGGCCGAACTATTGCTGTGCAGCATTTGCCCGGTCTTCTATCCGCCTACCGGGTGGTCACGAGACCGGGCCGGGATAAGTTGGGAAAATCAGGCTGGCGTTGGAGGTGGCCCGCGGCTGGTTCCCGAGCTTTCAGGGTGACGTTCGGCTTGTCGACCTGGTCTCGCTGTGGGATCCCGCTCTGGTTCCGTCCGCCGTGACCGGGGCCTCGTTCTGAAGTTGCGCGGCGACGAGATTTCCGCCGAGACCATCGCGGCTTCCCACGGGGACAGGGACACCGCGCGACCGCAGTTCATGTCGGGCGAGATCTATCTCCCACCCGTTAAACTCGTACACCAAGCATGTCAGCCAACTTGTTAAGATCTCTCAATTTATGGGGGAGTTCGACGGGGCGCAAGTAATTGGCCGATCAGGCGCTCTGGCCGGATGTATCGCGGGGTGAAGGTGCATTGCTTTGGCAGCGTGATGGGTGCCGTTCACCAGTCGTCAGCCAGTTATCCGGGGGCGGCAAGTCTTCAGAATTGTTCAGAATTACCGCAAGGAATCGATCCATCCCTGAGAGTAGGATGCCGCATCAGTGGGTCACCAATGTACTGTTTCGATTCCCAAACGGGCTCTGTCGCTGCTTCAGTATTCGAAGTGAAATGCAGCCTGATGCGTCCCAAAAACATCGTCGATGACGAGCCTGCCTGCTCCTTGCGCGGCAGCGGCTTCACAATCTCTCGCCGAGCGGACGTGCGCTGGACGCGGCGTTCGCGCATCAGATGTCCTGACATTTTCCATTTCGTGGAGATTGCCTCCACCCGAATCCGGATGGTCTTTGCAGTCAACAGGAGTCAAGCTGGGTCCAGCTGAATGGAACCAGGACGATCAATCTTGCGGAGAAGCCCTCTCAACGGTCGGATGCAAGATGGACAGCCCCTCGAGCGCAGGGGCGCCGACGATTGAGTGGGCCCATGAGAGACAAGGACCCTAGAACCAGGGACGTCGCATCATTTGGCCCATTCCGTCTGTTCGCGACGGAGCGACTTCTCGAGAGGGGGGGCGTCCCTCTGCAATTGGGCAGCCGCGCGCTCGACATCCTGATCGTTCTGGTGGAGCACGCCGGCGAAGTTGTCAGCAAGAAGAATCTGATGTCGCGCGTGTGGCCCGACGTCATGGTCGACGAGAGCGGCTTGCGAGTTCATGTGGCCGGCCTTCGCAAGGCGCTTGGAGAGGGGCAGGCAGGGGCCCGGTACGTGACCAATATTCCCGGCCGCGGCTATTGTTTCGTGGCGCCGATCAGCCGCCCGAACGTGTCGGCCACAGCTTCGGTCCCAGAGCCGGTGATATCCGATCAGGGCCACGGGCTGCCGGCCCGTCTGACGCGAATGGTCGGACGCGACGAAACCGTGTGCCTGCTGTCGGAGCAATTGGCGGAGCAGCGCTTTGTAACCATCCTCGGTCCGGGGGGCATCGGCAAGACGACGGTCGCCGTATCGGTCGGCCACGCTCAGCTTGCCGCTTTCGACGGTTCCGTCCGCTTCTTCGATCTCGGGCCACTCAATGATCCTCGTCTCGTGCCGAGTGCGCTCGCATCGATGCTGGGGCTCCTGGTCCAATCCGACGATCCAACGCCCAGCCTCGTCAACTTTCTCCGAGACCGGCGGATGCTGCTGATCCTCGACAGCTGCGAGCACGTGATCGAGACAGTGGCGGCATTGGCCGAGCGAATTTTCGAGGAGGCGCCACAGGTGCATATTCTAGCGACGAGCCGCGAGTTGCTGCGGGTCGAAGGTGAGCACGCCCACTGGCTGCCGGCGCTGGACAGCCCTCCCGATGGCGTCGAGCTCAGCATGGCGCAGGTTCTCGCTTTTCCGGCAGGACAGCTGTTCGTCGAACGTGCGGCCGCAAGCGGCCGCGGCTTTGAGCTGACCGACGCCAATGCTCCGATCGTCGCTGAAATCTGTCGAAAGCTTGACGGTATCGCGCTTGCAATCGAGCTCGCGGCCGGGCGGGTAAGCGCCTACGGTATTCGCGAAACCGCCGCACTTCTCGACAACCGGCTCAGGCTGCTGTGGCGTGGTCGACGCACTGCGCTGCCTCGCCATCAGACGCTGAGCGCGACGCTCGATTGGAGCTATGATCTCTTGATTGAACCGGAGCGGGCGGTGTTCCGCAGACTCTCGGTCTTTATCGGGGTCTTTGCGCTCGAGGCGGTCCGGGCGGTTGCGGTTGGCTCGGATGTCAACGACGCGCACGTCGTCGAGGCAATGGGGCGTCTCGTCGCGAAATCCATCGTGTCGACGAACGCCAGCGACGCGATGATGCGCTATCGGCTGCTCGACACTACGCGCGCCTACGCGTCATCAAAGCTTGTCGACTCCGGCGAAGCGGACGCGACCGCGCGACGACACGCTGCCTATTATTGTGAATATTTTGATCGCCTTGGCGTCGGTGCGCCGGAAAGCTCTCAAGCGGCCTGTTTCCCGGTCTTTGCAGAGCATCTCGGCAATGTGCGCGCCGCGCTGGCATGGAGCTTGCTCGAACGCGGAGATATCGGGCTTGGCATCGCGCTTGCCGCGAGTTCGGCTCGTCTGTTCGTGGAGATGTCGCTCCTGAGCGAATGTCATGGCTGGACCGAGCGGGCACTCGCGGCGCTTGACGACCAGTCGCGCGGAACCCGGCGCGAGATGGAGCTGCAGGCGGCACTCGGGCTGTCGCTGATGTTCACCAAAGGTAACAGCGAGCAGGTGCGCGCTGCCTTGACGAGGAGCCTCGAGCTTGCCGAGGAACTCCGCGATCTGCCCAACCAGCTGCGTCTGCTGGGCCGATTGCATATCTTCCATGAAAGATCCGGGGATTTTCACCAGGCGCTCGCATTTGCGCAGCGTGGCGAGGCCGTCGCGAGCGAAATAGCCGATCCGGTCGGCATCGCCGCGGCGCAGTCGCTGCTTGGCCTTTCTTATCATCTCATTGGAAACCAAGCCGACGCACGCACACATCTGGAAGCGGCGCTGGTGCAGCCCCCAGCGTCTCAACGCATCAACACGATCCACTTCGGCTTCCATTACCGGAACCGCGCGCGGATCGCCTTAGCTCGAACCCTGTGGCTTAGTGGTTGGCCGGACCAGGCGGTACGGCTTGCACGGCAGGCGGTAGACGAAGCGGGCGCTATCGGGCATCCCGTCACTCTCTGCATCGCTCTCATTTGGGCCATCTCGGTTTTTCACTGGGTTGGCGATGGCGCGAGCGCCGAGGACAGCATCGAGCGATTTATTGCGCACGCCAACCGCCATTCGCTGGCGCCCTATTACGCCGTCGGGCGCGGCATGACGGGCGAGCTGTTGGTCAAACGCGGACAAGCCGAGGCCGGCATGGAGCTGTTGCGGGGTGCCCGGGAGGCGTTGCATGCGGATCGATACGAGCTGGTGACGACGGCGTTTCACAGCGCCCTGGCGGAAGGTCTTGCGATGACAGGACGGCTTGAGCTGGCGCTGGTCACGATCAACGAAACCATCGCCCTGGTTGAGCGTAATGGCGACTTGTTCAATATGCCGGAACTGCTGCGCATCAAGGGGGATTTCCTGGCATCGCTCGAGGATGCGCGGCAGGCCGAAGAGTGCTTTTTGGGATCGCTCGAGTTGGCCGGTCGGCAGTCGGCGCTCTGTTGGGAGCTGCGAACGACGACGAGTCTCGCGCGACTTAGGCTGCGACAGGGCCGCCGCGAAGAGGCGCGGGATGCGCTTATCCAGGTCTATGGACGATTCAACGAAGGATTCGAGACGGCCGATCTAAAGGTGGCGAAGCAACTTCTGACTGACACGGGCGCGCCTGCCGCGTTTCGATAGACCTTGCGTTCAAACCGTCAATGTCTGGAGGTCTACGAGCGGAAGTTTTCCGCGAGCTTGCCCCACCCTCCCCATCGGCGCCGATTGTCACGTTTTGCACTTCTTTACGACTCTTAGCGCGCCAATGAGCGCTCGCCGCGTCATGGTCTGCTGTGGCGACCCTGTGGGCCGGGAACCTCAGATCAGCATGTCCTTTGCCAACCTTCCTCCGCCTATCATGGCCTTTCTCCGAGCGGCACAGGACCAAGACCTCCGCTCGCTACTTGCATCCTTCACCGCCGATGCCGTCCTGATTGATCAGGGCAGGGAATATCGCGGGGACGCGATCAGGCATTGGAATGACCGCATCTTCTTGCGCGGGGGCGTAATCGTTCACCCGATCAACGTGGCCCGGCGCGATCACCAGACAATCCTAACAGTCATGGTCAGCGGCAGATATGATGAAATGGGCGCAAGAAAACCCTTCCAGGCGGACTGGGGGTTCACAATTAGCGGTGACCGACTGGCGGCGGTAACTATAGTCCGGGAGGACGCGCCTGATGTTCCGGCACCAGTTGCGGCCTACATCCAAGCCACCAACACCTTCGATCTCGAGGCGTTGTTGGCAACCTTCGCTGACGATGCCCTCGTCAACGACCAGTTACGCGAGTACCGGGGCAAGGTGGCGATCAGGGAATGGGCCGCCCGCGACATCATCGGCGATCGAGTCACGATGTATGTCGTTAGCGTTGTGGAGCACTACGGGCATGCCATCGTCACTGCCAATGTGGACGGCGACTATGACAAGAGAGGTTTGCCAGATCCGCTCCTTCTCGTATTCTATTTTTCGATTCACTTGGAGAGGCTCGTCCAGCTGATCATCCTTCGCAATGAGCCCGTCATCTAGTCTCCGCTTCGCCGTACGGAGCAACATTGCGGCGGAGCAGTCGCCGAATCGTGGGACAGCGAACCGGTGCCCAGCTGGGTCAAGCTTGGTTCCAGACCTTTGCCGGACGCGCTGGTCGAAGCGGGTCTTTCGTGGAAACCGCCGGGCGGCCGTCTCCTTCCTTCGGAGCCCTGCCACATAACTATTTGCATCTCATCATAACGGTTAACTCGCAACCGGGCCCTATATGCATGATCCTGGTCATCGAGAGAAGGTGACTGACCGCTTGCGAAAGGGACACGCTCATGAGGCATGCACGGCAAATGGCCAAATCTGTCCTGGTTTCTGGTTCCTCGTTGGTTGCGGATGTCGCCATCGAAGATGTCTACTCGTTGGCGCATGCCGCGGAGAACCAATCGGACGGGCTCGAATTCGTTGATGAGCCGATGGATGTCATCGCCAATAAGGGTAATCGGGATGCCCCAGCGCGGATGCAGGCGGAGATTGAGCACGTCGCGCGGCTGATGACGTTTGACGAACTGACGGCATCGATTGCGCACGAAGTGATTCAGCCGCTTGCCGCCATTGTGGCGAACGGCGAGATGTGCCTGCGACGGCTTGGCCGCGGCGAGCCCGAAATCGACAAAGCACGCGCGAACGTTGCGGCTATGATCAAGAGCGCGCTGCGCTCAAGCGATATCATCCGGCGGCTGCGGGCCCTCTCCACGAAAGGCGACCTTCAGAGACTAGAGCTGAACTTGAATGAGGTCATCGAGGAGGCCATTCCCGTGATCGAGTCTGACGTGCTTCGCAATAGGGTCTTGCTGAAACTCAACCTCGCTTCCGAGCTGTCGTTAGTGCTTGGTGATCGCGTTCAGTTGCAGCAGGTCATAATCAATCTGCTGGTCAACGGTATTCAGGCGGTGGCGTCGGTTAGCGACCGCCCGCGCGAAGTGCTGATCCGGTCGCAGCAGCACGACGCGAATCAGGTCGTCGTTATGGTGCAAGATAATGGTACCGGCATCGACCCGGAAGATATGGGCCGCCTGTTCGACTCGTTCTTTACGACGAAAGCCGACGGCATGGGAATTGGGCTGTCCATTTGCCGTTCGATTATCGAAGTGCATGGCGGGTTGATATGGGCGTCGGGCAATAGCGGGCGCGGGGCAGCGTTTTATTTTGCCTTGCCTGCCATTCGGACGAGCGCGGCGTAAACCGGAGGTTGCCGTAGTGGGGGCCAACATCGAGTCGGTCCAAACCTCGATCCGAAAACGAAGGTCATTGAGAGCTTATTCGATCACTTAACGCCACTCTACGCCTTTTCACACCTTGTAACTGAATCACTTGAGGTCCGCCGGGGTACTCCATTCCAACCGATCAGCAGGAGGCGAATGTGGCTCAGGGAAAGCACGAGGCCGTTGTGACCACCGCAGCAGAACCCTCTTCGATCTCAAGTCAGATCTCCCGCCGCGCTATTCTCTTGGGAGCTGCCGCTCTGACCGTTCCGGCCGCGGCTGAGGGCCAGCCGGCGAATTCCAATTCCCCAACGGACCAAAGCAGAGGTGACATAACACCGCATTGGCCGAATGGCGCACGATTGGCGGTGAGCCTCTCGCTTATGTTCGAGGGCGGCGGGCAGCCAATCTCCGGTGCTGGCGGCGTTATCCCGGATCCAATCGAGAACGGCGTTCCAGACCTGCCGACCAACGCGTTCTTCGCCTACGGTCATTATGAGGGCATTCCCCGCGTGCTCGACCTCATGGACAAGCACGGGATCAAGCTCAGCTCGTTCATGATCGGCAGGGCGGTGGAAACCGCTCCTGACCTCGCTCGAGAGATTGTACGGCGCGGCCACGAGGCCGCTGCCCACGGCCGGGTGTGGGACAACTCCTACCAACTGCCGCGCGATGAGGAGAAGCGCTTCATCGCCGATAGCGTCGAGACGATCCAGAAGGTCACTGGCCAGGCGCCGATCGGTTGGAATGCCTATTGGATGCGCAATTCCATCTACATCCTGGAGACGCTGCAAGACCTGGGCTTTCTCTATCACATCGACGAGCCGAGCCGCGACGAACCGTTCATCATCCCGGTGCGCGGGCGGGACTTTGTCACCGTTCCGTACACCTTTCACATGAACGACATCGTGTCCTTTCCGTTCGTGAATTGGAATCCCGCTGCTTACGAGCAGGCGTTGCGCGACGAGTTTGACCAACTTTATGAGGAAGGCGGCCAACGGCGGCGCATGATGGTGGTGAGCTTGCACGATCGCATCTCCGGCCACGCGGGAAGGGTGCGAGTTCTCGACCGTTTCCTCAACTATGCGAGGAGCAAGGGCGATGTCTGGTTCGCCCGCAAGGATGAGATCGCGCGGTACGCGCTGGCCAATCGTGCCAGCACGCCCATCATCGACCGCAGCTCACCGAAGGCAACGGGCTTGCCCGGTCCTGCACCTTGAATAGGGAGCCGATTCGATCCTGTTCCTCGGCGTTCTTCGCGACCGGGTCGAAGGCTGCGGAACCAGCGCCCGAGGGTGCCATGCTTGATCACACCACGTTGCGCACACTTGATCTTGAGGGAACGCGCGCCTTCCTCGAGGCCGTGCTGGAACTGAAGCCGGGCTACCGCCCGGCGTTCTCCTTCCCCGGCTATTGGCTCTATGCCGATGGCGAACCGATCGTCCATCTCATGGAGGCGGCTCGGTTGACCGGGCTGGCGAGACGATCGACTATGTCGTCTTCCGCCTCACCGACCATGACGGAATGCAGCGCAGGCTCGACGGCCTCTCCATTCCCTATCCGCGGATGGATTTGCCGGAGCTTGGCAAACGCCGCCTGTTCGTCCGAACGCCCGCGGGCATCCCGTTGGAATTCGTGTTCCGCGAAGGAGCGCCGCATCCATCCCAACCGCATATCAGGAGCAGAATCATGCCGAATAGTTCCTTGAGCCTCGTTTTTCTCGCCGCGCTGACGCTCTCGTTGTCCACGCCGGCTCTCGCGGCTGACGGTGTGACGATCAACGACCTTGTCATCGCCAGTCAGTCCCCGGAGGCGCAACGTGATGCTATCGTGAAGGCCGTCCGCGCATTCTACGATTTCTGGAACACCGGCGACGAAGCCCTGCTGAACGAGGCGATCGCGCCGAACTTCACCGATCACACACTGCCGCCGGGCCGGCCGCAGGGACCGGAGGGGCCGGCCTTTGCCTCTCGCCAATTTCGCGTCGCCGTGCCCGACCTCACGGTGACGGTGGAGAAGATGATCGTCGCCGGCGACTACGTCACCGTCCATATGAAGTTCACCGGCCATTTTACCGGCGAGTCCGGCCAGACGCAGGGCAAAGGTCAGCCGATCGCCTTCAGCGCCACTGATCTCGTCAGGGTCGAGAACGGGCGTATCGCCGACAATTGGCACATCGAAGACAATCTGACGCTGCTTCAAGAGATGGGAATCGCCAAGGTCAAATCGTGACGGACGGACGGGAGAAGCAGACATGACCACGAAGACGGAGAACCGCATCGCCCTGGTGGCGGGCGCCGGCGGCATCATCGGCCATGCGGCGGTCCACGAGCTGAGGCGGCAGGGGCGAAGCGAGCGCGCCCGCGCGAGACACCCGATTGAGGGGCCGCCCTCCATCGCGGCCGATCTCACCAATGTCGAAGCGGTGGCCGAGGATCATCAACTCTGTCCCCTTTCGGATGCGCTACGCTTCAATCATTCACGCCCTAATCCCGAAACCGAGACCGACCCAAGAAATCCACACCCTGACCGACATTTGCTGACAGACGCGGATCGAGATGACTGTTCTGTCGCCATGACAATCTGTTTTGGCACCTTTCGATTGCTCCCGGCTCAACGCCTTCTGCTGAAAGGCGATCAGCCGCTTCGCCTTGGCAGTCGTGCACTGGAAATCCTCATCGCATTGGTCGAGCGGCCAGGCGAGCTGGTCGGCAAAGAGGAGTTGATGACCCGTGTTTGGCCGAACACATGTGTTGAGCCAGCCAATCTTACCGTCCATGTCGCGGCCTTGCGCCGTACGCTCGGCGACGGCCGTGGCGGCAACCGCTTCTTGATCAATATTCCGGGTCGAGGCTATCGCTTCGTTGCTCCAATCATGGTGTCCGCCGAATTAGCGGTTTCACCTCCGCAACCTGTTGCGGTCGTACATGCGCATAATTTGCCTGCGCCCGTCACTCGGTTGATTGGTCGTGAATCCGTCGTGGCTTGGCTTTCAGCACAGCTTTCTCATAACCGCCTTCTGACCATCGTTGGACCTGGCGGAATAGGAAAGACGTCGGTCGCATTGACAGTGGCGGAGGAACTGATTGGGGCCCACGAGCACGGTGTCTGGCTGGTCGATCTAGCGTCGCTTACTGACCCGGACCTGGTACCAAGCGCGCTTGCTACAACGCTCGGGCTGAAGATTGACTCCGAGGATCCCCTCACCGAGGTGATCGCCGCGCTCAGGGACAGGCGCATGCTGCTCGTGCTCGACAGCTGTGAGCACGTCGTCGCATCCGCGGCCAAATTTGTCGCTGCCGTCTTAAGAGGCGCCCCCAAGGTGCACGTACTCGCGACCAGCCGCGAGCCACTGAATATTGGTGGTGAGCACCTTTACCGGCTGTCACCGCTGGCAAGCCCTACGGCATCGTCGCAAGTCAATGCCAAAGAGGCGCTCGCATCACCCGCGGTTCAGCTATTTGTCGAGCAAGTTACGAGCACGCTAAGCGGGTTCGAAATGAGCGATGGCGATGCACCTCATGTCGCCGACATATGCCGCAGGCTGGACGGGCTCGCGCTGGCGATCGAGATCGCCGCTGCTCGAGTGGCCGCGTTCGGCGTGCCGGGCGTGGCGGCAAACTTGCAAAGCGGCTTGCAATTGTTGACGAGCGGCCGCCGCACGGCCTCACCAAGACACCGCTCTTTGGTCGCCTCACTTGACTGGAGCCATGCTCTGCTTAGCGAGGCAGAGCAGAAAGTCTTTCGCCGTCTCGCGATCTTTGCCGGGGGATTCACCTTACGCGCTGCGGGCACCGCTGCGGCTGATGAAATACACGGAGAGGAGGAGATATTCGACCTAGTGGCCGCATTGGTAACGAAGTCACTGGTCGTGGCCGACGCGTGTGCCACCGAGCCGCGCTTTCGTCTGCTCGAGACAACACGGGCCTATGCTTTGGCAAAGCTGGCCGCGAGCGGTGACGTCGACATGCTTAGCCGGCGTCGTGCGGAGTACTTCGATCCGATGTCCGACACAGCGCCCGACCGACAACGAGGGGTCAATGACCATCTGGAACCCACAATACGGATACCCAATCGGCAAGATGGGTCCATCAAACGACCCTCCAGGTGCAGCCGACCCACGATGGCGTCATTGGGATGATCGTCGCCGATCAGACTTGGCGGACATTCCCGCTGGCGCCACAGAGGCAGGCATTCAGATGAAATGCAGAGTCTTCGCGTTGACCGCAATTCTGTGCCTGTGGGGAGTGCAAGCCATGGCCGCAGACGGATTGACAACCGTGCGCAGCGGCCTCGGTCCGAAGGACACGATGAACAGACTCGAAGCCGAGGTAAAGGCAAAGGGCATGACCGTATTTGCGCGCATTGACCATGCCGTGGACGCCGCCGAAGTTGGATTGGTGCTGCGGCCGACCGAGCTTTTGATTTTCGGCAACGTCAAAGCCGGGACGCCGCTGATGCAATCAATTCAGGCGATCGGGATCGATCTGCCGCTCAAAATGCTGGTTTGGCAGGATGTATCAGGTGCCACATGGCTTTCATACAATGACCCGAGTTGGCTTGCGAAACGGCACGGGCTTGGCCACGAGGTTGAGGCGACTGTTAGTGCCATGGCTGCTGCGCTTAACGCGGTAGCGAAAATGGCAACCAAATCTCCATAGTGCTCGGTTGTTGCGCCGAGGGAGGGAAGAAATCTCGTCCCGCAATACCCCGCCGCAAGGCCGCGATGACGTCGAGGTTCGGGTGCACGATTCGACGGCGATGGGCCGTTACCTCGTGCTGCCGCGGCGGCCCGATGGCACCGAGCACTATAGCGAAGAGCAGGTGGCAGGCTCGAGGGATTGATTTCATTGCCTGCTTGCCGGTGACACAAAGCTCTGCTTAGAAAGCACTATCACCGTCTCGTTCGAATTGCTGGTTCGGCCCAAATTAAAGAAAGTGCCTCATGAATCAAACGCCCGAGAAAGGCAGCATCGTCACGCTGATAAATGTCTTCACGGTCGAGCCGGTCAACCAGCGGCGACTTATCGATCTTCTCACTCGCGCAACCGATGGCTCCGTCAACCGCGCGTCGGGCTTCATTTCTTCGACCCTTCATCGCAGCATCGACGGCACTAAGGTGACCATGTATGCCCAGTGGCGCAGTGCGGAAGACTATCAGGCCATGCGGCAGGATCCCGGCCCTCTGCCGTTCCTGCAGGAGGCCCTCACCATCGCAAAGTTCGAACCGGGCGTGTACGAGATCGTGCGGACGTTCTGGCCTGCTGGCGAAAAGTCCCAAGGTTCGTCCTTAGGGGAGGCCACGCCTTGACCCGGTCATATCGGCAATTTCACCGTGGTCTTGCCGATTTCCAAATCTCAATTGCCGTCCGTGAGGGGCGTGGACGTTTCTATGGACTTTGGAAAGGCTGTCCCATTGTTCCGCTTACGAAGTGCGGATCGACGAAGAGACGTCTGAAGCCAGGGTCAAGCTCGCAGAATGAAGAGCGGAGCGAGACACAAGCAGGCTGCATGTTAGTGCCGACAGGTGCGAGCGATACGCTGCGGCTGCCATCGAAGCCGCTGCGGCAGCGTTGGACGAGGCTGAGCGAGCGGTAGTCCAGGCAGGGCTGGCGCGCAAAGCGGCGACGTCGATCCAGTTTCAGCAAGTCTAGTTCCCGGCCGAGCACCTCACAGGGCGCGCGCTCGGTGGCAAGTGCTGGATCGGGCGGGAGACCGGAGGTCGGCACATCGTCGGACCTGCGCTTTGCAAACCCAATCGAATCAAAGGCGCCGTTGACGAACCTTCCCGACCGCGGTGTTTACAACGATTTGTCCGAATTTGGCATGCTTCACTCGGCTCGGCGGCAGATCGCGTGTAACACGCACTCATCGAGGTGCAAGACACGGATCAATGGGTCCGCGAGTACCGAAGATCGGGAGGAAAGGCAGCATGAATAGTCCCGCCGACTCCGACATCGCGCGCCGAGGCTTCCTCAGGACGCTGGCCGGCGCTACCGTCGCGCTGCCGTTGCAGCCACCAACGGCTGCCACTGTGCTGGCAGGTGCGTCCGTCGCGGCTACGTCGATTTCTGCTTCGGCGCAGGCCGCAAACCCACCGCCTGATGGCTATCAATATTTCGGCATCGAAGAGGCGGCCTTTATGGAGGCGGTTGTTGACACGATGTGTCCAGCGGATCAGCTGACGCCGTCGGGCACCGCGTGTGGCCTCGCCACCTACATCGATCGACAGCTCGCTGGAAGCTTCGGCAACGGCGCGCGGACATACATGGACGGCCCGTGGCAGCCCGGCAAGCCTCAGCAAGGCTACCAGCTTTCGCTCGATCCCAAGTCTTTCTTCAGTGCCGGCGTTGTCGCTGCTCAGGCGGCATGCCAGGCCGCGATGGGAAAGAAATTTCAAGATCTCTCGCCACCGGAACGCGCCTCGTTTCTTCTATCGCTGGGCGAGGGCAAGATCGACGGCGATCGTGTGCCGCTGGCACAATGGTTCAACGAACTCGTGTACCCGCTTTTCGAACAGGCTTGTTTCGCGGATCCAATCTACGGAGGCAACCGTGACAAGGTGTTTTGGAAAATGGTCGGTTATCCAGGCTTGCCGGCTTTCAACACGCTCAACGTGAAGGAATTTCGCGGAAGGCCGTTCCCCGGGGCGAGGCAACCACAATCGATTCAAGACTTCAACTAAGCGAGGTGTTCCGTGGCCAGAGTGCTTCCAAAACGAACGGTGATAATGATTGGTGGAGGGTTTACCTCTGCGCTGGTGGCGCGGCAGCTCGCACCCAAGGGTGCTGACATTCTGGTCCTCGAACGCGGAGTGGATCGCACGCGTGCGGCTGCGGACGAGATTCCCAGTCAGCGGGACGAGCTGCGCTGGGCCATCCGTCACGAAAACGCGCAGAACATCGCCAGCGAAACCTATACGCTGCGGCACAATTCAATGGAGACGGCGTTGCCCGCGCGTCAACTCGAAGCGTTCATTCCCGGCGAAGGCGTAGGTGGGGCGGCCAATCACTGGAACGGACTGAGCTGGCGATGGGCCGAATACGATCCGGTCCTGCGGACGCGTCTCGAAAACCGATATGGCAGGAATGCCCTTCCGAATGATCTCCTGGTCCAGGACTGGGGAACAACCTATGCCGAGCTCGAGCCATATCATGACCTTTGGGAGAAGCTATTTGGCATAGCCGGCAAGGCGGGCAATCTACGCGGCCAGATTCAGGCTGGGGGCAACCCGTTCGAGGCACCGCGTCAGAATGAGTTCCCGCAGCCGCCGCTCCAGGTGCTGGAGGCGGGGATCATCTTCGATGCGGCGGCCAAGAAGCTGGGCTATAGCCCCTTCCCGGCACCGGCCGCAAACTCGCCAAACGCATACAAGAACCCTGACGGCATGCAGCTTGGGCAGTGTCAATACTGCGGCCACTGCGAGCGCTTCATTTGCGAGGCGAATGCCAAGGCGAGCCCGCAGGTCCTGCTTTATCCCTGGCTCGCTAACCACAAGAATTTCGAGCTACGCGCCCAAGTCCAAGTGGTCGGCATCGATTATGACAAGAGCAGCAAGACGGTCACCGGCGTCCGCTACATCGACTTGGTGACGGGCGAGGACTGCCTGCAGCCGGCAGACGTTGTCGTGCTGGGCGCTTTCACGATGACCAACACGAAGCTGCTTCTCACCAGCGCTATTGGTTCGCCCTATGATTCGCAGACTCGCCGCGGTGTCGTGGGCAAGAATTTCTGTCATCAGACCCAGTCGGCGGTGAGCGTTTTCTTCCCGGACCGCTGGATCAATCCGTTCATGGCTGCGGGCTCGTCGAACAACGTGGTGGACGAGTGGAACAGCGACAATTTCGATCATTCTGGACTCGGTTTCCATGGTGGTGGCCGCATCTTCTCCAATGTCACCAATGGCCGCCCTATCCGGTCTCGATTGCTTCCGCCCGGCACGCCGCGATGGGGCAGCGCTTGGAAAAAGGCGAGCGCAGATTGGTATGCGCATGCATTCACGATCGGCGTGGAAGCGAGTTGCTACGGACATTCGGAGAACTATCTCAGCTTGGACCCCACGTACCGGGACGCTTTCGGCCTGCCGCTTATCCGACTAACGTTCGATTTTCGCGAGAACGAACTAAAAATGAGCGAGTTCGTCACCCGGAAGGCGGCCGAACTCGCTCGCGCCACCGGCGCCGAGATCGTCGGGCCCGCCACACCGCGAACCGGCCCATATGACGTCCGTGTCTATCAATCGACGCACGTCACAGGGGGCACGCCGATGGGCGCCGACCCCGCTACCAGCGTGGTCTCGCCGCATCTCCAGCACTGGGACGCAGGCAACCTCTTTGTCGTCGGCGCGTCAGTCTATCCGCAGAACTCGGGCTACAATCCAACCGGGCCAATCGGCGCGCTTGCGCTCCGGCTCGGCGACGACCTTGCATCTTACATTGGGCGTCCCCGACGCCTTTGATCACCCAAGAGGAATGTTGTCATGGATGCACAGATGTCGCGGTCAGGCCGCGTGGTTCGATTGAATTTCTTGGCTGCCGCCTTGGTCATCGCGCAAAATGCCACCACTGTGCGTGCGGACGAAGTCTCGGATGGACAGAGTGCATTCGCTGCCTGCTCGGCCTGTCACAGCACCGATGGGAATGAGGGCCTGGGTCCACATCTCAACGGCTTGATCGGGCGCAAGGCCGGCTCAGTGGCTGGCTTCAATTATAGTCCCGCCATGAAAAGGACGAACATCGTCTGGGACGCGCAGTCCCTCGACAAGTTCCTTGCTGATCCGCAGCAAGGGGTGCCTGGCAATCGCATGCCCTTCTCGGGTCTTTCAGACGCCGCCAAGCGCGCCGACATTGCCGTCTATCTCGGTACACTCAAGTGACACTCAACAACGCGAAGCGACCTCAGAGAGGATAGTCGTCATGGTCCATCTATCGCAACCAATCGTCCGGCGAGCCAGAAATCTATCAGCAATTTCTCCACGCTCGAGCCGAGCTGCAACTGCCTTCGCTCGTCAGCTTCGTGCCGCCACATTCGTTGCAATAGCGGCAGTCTGCGGTTGGACTGGAGCTGCAAGCGCGCAGGACGCCGGCACAGGCGAGCAGGTCTTCGGAAAGTGCAAGGCCTGCCATCAAGTCGGGGAAGGCGCGAAGAGCCTCGTCGGGCCCGAGCTCAATGGGGTGGTCGGACGCAAGGCCGCAGTAGTGCAAGGCTACGCCTATTCCCCCGCGATGAAGAATACGGCCCTCACCTGGGATGAGGCGACACTCACCGATTATTTGAAAGATCCGAAAGTGAAGGTGCCGGGTACCAAAATGGTTTTTCCCGGACTTTCGAAGCCGAGCGAAATCTTGAACGTCATTACGTACCTGAAACAGTTCAGCGCGGACGGGAAGAAGTCCTAGTCGATCGCCCAGCTACCCCCGCTCATCCCGGGTCAGCGACACGGAACAGCGGCCAGGTAACGCGTTGGGCAACTCGTTGAGGGTGAAACCATGCCGCAACGGCATCTGCTCTTTGCCGCGTTAGGAGCCCTTGGGGAAGCTGCAGTCGTGGGACCAGCGCTTGCCGGATTGGGGCAGCCTTCGCCTTGGCAAACAGGTCTGCAGCAAGCCGGCACGCCTGTGATGGGTGACATAGCCTGGCTTCACGACTTGGTGCTCTACATAATGACCGCCATCGCCGCGCTGGTCCTCGTGTTGCTTCTCATAGTGATTGCTCGATTCAATCAACGCACCAATCCCACCCCATCGACGACGACGAACAACAGATTCATCGAAGTCTCGTGGACAGTTGTCCCCGTCCTTATCCTTTTTGTCATCGGCGTTCCGTCGTTCCGATTTCTGTTTGAAGAGCAGAATATGCCGCCCGCCGAAGTCACGGTCAAGGCAACCGGCAAGCAGTGGTTCTGGACCTACAGCTATCCGGATAACGGACAGTTTGAGTTCGATTCACTGATGCTTGACGACAGCGCTCGAAAGGCAGACCGGCCCCGCTTATTGGCCGTCGACAACGAAATGGTGGTGCCGGTCAACCAAGTGATTCGCGTGCAAGTGAACGGTGCAGATGTCGTCCACTCGTTCGCAATTCCGTCATTCGGGATCAAGATTGATACTGTTCCGGGGCGACTTAACGAAACGTGGTTCAAGGCGACCCGCGAAGGCGTCTACTACGGTCAATGTTCCCAACTCTGCGGAAGGAATCATGCTTTCATGCCGGTAGCCGTGCGCGTCGTCAGCCTGCAGGAGTTCACCGCGTGGGTCGAAGAGGCCAAAAAGAAATTTGCGCAAGATAATGTGAGCAAGCCGACCTCGATCGCCACAGCGGATGACGCACGAGTTGAGTGACCAATCGGAGCCGACCGGATGCGCGAGCTGATATCACAGGATCTGACCATCGCGTCGCCGGTCGAACCGGCCAGCGATGCCGGTCATGCGGTGCACGCTTATCCCACCGGATGGCGACGCTACGTTCTTTCGACCAATCACAAGGACATCGGCACGATGTACCTTGCGTTCGCTATTGTGGCTGGCGTGATGGGTGCATTGCTGTCGATTGCGATCCGCCTCGAGCTGCAGCAGCCGGGGATGCGAATATTTTCAGACCCCCACATGTTCAACGTGATCGTCACGGCACATGGTCTGGTCATGATATTTTTCACAATTATGCCGGCGATGATTGGCGGCTTCGGCAATTGGATGGTGCCACTCATGATCGGAGCGCCCGATATGGCGTTCCCGCGCATGAACAACGTTTCTTTTTGGCTCTTGGCGGCGTCCTTCATCCTGCTCGTAAGCTCGATTTTCGTTGAGGGCGAGCCGGGCTCAAGCGGCGCTGGTACGGGCTGGACGCTCTATCCTACGCTTTCGACGAGCGGCCACCCCGGTCCCGCGGTGGATTTTGTGATCCTATCGATTCACCTCGCCGGCGCCTCTTCGATCCTGAGCGCCATCAACTTCATCACAACGATCTTTAACATGCGCGCGCCCGGCATGACATTGCACAAGATGCCGCTCTTCGTCTGGGCGCTCCTGGTTACGAACTTCATGGTGCTGCTGGCACTGCCAGTGCTCGCGGGTTCCGTGACGATGCTGCTCACCGACCGCAACTTTGGGACGACGTTCTTCGATCCGCAGGGCGGTGGCGATCCTCTTTTGTTCCAGCATCTGTTTTGGTTTTTCGGGCATCCGGAAGTCTACATTATGATCCTTCCGGGATTCGGGATGATCAGTCAGGTCGTCTCTGCGTTCAGCCGCAAGCCTGTGTTTGGCTATCTTGGCATGGCGTACGCCATGGTAGCGATCGGTGTCATCGGCTTCGTGGTGTGGGCTCATCATATGTTCACAGTTGGCATGTCGACTGGAACGCAGGCCTATTTCACCGCCGCAAGCTTGGCGATCGCGGTGCCGACCGGAATCAAGGTCTTTTCCTGGATCGCGACGATGTGGGGCGGGTCGGTCGATTTTCGCGCACCCATGCTGTGGGCCATGGGCTTCATCTTCCTGTTCACCGTGGGCGGCATCACCGGGGTCATGCTCGCAAACGCCGGGGTCGATCGGGTGCTCCACGACACCTACTATGTCGTGGCACATTTCCATTATGTGCTGTCGCTGGGCGCGATCTTCGCCATATTCGCCGGCTGGTACTTCTGGTTCCCGAAGATGACCGGCTACATGTTCAGCGAGGTCCTGGCCAAGGCGCACTTCTGGGTGACCTTCATCGGTGTCAACTTGCTGTTCTTTCCGCAGCATTTTCTCGGGCTAGCCGGGATGCCGCGACGCGTTGCAGACTATCCGGATGCATTCGCCGGTTGGAATTTTGTCTCCTCGATCGGGGCCTACATCGCGGGCGTGGGACTGCTGATCTTCCTGGTCGGGACGGTCCACGCCTTTGTGCGCAAAGAGCGAGCTGCCGGCAATCCTTGGGGGGCTGGCGCTACTACGCTCGAATGGACGCTTCCGTCGCCGCCACCCTTCCATCAGTTCGAAGTTCTGACAGTCATCAACTAGGCCGATACGGTAATGACCGGTATTTCAGCCGTCGATCATGTTCCCCGCGCCAATTCGCGCGTTACGACTCATTCCGTCAACGAGGCGCTCGCACGCGACTATTTCGATCTGATGAAACCGCGGGTTATGTCGCTCGTGGTCTTCACGGCGCTGGTTGGGCTGGTGGTGGCGCCGGCACACGTGCATCCCGTCACTGGATTCACCGCGCTTTTATGTATCGCAGTTGGCGCCGGAGCCGCCGGCGCATTAAACATGTGGTTCGACGCCGATATCGACGCGTTGATGATGCGCACCGCTCGGCGCCCGATTCCGCGTGGTCGTATACAGCCGACCGACGCGCTTAGGTTCGGACTGACCCTTGCCGTGGGGGCGGTCATCGTCCTTGGGCTTTTGGTCAACTTTCTCGCAGCAGCGCTACTGGCGTTCACGATCTTCTTCTACGTCGTGGTTTACACGATGTGGCTCAAGCGGCTGACCCCGCATAACATCGTCATTGGCGGCGTTGCGGGGGCGTTCCCGCCCGTTATCGGATGGGTCGCGGCTACCGGCAGCATCGGCATGGAGCCAATGCTTCTGTTCGTGATCATCTTCTTATGGACACCGCCGCATTTTTGGGCGCTTTCACTCTTTCGCTTCGACGACTATGCACGCGCTGGCGTCCCGATGCTCCCGGTCGTGTCAGGCAAAGGCAAGACTCGGCGCCAGATCCTGATCTACTCCCTTTTGCTGGCGCCGACCGCCGTATTGCCCTGGCCACTCGGCTTCGCAGGAGCGACCTACGGCGTGGTCGCGGTTGCGACCGGAGCTGTCATGGTTTTGCTCGCGTTGCAGGTGCTCATGGCGGGGGACGTGGGAGAGCGCCCGGCCAGGCGACTGTTCGCCTTCTCCATTCTCTACCTCTTTATGTTGTTTGCGGTGTTGCTTGTGGAGCAAGGGTTGCGGGTTCTGCCTGCCAACGTTCAAATCGGGTGGCATCAACAATCAGACGTTGCCGCAGTCGCCACGGTGTCGCGTTTGACGGAAACGGGCTCACTGCGGCCGCGCCGCCTAGCATCCATGTCAATGTTGATTGACGTGTTCACCGCGGTTCGCGAGCGAAGCGGATAGGGTCATATGAACCTCGGAACGGGTTTCGCAAAGCGAAAAGTGAGCAAGCGCGACCTCGTCGTGGCTTTCTCCTGCGGCGTGTTTGCTGCATCCATGACCGGGATGGCTTATGCTGCCGTACCGCTCTACAGGTGGTTTTGCCAGACCACTGGCTTTGGCGGCACTACGCAGCTGGCCAAGACGGTTCCTGGCGAGGTGCTCGCGCGTACCCTGGCCATCCGGTTCGATGCCAATGTCGTCGGTGGTTTAACCTGGAAGTTCGCGCCCGAGCGGCGCACGCTCGACGTCAAGCTCGGCGAGGTCGCGACCGTGCTGTTCACGATCAGCAACGAATCCGCGCGCGAAACCGTCGGCCAGGCCAGCTACAACGTCACGCCTCCGACCATCGGGCTCTATTTCTCGAAGATCAACTGCTTTTGCTTCTCTGAGCAGAAGCTCCGGCCCGGCGAAATGCGTGAGTTGACGGTCGTGTTCTTTGTCGATCCGGCGCTCGCTCGGGATCCCGAAGACGACGGTCTCAATACGATCACGCTGTCCTACACCATGCATCCGGTTCGTCCGGTGGATAACCTCGCCACGGTCGGGGCGCGGGTCGGTCGATTTTGATGAACCGGACCCCTGAGATTGTGGAGAGGGGCAGCAAGAAGCCACTCTCCTTCGATGACAAGCGGAGACTGCGATGCGCGAAGGCGAGGTAGTGTATCACCGATATCATCTCGTCGAGCCGAGCCCATGGCCGGCCGCAGCCGCCGTTTCCGTGCTCTTCGTGGCAGTCGGTATGATCGCCTGGCTGCACCAAATGGTCGCTTCGGCACCCATTATCTTCGCGGCGGGCGTGCTCGGGCTCATCTGCACCATGATCGGCTGGTGGCGCGACGTCGTTCGCGAGGCCGAGTATGAGCATCATCACACCCGGGTTGTACAGCTATCGCTTCGATACGGCATGATTCTATTCATCATCTCCGAGGTGATGTTCTTCGTCGCGTGGTTCTGGGCTTATTTCGATACTGCCCTGTTCCCGGCGGACACCCGCCAGGTGATACGCGATCAGGTTCTCGGAGGCGAATGGCCACCGAAAGGCATCGAGGCCCTGCACCCGTGGCAATTGCCGCTGCTCAATACGCTGATCCTTTTGACCTCCAGCCTCACGGTGACATGGGCGAACAATGCCTTGCTGAAGAACAATCGTGAGGGACTGAAATTGGGCTTGATCTGCACTATTGTGCTGGGCCTGTTGTTCACGTGCATCCAGACATTCGAGTATATGCACGCGCACTTTGCTTTCAAAGGCCATATCTATGGCGCGACTTTCTTCATGGCCACCGGCTTTCACGGAGCGCACGTCATCATCGGCACCATCTTCCTGATTGTATGCCTGGGACGTGCATTTGCGGGGCAGTTTAAGCCTGACCAACACCTCGGCCTCGAATTCGCCGGCTGGTATTGGCATTTCGTCGATGTCGTGTGGCTCTTCCTGTTCGCCTGGATCTATGTGTGGGGCTCGGGATTTGAAACTCGGCTCCTGCAATGAAGCGCGCAACGTTTTCTCGGCTGGAGATTGATCGCGCTCTACGGGGGCGAATGCGCCGCGTTGGTCTAGTTCGTTAGGAGACGGAAATGGTTGATCTTATTGAGATCGCACAACAGGCCGCCGGCGATGACGACTTCGCCGAGCACGAGGTTACCTATCGGCTGTTTCTAACGCTCCTGAAGTCGGCGATTGCCGTCATCGGAGGTATCCTCATCCTTCTGGCGATCTTTGTCATCTAAGGATCACATATCGGAAGCCGACACGAGCGGTGTCGCGAGCTTGCTGCGGGCAAGTGGGCCGGTGGCGTTCGGCCTTATTGGCCGAATTTCCGAGCGAAGAAAAGGCCCTCGCCGGACCCCGATGCTGGAGATGAGAGAACGAGCTCGGAGAGCCACTGCCTGACGACCGGTTGAAAGTGTCCCAGTCCACCCAGCCGCACAAGTCAATGGAACCGCCTCCTCGAAGTTGACTCCGGGTGCCTATCGAATTTGCGTTTAGTGAAATTTGGCGAGATTTGGCACGCTTCACTCGGAGTGACGTCGGATCGGATGTAACACGCACGCATCGACCTGCAAGACATGATCAAGGAATCCCGATGAGATGGCCAAGGGCTTCACGCTTTACATGATGAAGGCCTTCATGAGCGTCCGGAGCGACGAGCTGATCGATCTCGCCCGAATCGCTCAGTGGCGCTAGCGAGAGACGAGGGCTCCGATGGATACCATGGCGCTCCTCCTCTCGCGGATCCAGTTTGCCTTCACCGTTTCATTCCACATCATTTATCCATCCTTCACGATCGGGCTGGCGGCTTGGCTGACCGTTCTCGAAGCCCTCTATCTTGCGACCGGCCGCCTAACCTACCGGTGGGTCTTCGAGTTTTGGCTCAAGATTTTCGGCATCGCCTTCGGGCTCGGTGTCGTCTCCGGGATCGTCATGGGGTTTCAGTTTGGCACGAATTGGAGCGAACTCTCGCGGATGTCCGGACCGATCCAGGGGCCGCTGCTCGCCTACGAGACCTTCACCGCCTTCTTCCTTGAAGCCAGCTTCTTTGGGATCCTTCTCTTTGGTCGTCCGCGCGTCCCACCCTGGTTCTATCTGCTTTCGACCGGAATGGTCGCTTTGGGCACCACGCTCTCCGCCTATTGGATCATGGTCAACAACAGCTGGATGCAGGTACCGGTCGGCTATGTCATCGAGAATGGAGCGTACGTTCCCAACGACTGGGTCAAGATCCTGTTCGGCCGGGTGGTCTGGGTGCGCTTTCCCCATATGCTCCTCGCGTCCTATCTGACCGGCGCGTTCTGCGTCGCCGCGACCGGAGCGTGGTACCTGTTGCGGCGCGAGTTCCAAGCGGAGGCCCACATCATGCTCCGCATGGGTCTGTTCCTCGCCGCAGTCCTCGTTCCGGTCCAGCTCTTCTTCGGGCATCTCGCCGGCGACTACGTGCATGACCATCAGCCGGCCAAGTTCGCGGCGATCGAGGGCCGCTGGCACGACGAGCAGCCGGCGGGCGAGG
>Ga0179587_10000233_pt1 | contig 23138 bp, 21 predicted proteins | sample CZODoug2_1_08_16_FD_185932 | JGI IMG/M metagenome (GOLD analysis project Ga0179587, IMG submission 185932) | Vadose zone soil fungal communities from Angelo Coast Range Reserve, California, USA - CZODoug2_1_08_16fungal | ecosystem: Environmental > Terrestrial > Soil > Vadose zone | place: USA...
TTACTCGTGTGCGTTCTACCACTACAAGTGCACACGAGGCCGCGGGTGCAACGGGCATCCGGCGTTCCCCACGCCCTCTTTGGGCGGAAGATTCATCAAAGCCTCGGGCGCATCGCGCCGCGAGGTCGCGAACGTGTGTTTTCCGTCATGCCCGGCCTTAGCGGTCTGCCTTGCGCAGACTGCGTAAACTTGTCTGCGATGCCGGGCATCCACGTCTTGGCTCCAAGAAAGACGTGGATGGCCGGGACGAAGCCCGGCCATGACGAAAGGGAGAATTATTTGCACGTGATTAGAAAGCGACTCGGCGCTCACAGCAAGTCAGGTGGTCCTGAAGCGGAGCACGCCGTCGGATTCCTCCGCCGTCAAACGCCCTTCGACCAGCATGTAATTGACATGGGCGATCAACTCGCCGGCGGCGAAGCCCATCTGATGCACATCCAGCACATGCTTGTGGAACACCACCGGCACCAGTTCCTTGGATGTTTTCGGGGTTTCCCGGCAGGCATCGGCAATCAGTCCGCAGCGTTCCTCGTGATGGTCGGCCAATTGCTTGATGCGTGTCTTCAATCCGTAGAAAGGTACGCCGTGGCCGGGCAGCACCAGCAGGTCATAGGGCAGGGTGGTGGTGAGGCTCGCCAGCGACGCCAGGTATTCGCCGAGCGAATTCTGATCGGGCTCGACCGCCCAGACGCTGACATTGGGCGAGATCTTGCTCAGCACCTGATCGGCCGACAGGAACAGTTTGTCGGCGGCGCAATACAGCATCACCTGATCGAGCGCATGGCCGCCGCCGGTGATGACCTTGAAGCGACGCGTGCCGATGGAAATCTCGTCGCCATGCGAGATGCGGCGATAGGACGGCGGCAGGATCGAAACCCGCTTCAGATAATCCTGGCCGCGGCCGAGCAGCTTGTCGGTAAGATTCTCGTCCATGCCGTGAAGCCGGAAGAACAGGCGTTGCGCCATCTTGCGCTCTTCGGTGCCGCGGTTCTGATGATAGACCGACTGCAGATATTCCACCTGCGACATGTACAGCGGACAGTTGAAGCGCTCGACCACCCATCCGGCCAGGCCGACATGATCGGGATGCGAATGGGTCACGATCAGCCGCGTGATCCTGACATGGGCCAGCGGGCCCTCGAACAGCGCGGTCCAGGCCGCGATCGACTCTTCGTTGCCGAATCCGGAATCCACCATCGCCCAGCCGTCGCCATCGGCGAGCAGATAGATGTTCACGTGGTTGAGCCGGAACGGCAGCTTGAGCCGGACCCACAATACGCCGGGCATCACCTCGACCACCTCATCGGGGCCGGGAGGATTTTCCCAGGGGTAGCGCAGGGCCTCGACCGAGGACTGAATCGTGTCTGTTTTTGAATGCATGGTTCGGTATCGCAAAATTGTTGCTATCGGCTTAGCCGCACAATCGGCGCGGCGCCAGCCGAAAACAATTGCGATTTCCAAGAAAACGAAGGGGAGGCGGGCGGTCTCGCCCGTAAGCCTCCTCCATTCATGCATAACCGTCATTCCCCGATGCGCCAATTGGCGCATCTGAGGGCGATGCCAACGGGTCCGCGCAAAGCGCGGCCCGATGACAGGCTCCGCATCGAACCCGGAATCTCGAGATTCCCCGATGTGCAATTGCACATCTGAGGTCTGGTCCTTCGGACCAACCCGGAATGACGGTGTCTGATTTGCCTTGCGGCTTGAATCTACGCAGCCCGAATGTTGGAGAGGAACGCGTCGATTTCCGAACGCAGCACGTCGGCTTCGCGGCGCAGCTCGCCGGACGCGCTCAGCACCTCGCCGGCAGCCGATCCGGCTTGCGCCGAGGCGGTAGAGACGCCGACGATGTTGCTGGAAACCTCGGAAGTGCCGCCAGCGGCGTGCTGGATGTTGCGGGCGATCTCGCGCGTCGCGGCGCCCTGCTCTTCGACGGCGGCGGCGATCGCCGTGGTCACCTCGTTGATCTCGCCGATGGTCTGGCCGATGTTCCGGATCGCGCTGACCGCGGAGGTCGTCACCTGCTGCATGCTGGCGATCTGCGAGCGAATTTCGTCGGTGGCCTTCGCGGTCTGGTTGGCGAGGCTCTTCACCTCGGAGGCGACCACCGCAAAGCCACGGCCGGCGTCGCCGGCGCGCGCGGCTTCAATGGTGGCGTTGAGCGCGAGCAGGTTGGTCTGCGATGCGATAACCTGGATCAGGTCGACCACGACGCTGATGCGGCTGGCGTTCTCGGCGAGACCTTGCATGGTCGCGTCGGTCTGGCCGGCTTCATTGACAGCCTTGCGGGCAATTTCCGACGACGTGACGACCTGACGGCCGATTTCCGAAATCGACGTCGACAGTTCTTCGGTGCCCGAGGATACCGTCTGCACGTTGACCGAGGTTTCCTCGGCGGCGGACGCCACCGCGCTCACCAGCGCGCTGGATTGATCGGCGGTCGCCGACATCCGTTGCGCCGTGGTCTGCATCGAATTGGCGGATTTCTGCAGGCCATCCAGCGCGCCGCGGACGGTTGCTTCAAATTCGACAATCCGCGCCTCCATGCGGGTGGCGCGTTCGGCCTTGGCCATGCGATCCTTGTCCTGGTCGGCGCTCAATGCGCGCGCCTTGATCATGCTCTCGCGGAAAACCTCCAGCGAATCCGCCATCGCCGCGACCTCGTCGCGCTGGTTGCTGCGGAAGATTTCCGATTCAAGATCGCCGCTGGACAAAAGCTGCATCGAGCGCTGCAGATTGCCGATCCGCCGCAGGATGTTGCGGCCGACATAGAGCCAGACGAACAGCACGGAGCCGATGAAGGTGAGGCCGCCGAGCGCCAGCATGACCACGGTCGCAAGCGAAATCTCGCGGCGCGCCTGCCAGGTCGAGGCGTCGGTCTCGGTCTGTACGCCATCCACCAGTTGCTTCACGCTGATGCCGAGGCCGACATTGAGTTTGCGGGTTTCTTCCAGAATAAGCTGGCCGTAATCGTCCGCGTCGAGTTCCTTCTGGCGAATCTTGAAGATGCCGGTCTTGCCGTCGCCAAGCGCCAGCAGTTTCGTTGCGGCTGCGCGAAGCGCGTTCATTGCGGTGGTTTTGGGCAGCAGATCGATATTCGACTTGACGCGCGTCTGGGCGTACCGGGATTCCTTTTCGATGACTTCCAGCGTGTCGCTGCCGGTAGCCGACAATGCGGCCATCATGTTGAAGGCCATCAGATTGCCGCCGGAGCCGATTTCGCCGAGCTGGTCGACGGTTCGCTGCGCCTTGGTCGCATCGTCCTGGGAGAAATTGGGGGCAGCGAAGATGCTGTTGAGCTCCGTATGGGCGTCGATCAATGCGGGACCGGCGGCGGCAACGAAGCCCGCCTGGGCCTTGCGCAGCGCATGGTACAGCGTCTCGTGCTGGGCTGCGGTCTCCAACCGTTCGCGCGCCGCCGCGCCCAGGCTCTTGATGGCGTCGTCGATGTTCTTGACGGTTTCGCCGAGCGCGGCGACGACCGTCTTGTCGGCTCCGAGCTCGATGAGGCGGCCGAGTCTTTCGACCGCGACTTGCTGGGTTTCCTTCATTTTCCTGGCGCGTTCGTTCAGCGCCTCTTCGGTCCGGGAAGCCAGCAGCCCCGGTCCCTGACCGGCAAGACTGGCGCTCTGCGCTGCAAGTTGCAGGCTGGCGGCGAGACGGGGAATGTCCCGGCCGCTGAGATCGGTCATCGACACGCCGAGATGTCCCAACACCAGGCCGGCGCCGGCGCTGATGACGATGGCCATGCCTGCGATCACGGCGAAGGCGGCGAAGAGACTGCCCCTGACGCCCCATTGCGGACGCCGGAAGCCAGGGCCCGGCAATTTGCCAACAGTGATTGGTAACGCCATGCTTTCTGCCTCGCGCTCTCGTTCATCCCCAGGACGAAGTCGACGGCAGTATCGCGTTACCAGGTTAACAAAATCGGGAACTTTTGCAGCCAATGCGCAAAATTTGCATCGGTCGCAAAAAAGGCCGGCACAAGGCCGGCCTTTTCCGAGAGTCTGTTCAGGTCAGAAGCGGATCAATACCGCGCCACCACCGGGCCACCCCAGTTGAAGCGATAGTTGATGCCAGCCTTAACCGTATGCTCGTCGTCGCGGAAGCTGGTTCCAACGAGGATGGCCGGGCTGCCGGCCACGAAGGTGGTGCTGCCGAAGTTGTAATACTGGTATTCAACCTTGGCGGACCAGCTGGGCGCGAACATGTATTCGAGGCCAGCGCCGACGGTGTAGCCGTCACGATGGTTGCCGTTGGTGGTGAAAGCCGTCGCCACGCCGTTGGTGGTCACGCTGATGTTGTTGCCGTCCTTCCAGGCATAACCGCCCTTGGCGTAAAGCAGCGCCGGGCCCCAAGTGTAGCCGATCCGGCCGGTGACCGATCCAAGCTGGTCGTTGTTGGAGGTGACCAGCACGCCGCCCGGGAACAGCACGCCGCTGTTGTTGCTGCCAAGCCAGCTGTACTGGGCTTCGACACCGAAGACCCAGGTGGGGGCGAACTGATAATCGAAGCCGCCCTGCACGCCGCCGAGGAAGCGGCCATCATTGCCCGAGATGCTGTTGTCGCCAGCAAACGCGCCGCCGACGTGACCACCGATGTAGAAGCCGGTCCAGTTGTAGATCGGCGCGCTGTAAGCCGGCGCCTTGGTGTAGGGACGAGCCGCCATATCAGCCGCCAGTGCCGGCGCGGTTGCGCCGAGGGCGATGAGGGCCACAGTACCGAGTAGAAACTTCTTCATCAGTTTATTCTCCAACAGATCATTTCCGAGGCGCCGCGTCCCGGCCCCATCCATGGCTGGAGTTAGACAGCTTTTGCCTGAAATGCTGTCACCCATAGGTCACAGTGAGGAGGTTCCTAACCTGTTGATGGAACTCGGGTTCCTTATGCTTACGGATGCCTTAATCAAAGCTAAATGACGCCTTAATCGCCCCGCGCCGCGGCGTTTCGAAAGGAACATTTTACCGTGGCGATGCCTAGGATGTGGCTTTCCCGAGATGTTGCAGTTGAACCACGGGTGGACGGCGACGTTCGGTCGCATCGAATTCAATTGGGCGTGATCAATATCAATCCTGACCAATCGGGTGATTCGGCGTGAACCAGGAAGCGCCGTCGAGTGTCTGCACCTGCGGCCCGCGCGGCGTGCGTGCGTGGTGAAGGCACAGGCGGCCTTTGCGCGCGGAAGATGGCTTCAGCCCAGGCGGCGGCGGATCTCGTCCCGCATATTCTCGCGGAAGGCTTCTCTGCGCGCGGGCCTGTCTTTCTCGTCGATATTGAAGCGGTCGAAGATGTTGAAATTTTCAAGGATCGGATATCGATCGCTTGCCATCGCCAATATGCGAAGCAGTTCGCCCGCCGGTCCGCTCGGGCCTCTGACTTCCCATCGGCGTATCGTGTCGGGGCCGTTGCCAGGGGCGAGGCCACATAGCTTCGCCATATCGGCAGCGGACAGGCTTCTGCCGATCGCATGACCGAGATCCTCGCGGAGCTGTTTTAGCTCAGAGCCGGTCACTGGGCTGATCCTGCGCGTCGCCCGACGATTCGGAGTCCGATGCGTTCGCGAATCATGGGTGCGATCGGAGCCGTCTCCTTTGATTGGAATATTGGCCGATGAATGGCGCACTTATCAAGCCGCCGAAGCTTGCGGCCGCACAATAAGCTACCGGCCCCCATTGAAGCGCCGGTGCCTCACGCACGCGGCAAGATCTAATTGACGTCCGCGGGATCCTTCTCACGAAGGCTATTTCCTGGCTGATGCCGAAAATCCCAGCCGCCTTGAGATCTCGTTGGTGCAAGCGAGCAGCGCCTTTGCGATAGCGCTGGTCCAGCGTGCGTCGAACGATCGCTCCGGACCCATGGCCGTTACGGACAGGACGACGGCGCCTTCGTGATCGAACACCGGCGCGTGCCCCACACTGTGAGCGAGACGGGGTGCTTGATCTCGTTCGCTAGCGCCGCGATCTTCGGTTCGGCCACCCTGACCGCCGATAGATGGCGCAAGCTGACAAGGCCGAGCTCGAGGGCGAGCGCGCCGACCTCATAGCGTCCGGCGATGTCGTTCCGCTCGACGAGGCCAAGGCGCGAAAAGCTCACCAGATACGGGTGGGCCTTGGCCGGCGTCATTCCTGCTTCGCGGGCAAGATCGCGCAGCATCATCGGCTCGCCGACGCGGGCCAGCGCCCGCAGCAACCGGCCGCCGACTTCGATCGACTGGATGCCGCGGCTTTTCACGCTGTCGATGCCCGGGCATCGCCACCCGAGATATGTCGGCCTGCGATGTAGCCGAATGTCAGCGCGGGCCCGAGCGTGATGCCGGCGCCGGGATAGTTGCCGCCCATGATACTCGCCATGTCGTTGCCGGCGGCATAGAGCCCTTCGATCGGATGATCATTGGCGTCGAGTGCGCGGGCGTTCTCGTCGGTCTTGATGCCGGCATAGATGCCGAGATCGCCGATCACCATTTTGATCGCGTAGAAGGGCCCGTGCTCGATCGGCGCGAAGCAGGGGTTCGGTCCATGCAGGGCATCGCCCTGAAACCGGTTGTAGGCGCGCGACCCTTTGCCGAAAGCGGGATCCTGTCCGTTTGCCGCTGATGGATTGAACTGCCTGATGGTGGCCTCGAGACCCGCGGCATCGATGCCGGCCTCGGCGGCAAGTGCCGCGAGCGTGTCGCCGCGCATCAGATAGCCGGTGCTCAGATGGTGACCGATTGGCATCGGAAACGGCGGCACACATCCGAGGCCGTATTTGCGCAGGGTTCGATGATCGCAAATCAGGAAGGCGGCGATCTCCTCGCCCGGCTTTGCCGCTTTCACCATCTCCTGAACGAAGTCGTGATAGGAGTTGCCCTCGTTCGCAAAGCGCGCGCCGTCGCGCATGACGGCAATCACGCCGGGTTTCGCACGATCGATAAAATGCGGCATCACGCCGCGCGTGCCATCCTTCCGCTTGGTGACCGACACCGGCACCCATGCTGCGGCGTTCGGCAGCGTGTCTTCTACCCGCCCGCCAACCGCCTCGGCCAGGCGCAGGCCATCTCCGGTGTTGCCGGTTGGACCGGGCGAATAATGCTCCGTACCATCAGGCGCATGCGGAAACATCGCCTTGCGCCTGACGACATCATGCGGAAAGCCGCCGCAGGCCAGGATAACGCCACGCTTTGCATTGACGCGAACAAGGCGTCCCTCCCGTTCGACCATCGCGCCGCGCACCGCGCCGTTCTCAACGATCAGTTCGCGGACAGGAGACGACAGCCACAACGGTATCTTCAGATCGAACGCGGATTTCGCAAGGCGTCCGGCCAGTGCATTGCCGTTCGTGAGTGTCATGCCGCGGCCGTAACGCATGACGTCCATGAAATGCCGGGACAGTCGCTTGGCGACATAGATCGCCGAGGTCAGCGATTTGGTCGCCCGCATGAAGTGGACAATCTCCTTGCCCGATCCCAGCATCATGCCGAACACGGTCAATTCCGGCAGCGCCGCGCCGAGATTCCTGACGTGCGGGCCGAGTTCGCGTCCGTCGAACGGTCGCGTCACCATCGAGCGGCCGCCCTGCGCGCCACCGGGGGCTTCCGCATGATAATCGGGAAATACCAATGGCATGTCGAAACGCAAGGCGGTCTGCGAGGTGAAGAAGTCGACGGCTTCCGGTCCGGCACTCAGAAAGGCATCGACCCGCGCCGCGTCGAAGCTGTTGCCCGCCTCGTGCCGCAGATAGTTGCGCGCCTGATCCGGACTTTCGACGATCCCCCATTGGCGCGCCAGCGACGTTCCGGGAATCCAGAGCCATCCGCCGGAGCGCGCGGTGGTTCCGCCGAAGCAGGGTTCCTTCTCAACGATCAGGACATTGAGGCCGCGATGACCTGCGGTGACCGCCGCGGACATGCCGGCGGCGCCGGAGCCGACCACCAGCGCATCGCATTCATACGGGGTGTCCGCGCCACTGTGTTCAATGTCTGCCACGCGTCCTCCCTATTTCTTCAGAAACGGGACATTTGGATTCCGGATCCCGATGGCGAGGAGTCCGGAGCCGCTTCTAGTGTCGAATGATCACCTTGATTCAAGCGCCGATCGCATTGCGCGCGACCACGTCGCGATAGAATGACACGCTAAGCTTCGGTATCCGGCGCTGCGTCTCAAAGTCCACGTGGTACAATCCGAAGCGCTGTTCGAATCCGAAGATCCATTCGAAATTATCCATCAGGCTCCACAGGAAATATCCGCGCACCGGCACGCCCTCGGCCGTCGCGCGCTGCAACTGCATCAGGTAATTGCGCAGGTACATGATGCGGTCGAGGTCGTAGACGTTACCGTCGGCAGCCAACTTATCGTCCGAAGAGGTTCCGTTCTCGCTGATATAGATCGTATCGATGTTCCAGATCTTCGCCGCAAGCCGCGGCGCCCAATAGATGGTCTCCGGGCCAACCCTGAGCCACTCGGAATTCATGTGCGGAAACGAGGCGGGAAAAGGCAGCACCTTGAAACCCGGCGTGCGGTCGGAAGCGACCACGTAAAATTGCGGCGCATAAATGTTCAGGCCGACGAAATCGTTCGGCGAGGAGATGATCTTCAGTTCGTTGGCAGTAAATTTGGGAGCGGCCGCGCCGGCATATTCCAGAAACCCGTCGGTGTATCTGCCCTCCAGGATCACGCCCAGGAAGCCCGCGTTCAACTCGCGCGTCGCGATCTCGGCTGCACGAATATTTTCGGGTGTGTTGAATGCCGGCAGGCAGGCCGCGATATTCTCCGCGGGGCCGACCTTGGTCCCGGCGCGCCCCTTGGCGCGGATCGCCTGCACGGCAAGGCCATGCGCCAAGACGACGTGGTGACGTGCCTGGTTCAATTCGGCCGGCGGCAGTTTGAGACCGGGCGCGTCAATGCCCCAGCCATAGCCGAAGTTGAGGAATCTTCCGGCTTCGTTGAGCGTGAAAACGTTCTTGACGCGATCGGTCAAACGCTCCGCCACGTAACCTGCGTAATCCGCGAACGCCTTCGACGTGTCGCTCGACTGCCATCCCCCAACACGGTCCTGCAGCGCTTGCGGCAGATCCCAATGATATAGCGTCGCGAACGGTTCGATGCCATTTTTCAGAAGCTCATCCAGCAGGCGATCGTAGAAGTCGAGACCCTTGGGGTTCGGCGCCCCCGTTCCTTCCGGAAATACCCGCGGCCATGCGATCGAAAATCGATAGGCCTTGACGCCCAAATCCTTGATCAGGCCAACGTCTTCCTTGTAGCGATGATAGTGATCATTGGCGCGGTCCGCGTTGCTGTGATCGGCGATCTTGCCGGGCGTGTGGGAGAACGTATCCCAGATCGAGCGTCCGCGGCCGTCCTCGTCGACGGCGCCCTCGATCTGGTACGCGGAAGTGGCGGTGCCCCAGAGAAAGCCTTTCGGGAAAGCGGCCGGGGCGTGCCGGTCGGGTGCCGGTTTGGCGTCATTGTCGTCCGGCTTCGCGGGCGTCGCCGCCATCGCGAGTGCGGAAAAACCCGCAAGCTTGGCAAAATGCCGACGCGAGAACTTACCGAGCATCGACTTCTCCCGTCAGGCTTCCATCCGGCATGCGCCATTCCGAACGGCCACAATGACTAATAGGAATCAATTTGATAAGCGGAAATCCTGTCGATCTCGAATTCGACGGTATCAGGAGATTCGCCGTCGACGATGCCTACGCCCTGGAAGAACTTCGAGCCCATCGCAAGGTTCACGATCATGTACATGGGATCGTCGAAGCCAACAGGGACCTTGATCTCCGACACCGGCTTGCGGTCGATGAAGTAGACAATCCGATCCCGCGCCCACAGCACGCCGTAGTCGTGGAAATCGGTCGATGCGTCCGGCACCAGGAAGTCGAACCCGCAGTATTTCACGGATCCGGTGGCCGGAATCCGCCAATGCGTCGTCATCACCAGATCGCCGGGCTGTTGCCCGCGTCCTTCCATCACGTCGATTTCGGGAGGCCAGCCGCCGTCATCCGCGAGCATCCAGAAGGCCGGCCATACACTGGTCCCGACCGGTATCTTCGAACGGATCTCAAAATACCCGTACTTTTGCGAAAATGAACTTTGGGTGGTCAGGATGCCGGACATGTATTCATTGTTGAACAGCACCGGCTTCAGCGCAGCAGGCGTGCGGCTTGCAACGATCGAGAGAACGCCATCCCGAATTTTGAACGGGTCGAGCCCCAGCGGCGTTGTTCCCCGGCCGCCATAGCGCGGATCCACATAGATCTGCTGTTCGCCGTTATAGGTGGTTTTCCGTTTGAAGTCGGACCCATCTCCGCCCCAGTAGCGCGCTTCCGGCCAGGAGGCGCCCCCGGCGTAGTGAGGCGCCCACTTTCCTTTCGACAACGGATGCTCGTCGAAATCATCGTGGAAGGTCCTGTGCAGGAACATCGGTGCCAGGGATGCGGGGTCTGACGTTTCGATGCGACGACATTGTTCGTTGGAAGGAGCGGTCGGGACCTGCAGCATAAGCTGCGCCGGCGCGGTCTGAAGGTCGACTTTGGTGCCGCCTTGCGCAAAGGCCGGCACCACATTGGCGAGACAACCGGCGATGGCCAGGACTTTCGGTGTCAATTTTTCGATCCCCGATGACACGGTAATAAATGGGCAGCAATCTCCGGCTCGCAACCGCTCTGTAGATTGCTGGAGAGGAAGCCCTCCGACGACTTCTCCCTGGGGAGCATATCGCGGAGGCCAGCTTTTCTACAACGACGGTTCCGCTGTCGTCAGGAAAATCGACCGACGCTCAGACAGTCTGATTTTATTGAAAAAATGGTGCTGCAAGACAGGATTGAACTGTCGGCCTCGCCGCTTCAGGATCCCGCCGGCCCCTGCGCCACCTCGATGACATGTCGATCGCTGCCTACCATGATAACGATCGAGTAAGCTTTTTGAACCCCGCCCTGATCGGTCGGTGGGGCAAGATGCAACTGTCCGCCGTACCACTCGCCGGGCATCAGCGTGTTGTCTTTGATAACCGCCTGCTCGAGCTGGACCATGTTTTGCTGGCCACGCTCGATGGTCGCCGCGAACATGGCTTCGTTCTGCACGGCGGCGTTGTTCTGCGCGATCACCGCGGCAGTGGGGCTATAGAATGTACCGGTTCTCCCGCTTGGCGTGGTGTAAGAGCCATAGCCCGCGCGCGATGCGCTATAGGCATTGGCGGCGCCGGCAACGCCGATGAGAATAGCGCTCGCAACTTGACGATTCTTTTCTTCCTGCTGCAGCATCTCGAAGGTGACCACCTGCATCGGATATTCCGACGCGCCCACGCGTTGGTTGGCTTCCACCTGAGCGACGCGAAATTCGATCGGGCCTCTGCTAAAATTATTGATTCCGACGACGAAGACCGGCCGGCCGTTTGCCTGCAATTGACGAGACGCCGGTCGGACAAGAACGAGGGAATTCTTTTGTCGCGAGACGAGGGCAGGTTGCCCGTCACGCATCATCGCTTGCTGCTGCGGATTTGACGTTCGGAACTGCACCGTCTCGTTGTTGGTGACACAGCCCGACAGCGCGGCGCCAAGCACCACGATTCCCAGAATACGCATTTTGTTGATCCCCCCAGATCCGGAAGGGATAGTCGAGCAACCTCGGCGTGAGCACAAGAGCCTGTTCGCGGCAGGAGACAAAAGGCTGATGGTGTCTCTTTGCGACCACTCGCCGTGACGGGCGTTGAAGAGCCAAGATAATCAAACTGTTGGAAAAACTGGTGCTGCCAGACAGGATTGAACTGTCGACCTCTCCATTACCAATGGAGTGCTCTACCACTGAGCTACGGCAGCATGCCCGGATGCGAGAATCGGCCAAAAGGCCCCAACAAGGCGGGCCGATCCTTGCCACAAGGTCCCCAGCGGCGCAAGCGCGCGGGCCGACCTATCCAAAACGGTCACAATCAGGGCTGGACGCCCGCGGCTTCCTTCAGCCGGGCCAGTTGCGGGCCGATCCGGTTCCCCATTTCCTCCCCCAGCGCCTGCAGCGCCTTGATGGGGCGGATCATGACCTCGAATTCGATCATTTCGCCGGCCTCGTTGAATTTGACGAGATCGACGCCCTTTAGCTGCCATTTGCCGATACTGGCGGCAAATTCGAGGGCCACATCGTGGGACCCGGCGACAAAGGTGCGGTGATAGCGAAAATTCTCGAAAATCTGGATCACCGTGGTCAGCACCAGCAGGGTCGCCGTGCGCCCGGGGATCGGCGATTGCAGGAACGGCGAGCGAAACACAATATGTTCCGACAGCAGGGAGGCCAGCAGGTCGCGGTCGGCGGACGCAACAAAGCGATGCCAGCCGTCCAGGGTCCGTTGCGGCAAAGGTGCCAGTGCATGGTGTTCGCCCATCGGTCTATTCTCCTGCTCGTGCGAATTTGGAAGCGCTGGTCAATCGAACGGGTCCACGATGCAGGATGACAAGGATAAACGCGAGGTGCAAACCGGAATGCCTGCGAAAACCCCAAAGCAGGATCGGCTGAAGCTGGCGTTGCGCGAAAATCTCAAGCGGCGAAAATCACAGGCGAGAGGACGAAGCCATTTGATCGCCGCACCTTCCGATGACGTTGACGTCTCCCTACATGACGACAGCGAAAAGAAGCCGGGCAAATAGCCGGGTTGGCTACGCAGAAGAAATCCTTGATCGTTGGCCGGGTGGCCCGGAATCGGCCAGCCACATCCCGGTAAATTCCCTTTGATTTGAATAGCGTGAGAAAAAATGGGCGTCGATCCCGCGACTGAAAGCAAGACGGATGGCAGGCTTTCGGCCGCATCCGCGTTTCCGCGTCTTGAGCAGACATTCCCGGTACTGACGGCGTCGGAGATCGCGCGCATGCGCCGGTTCGGCGAGGTACGCCGTTACAAGGACGGCGAAGCGCTGTTCAAGACCGGCAAGCCCGGACCGGGGATGTTCGTGATCCTGTCCGGCCATGTCGCGATCACGCAGCGCGATGGCCTCGGTCACATCACGCCGGTGATCGATCAGGGGCCCGGTCAGTTTCTCGCCGAAATCGGTCAGCTCTCGGGCCGCGCCGCGCTGGTCGATGGCCATGCCGAGGGCGACATCGAGACGCTTCTGATTCCGCCGGAGCGGTTGCGCGCGCTGCTGGTCGCCGAAGCCGATCTTGGCGAGCGCATCATGCGCGCGCTGATCCTGCGCCGGGTCAGCCTGATCCAGAGCGGCGTCGGCGGCGCGGTGCTGATCGGACCCACCAATTCGAGCGGCGTCGTTCGCGTGCAGCGATTTCTCACCCGCAACGGCATCCCTCATCATCTGCTCGACCCGGAACGGGATCACGATGCCGCCGAACTAATCGCGCGCTATTCGCCGTCGCCGACGGATTGGCCGCTGGCGGTGATTGCCGACGGCACCGTGCTCCGTAATCCCGGCGAGTCCGAGCTCGCCCGCGCGCTGGGCATGATCGGCGGTCCGGCCGGAAACAAAATCTACGATGCCGCGATCGTCGGATGCGGTCCGGCCGGTCTTGCGACCGCGGTGTATGCGGCCTCGGAAGGTCTTTCGGTGGTCTTATTGGATGCGCGCTCCTTCGGCGGCCAGGCCGGCGCCAGCGCGCGCATCGAAAATTATCTCGGCTTCCCCACGGGAATCTCGGGCCAGGCGCTGGCCGGGCGCGCCTTCACCCAGGCGCAGAAGTTCGGCGCCGACATCATGATTCCGATGGCGGCGAAGTCGCTCGATTGCGCGCGCAGCGATGGCGCCTTTGCGCTGGCGCTCGATGGCGGCGACCTGGTGCGGGCGCGCTCGGTCGTGGTGGCGAGCGGCGCGCGCTACCGGCGGCCCGAGATCGAAAACCTCGATAAATTTGAAGGCCGCGGCGTCTGGTACTGGGCCTCCCCGATCGAGGCACGGTTGTGCGCGGAACAGGAGATCGCCCTTGTCGGCGGGGGCAATTCCGCCGGTCAGGCCGCGGTGTTTCTATCGGGTCACGCCCGCAAGGTTCACATGATGATCCGCGGCGGCGGCCTTGGTGCCAGCATGTCGCGCTATCTGATCGAGCGCATCGAGGCCACGCCGAACATCGAATTGGTGTTCAACGCCGAGGTGGTCGGGCTGGAAGGCTCCGAAGACGGACCGCTCGAGCGCGTGCGCTGGCGCAGCCGGCTGTCCGCGGAAGAGAGCACCCTCGATATCCGCAATCTGTTCCTGTTCGCCGGCGCCGATCCTGCCACCGGCTGGCTCGATGGTTGCGGTGTCACGCTCGATCGCGGAGGCTTCGTGGTGACCGGCGCGCAGTCCGAGCAAAATCTGGGACGGCCGGTGCCGCCGCTGGAGACCTCGGTGCCCGGCGTATTCGCCGTCGGCGATGTCCGCTCGGGATCGGTCAAGCGGGTCGGCGGCGCCATCGGCGAGGGCGCGCAGGTGGTGGCGGCGCTGCACGGTTTTCTCGGCGACGCCGCGAAACCGGCGCTGTAGGGCAGAGGGATCGAGGATGGCGAAGGGTTGCGCTCACATCGCCGGCATCCGCGATGTCACGCCGAGCGCGCTTGGTTGCGAGGAATGCCTCAAGAGCGGCAGCGAGTGGCTGCATTTGCGGATCTGCCGCAGCTGCGGTCACGTCGGCTGTTGCGACGATTCCCCCAACAAGCACGCGACCAAGCACTTCCACGCCACCCGGCATCCCGTCATCGAGGGCTACGATCCGCCGGAAGGTTGGGGCTGGTGCTATGTCGATGAAGTGCTGTTCGATCTTTCGAACCGAAAGACGCCGCATAACGGTCCGATCCCGCGCTACTACTGATTCAGCCATTCATTGAAATAAGGAAAACCGGATGCAATCCACGATGAGAATTTGTCGTGCCATCGTCGCCGTGATGTCGATGGCGTTATCGATCGCGCTGCTCGATTCAGGCACAGCGTTGGCGCAAACGCCGCAAAGCAAGTTCGCCGAGGTCAACGGCGTCAAGCTGCATTATCTCATTGCCGGCAAGGGCGACCCCGTGGTGCTGCTGCACGGCTATGCCGAAACCAGCCACATGTGGCTGCCATTGATCGCGAAACTTGCCGACAAACACACCGTGATCGCGCCTGATTTGCGCGGCTTCGGTGAATCCTCCGCGCCTTCAGAAGGCTACACCAAGGCGGCGATGGCGCAGGACATCCACGCACTGATGAAGAGTCTCAAATACGACCGCATCCGGCTGGTCGGGCACGACATCGGGTTGATGGTCGCCTACGCCTATGCGGCGCAGTATCCCGGCGAAGTCGACCGGCTGGTATTGATGGAAGCGTTCCTGCCCGGCGTCGGTGACTGGAATAATGTGTTTCTGCTGCGCGATCTCTGGCATTTCCATTTCTACGGCAAGACGCCGCTGGCGCTGGTCACCGGCCGCGAACGGATCTATCTCGAACATTTCTGGAACGATTTTGCCGCCGATCCAAAAAAGTCGGTACCGGAAAAGGATCGCGAATTCTACGCCAAGGCCTATGCCCAGCCCGGCCACATGAAGGCCGGCATGGAAGTTTTCCGGGCCTTCCCCAGGGATGCCGAGGAGTTCGCCGGATTTGCCAAAACCAGGCTGTCGATGCCGATGCTGGTGCTGTCAGGCGAAAAAGCAGGCGGTCCGTTCCTGATCGAGCAAGGCAAGATGGTGGCGGCCAATGTCGAGGGCGTGCTGGTTAGGGATCGCGGACACTGGCTGATGGAGGAAGCGCCGGACCAGGTGATCCCGAAGCTGGTGGAATTTCTCAACCGCTGAGGATTGATCGGGCGATTCGACAAAAGCCGCACGCGACATGGAAGCCATGCGGCGTGCGGTTTGCATAACTATCTCCCGGATAGGTGAGTGGCAATTCCCTGCCGAGGGCCATAAAGTTTGATCGGTTCTAAAATGGGGAGCGCATCATGATTCTCGGTATGAGCTTGTCTACGTTTGTCACCGTACACGTCATCATCAGCCTGATCGGCATTGTGGCCGGCATTATCGTGATGTTCGGACTTCTCGGCTCCAACCGGATGCCGGGCCTGACCGCGATTTTCCTGCTGTTCACGATTCTGACCAGCGCCACCGGCTTTCTGATTCCGCCTCTGCTGACCGAAACGTTGCTGCCGTCACACGTGATCGGCATTCTCTCGCTGGTGCTGCTGGCGATCGCGTGCATCGCGCTTTACGGCATGAACCTTTCCGGCGCGTGGCGCTGGATCTACGTGGTGACCGCGATGGTCTCGCTTTACCTCAACGTATTCGTGCTGGTGATCCAGAGCTTCCTGAAGGTACCGGCGTTGCATGCGCTGGCGCCGAGCGTGCCGCCAAGCGAGCCGCCATTTGCCGTCGTTCAAGGCATCGTGCTTGTGTTCTTCGTCATTGTGATCATCGGCGCCGTGCGAAGATATCGGCCGACGCCGACATTCGCCTGAACTAGGTTTCGTCATTCCGGGACACGCGTCTTCGCGTGGACCCGGAATCTAGAGATGTATCTTGATCGAGATTCCGGGTTCGACGCTGCGCGTCACCCCGGAATGACGGAGCCAGGATACATTCCCCTCGTCCTGCAAGGAGTCCTGCCATGGCGACGATCAAGACCAGAGACGGCACTGAAATCTACTACAAGGACTGGGGCACCGGTCAGCCAGTGGTGTTCTCACACGGCTGGCCGCTGTCGGCCGATGACTGGGACGGGCAGATGCTGTTCTTCCTCAGTCACGGCTACCGAGTCATCGCCCATGACCGCCGCGGCCACGGCCGGTCCAGCCAGACCGGCGACGGTCATGACATGGATCACTATGCGGACGACCTTGCGGCTTTGACGGAGCACCTCAATCTGAAGAACGCCATTCACGTCGGCCATTCCACCGGCGGCGGCGAGGTGGTGCACTATCTCGGACGGCACGGCGAGAGCCGGGTGGCGAAGGCGGCCATCATCAGCGCGGTACCGCCGCTGATGATGAAGACCCCGGCCAATCCGGGCGGGCTGCCCAAGGAAGTCTTTGACGGACTTCAGGCGCAGCTCGCCGCCAATCGCTCGCAATTTTATCGCGACCTTCCGGCGGGTCCGTTCTATGGCTACAACCGGCCGGGCGCCAAAGCCTCGGAGGCCATCATCCAGAATTGGTGGCGCCAGGGCATGATGGGCGGTGCCAAGGCGCATTACGACGGCATCGTCGCTTTCTCACAGACCGATTTCACTGAAGACCTCAAGAAGATCACCGTGCCCGTCCTGGTGATGCATGGCGACGACGATCAGATCGTTCCTTATGCCGACTCCGGGCCATTGTCGGCAAAGCTGCTGAAGAACGGGACGCTGAAAACCTACAAGGGCTTTCCGCACGGCATGCCCACCACGGAAGCGGCCACGATCAATGCCGATCTGCTGGCGTTCATCAAGGGATGAACGAAGTTCACCCAGGGATGAAAATCATCCTGTTCGGCGCCACCGGAATGATCGGGCAGGGTTGCTTACGCGAATGCCTGCTCGATCCAGACGTCGAACGCGTGCTCGCGGTCGGGCGCAGCCCGACCGGCCAGCAACACGCCAAGCTGCGCGAAATCGTGCACCATGATTTCTCGGATTATTCAGCCATCGAATCCCAGCTCGCTGGGTTCGACGCCTGCTTCTTCTGCCTCGGCGTTTCATCCGTCGGCATGGGCGAGGAGCGTTACCGGCACTTGACCTACGACATTACGCTTGCGGCGGCGACGACACTGGCAAAACTCAATCCAGGCATGGTGTTCATTTACGTCACCGGCGCTGGCACCGACTCGACAGAGCAAGGCCGCGTGATGTGGGCGCGGGTCAAGGGCAAGACCGAGAACGATCTGCTCAAGCTGCCGTTCAAGGCGGCCTATATGTTTCGTCCCGCCGGCATCCAGCCGCTGCACGGCGTCAGGTCGAAAACCGCCTGGGTTCAGGCGATCTATGTCGTGGCGGCGCCGTTGTTGTCTTACCTCACTCGCGTCGCACCGAAATACATGACCACGACCGAGCAGGTCGGCCGCGCCATGATCAAGGTGGCGCGCGACGGTTACCCGAAGCCGGTGCTGGAGAGCGCGGATATCAACCGCCTCTAACTGTCATTCCGGGGCGCGCGTCAGCGCGAACCCGGAATCTCGAGATTCCGGGTTCAGCCTGCGGCTGCCCCGGAATGACACCTGACCATCGGCCGCGAACTTCAACCCGGAATGAATGCCGTGCCGGCCGCATCGGTAATCATTTGCACCGACGCGCCGTAGAGCGCCTCCAGCCGCTCTCGCGTCAGAATCTGTTTGACCGGCCCCTCGGCGAGGCGCTCGCCGTCACGCAGCAAATAAGCGCGATCGGCGGCGCGCAGCGCATGATTGGGATCATGGGTGGTGAAGAGGACGCCGAGGCCGGAGCTGGCGAGCGCGCGGATCTCGCGCATGACCTTGCCCTGATTGCCGAAGTCAAGATTTGCGGTCGGCTCGTCCAGCACGATGAACTGCGGCTCCTGGGCCAGCGCGCGCGCCAGCAACACCAATTGACGTTCGCCGCCCGAGATCATGGTGTAGGGCCGTTGCGCCAGCTGGGCGATGCCGAGGCGATCGAGCATGGTCGCAGCCACCCTGCGGTCCTGCGATGTCGGCCGGGCGAACAGATCTCCGTGCGCGGTGCGGCCCATCAGGACAACCGCTTCCACGGAAAACGCAAAGGTCGCGATGTGGGTTTGCGGCACGTATGCGATCAGGCGCGCACGTTCTCGAACCGTGCGGGAAGCCAGTGCCGCTCCGTCGAGCCGCACCTCGCCCGCTTTCGGCGAGAGTAGTCCGAGCAGCGTCTTGAGCAGCGTGGTCTTGCCGCCGCCATTCGGTCCCAGCAGCGCCAGCACCTCGCCGTTCTCCAGCTTGACATTGAGCCCGGCGCCGACGACGCGATCCTGATAGCCAATGGTGAGTTGGCGACCTTCGAGAATCATGACCAGTTCTTTTGCACGCTGGTGAGCAGCCAGATGAAGAAGGGCGTGCCGATGACGGCAGTCAGAATGCCGAGTGGAATTTCGACCTGCGCCATGGTGCGCGCCAGCGTATCGATCAGCAGAAGATAACCCCCGCCGAGTATCGCCGCCGCAGGCAACAGCCGCGCAAAATCGGGGCCGACCAGCGACCGTGCCAGATGCGGCACCACCAGTCCGACCCAGCCGATGATCCCGGCGGTGGCGACGCTTGCCGATGTCACGAGCGTCGCGGCGGCGACGATGGCGATGCGCAGCGGTCCGGTGGCGACGCCGAGGGCGCGTGCCTCTTCCTCCGGAAGCGACATCACATTCATTCGCCAGCGCAACGCGACCAGGACAGCCGCACCGGCCGCGACAGGACCAAACAGCGGCAGCAGGTCCCTAACGCCTGTCGCAGACAGACTGCCCAGCAGCCAGAACGTCATGGCCGGAAGCTGGTTGTAAGGATCGGCGAGGTATTTCACCAAGCCGACGCCGGCGCCAAACAGCGATCCGACCACGACGCCGGTGAGTACCAGCACCAGGATCGGATCGCGCGAACGCACCGACGCGCCGATCACGTACACCACGCCGACGGCAATCAGGCCGCCGAGGAAGGCGATGGTCTGGATCGCGAATACGCCAAGCGAGAGATAGATGCCGAGGACGGCGCCAAGTGCTGCGCCCGACGAGGCCCCGAGAATATCGGGAGAGACCAGGGGATTGCGAAACAGCCCCTGAAACGCGGTGCCGGCCACCGCGAGCGCGGCGCCGACCAGCATCGCAGCCATCACCCGCGGACCACGAACCTGCAGGATGACGCTCTCGACCGCCGGCGACACGTCCGCAACGTGGCCGGTCACCTTCGCATAAAGAACGCTCATAAGCTCGCCAAGCCCCACCGGATAGCGGCCGACCGTCAGAGCCAGCAACAGTCCCGCGATCAGGACCGCGATCGCGATCGCAAATCCGGGCACGGCGGATCGGGGTTTGCTCATCCGGGGAAGGCTATCAATCCCTGCCCGCAAGTACATGGTCGATTTGCGCTGCCGTCGGCGCCACATGATAGAAACGGGAGTAGAAGTCCTGCGTCAGCGCACGCAGATCTTCCGGAAAACGCTCCGGATAAAGAATCTTGGCGAGCCACCAAAGCCCGATCAGGCGGTTCACGGATGGCGGAAAATCCACCCAGCCGAACGGCATCTTGGGTGACAGATGCACTCGATTTTCGCGCACGGCCTTGACCGACGCCCAGGAGGGGTCGTTTCGTACCGTCGCGGCGAACTCCTGATCGATGGTGACGATCACGTCCGGATTCCAGACCAGAATCTGTTCGATGGAAACATTGGCGAGACCGCCGGGCGTTTCTCCTGCAACATTGCGGCCGATCAATTCGATGGTCTCGACGTTGATCGAGCCGCCGAGGCCGGTTGCGAGCCCGCGCGGCCCGCGCGCATAATAGACCCGCGGCCGCTCGCTCGCTGCAATCGGCTCCACGCGGGACAGAATCGTCTTGAGCGTATCTTCGGTGTAGCGCGCCAGCTTCTCGGCATCCTCGGGGCGACCGATCAACTCGCCGAGCGAGCGGTAGGTCCTGGCAATGCCGGCGAAGCGGCCATCCAGCAGCGCGTAGGGAATGCCGGTTTGCTCCTGCACGCGGTCCGCGAGCGAAACGAAGGTGGCGCTGGTCGATCCGACGTCGAGAATGAGATCGGGTTTGAGTGCGAGCACCGTTTCCAGATTGGCGGTGTTGCCGCGTCCGGTGATGCGGCCGACTTCGGGCCGCGTGCAAATCTCCGGAAGCATGTAGGCGCACTCTTCGGGCCGATTGGCGCGCGGCCATCCGATCAAAAGATCCGGCGCCAGCGTATAAAGCAGGATCGCCGCCGGCGGTCCGGCGGGAAACACGCGCGATACCTTGGCGGGAACGGGCACGGTGCGCCCGGCAGCATCGCTCAGGGTCTGCGCGGATGCGCGGCGCGGCGCGATCAGCGCCGCTGACAGACCCGCGATCAGGGCGCGGCGGTCGATCAATCGACACCTACCATCACGTCGCTCGCCTTGATCACGGCAGTGGCCGATTTGCCTTTGGCGAGCTTGAGCTCGTCAACCGCCTCATTGGTGATCGAGGCCGTGAGGATGACCCCGCCGCCAATATCGATTCGGATATGGGACGTGGTCGCGCCCTTCACGACATCGACGATGGTGCCCTTGAGTTGATTGCGTGCGCTGATCTTCATCGGAATCTCCTTTTTTCTATTCTGACAACCCGAACTTAAGCCCCGGTGTACCCAAAGCGCCGTTTGGCGGCAACGGGGGCTGGCGCTTGATAGAACTGCAAAAGACCGGGACGCGTTGGCGCATCGGCGGATCTGCAACTGTACACCGGAGAACGACGATCCAGGTTGCTCGATCCCATCAAATCGCCGCAAATTTCAAAGCTTTTGCTATCGGGCCTTCGTTCACCCTATAGTTCATGCACAGCAAAAGCGGGAATCGGTATGGATCGCATTCGCATCGTCGGCGGCAGCACGCTCAATGGCACCATTGCGATCTCGGGCGCGAAGAATGCCGCGCTGCCGTTGATGATTGCAGGCCTGTTGTCCGAGGAAACGCTGATTCTCGACAACGTGCCGCGGCTTGCCGACGTCGCGCAACTGCAGCGCATTCTCGGCAACCACGGCGTCGACATCATGTCGGTGGGAAAACGGCCCGGCGATCATGAATACCAGGGCCAGACCCTGCACATTTCGGCGGCTGACATCATCGATACCACCGCGCCTTACGAACTGGTGTCGCGGATGCGCGCCAGTTTCTGGGTGATCGCGCCGCTCTTGGCGCGGATGCATGAGGCCAAAGTATCGCTGCCCGGCGGCTGCGCCATCGGCACCCGTCCGGTCGATCTGTTGATCATGGCGCTGGAGAAGCTCGGCGCGGAACTTACCATCGACGGCGGCTATGTGGTCGCGAAGGCGCCCGGCGGCCTGAAGGGCGCCAGCATCGACTTTCCCAAGGTGACGGTGAGCGGCACCCATGTCGCGCTGATGGCGGCGACCCTGGCCAAGGGCACCACCGTCATTACCAACGCCGCCTGCGAACCGGAAGTTCTCGACGTCGCCGACTGCCTGAACAAGATGGGCGCGCGCGTCTTCGGTGCGGGTACGCCGCGCATTGTCATCGAAGGTGTGGCCAGGCTACACGGCGCGCGGCATGCGGTGCTGCCCGATCGAATCGAAACCGGAACCTATGCGATGGCGGTGGCGATGACCGGCGGTGATGTGCAACTGGCGGGCGCGCGCCCCGAACTGCTGCAGTCGGCGCTTGACGTGCTGACCCAGATCGGCGCGGTCATCAGCGTCAACAATGAAGGTATTCGTGTTGCCCGCAACGGCGCCGGCATCATGCCGGTGACGGTTTCGACCGCGCCGTTTCCAGGCTTTCCGACCGATCTGCAGGCCCAGCTGATGGCGCTGATGGCCTGCGCCAAGGGCTCTTCGCGCATCACCGAGACGATCTTCGAAAATCGCTTCATGCACGTGCAGGAACTGGCGCGGTTCGGCGCGCAGATTCATCTCGATGGCGAGACCGCCACCATCGAGGGCATCGACCAGCTGCGCGGCGCGCCCGTCATGGCGACGGATCTGCGCGCCTCGGTGTCGCTGGTGATCGCGGGGCTCGCGGCCGAAGGCGAGACCATGGTCAACCGCGTTTACCATCTCGACCGCGGGTTTGAACGGCTCGAGGAAAAACTGTCGGCGTGCGGCGCTTCCATCGAGCGCATCAGCGATTGAACGGGAGCGCGAATTCCGCAAAAGCATGTCCTCGGACATGTTCCGGGCATGGATGCCGGTTTTGCTTTGCATCAAGTTTGCGCAGATTGCGTGGACTGATCTGCGGTAGAATACGCGCAAATTAAAGGTGCACGCGGTGACGGCCCAGCTCAAATTGATCGCGCTCGATGCCGACGACCTTGCCGTGATTTCCGCGCATGTGCAGGATGCCCGCGTGCAGACCTCCGACATTATCTGGCGGCAAGGCGAAAAGCGGCTGCTGGTCGGCATGAACCGGCTGGACTGGGAGCAGACGCTTTCCGGGGAAACCGCCCCGAGCCGCCTGGTCGCGGTGCTGCGCTTTGACCGGGTGTTGTCGTGCAAGTCGCGCAACATCGATCTGGGGGCGCCGGAAACCGTGCTGGAACTGGTCGGGATCGAGTTTCACCCTGGCGAGGCGCCC
>Ga0179587_10000234_pt1 | contig 23134 bp, 17 predicted proteins | sample CZODoug2_1_08_16_FD_185932 | JGI IMG/M metagenome (GOLD analysis project Ga0179587, IMG submission 185932) | Vadose zone soil fungal communities from Angelo Coast Range Reserve, California, USA - CZODoug2_1_08_16fungal | ecosystem: Environmental > Terrestrial > Soil > Vadose zone | place: USA...
CCGCTCCGACCGTTGGCTTCGAAAGACCGATGTCATGGTAGTAGGGATTCGCCATCGGACCCATGATGTAGTCCGGCAACCGGTAGAGGCTGATTGCCGCTAACATCACAAGCGCGAGCCACCCATGTGCACGGAAGAAAGCGATGAACGGTCCCACAACAGCGTCGAAGAAACCGCGCGGAGTCCAAAGCGGCGCTTCGCGCTCTTTTTCATGCATCACCGCATCCGCGCGCTCCGGTTCCTTCGCAAACCAGGTCGCGAACATTCCAAGGGCCATACATGCGCCGTAGATACCGTAGGACATGCGCCAGCCCACGGTCGCTGCCACGATGAGGATAACGGAATCCGTAGTCAGGAGCGCCAGGCGGTAGCTGAACTGGTAGGCAGACGCGAGGAGGCCTTGTTCTTCTCCGTCGTCTGCCGATTCAATTCGCCAGGCGTCGACCACGATGTCCTGTGTCGATGAGGCAAACGCGACGACGAGCGCAAAAGCGCCGAGTCGGGCGAGCCCGGCTTTCGTGCCAGTTCCGCCCATGGCGGACAGCGCCAGCCCGACGACGATCTGCGAGAACATCATCCATCCGCGCCGATGTCCAAGCCTTTTAAACAACGGCAAGTCGACGCGATCCATCAAGGGCGCCCACAGAAACTTCAGCGAATATGCAATGCCCACCCAGGAAAGAAACCCGATTGCCGTCAGGGAGGTGCGTTCATCGCGCAGCCAGTAGCCGAACGTATTGCCGACCAGAAAAAAGGGAAGGCCTGAAGAAAACCCGAGCAACAACATCGTCAGCGTTTTGGGCCGCGGGTAATCGGCGAGCCGGTGATTGTGCGGACTCACGCCTTCATTGTCTGCCGGAGACTCACGAGACTCAACCTTTTGTTGTCCATCCTGACACTCTACCCAGTGTCGCCTATCATTCTCCAACGAACACACCCTCCGACAGCGCGGTCGGGGGTTTGACCGCGGCGATCGGCAGCAAGCATTCCGGCAGGGATAGCGATCGCAGCGCAGACAACCAGCGCGAGGAATGCGAGTTGGAGCGTCGCGGGGTAAGGTTCAAATATTATTTTGCGAACCGGCGATTGAAATTTGAAGGATTGTCCGAAATCGCCGTGGCCGAGTTGCCGCAAGTAATGTCCCTACTGCGTATGAAGCGGCAAATCCAATCCGAGCGCATGACGTAATTGAGTCAGTTGTCCTGGCGCTGCACCCTCGCCCAGCATTTGCTTGACGGGATCGCCCGGCACGATATGAATCATCAGAAATACGAGCGTGAGAACGAGCCAGAGGGCCGGCAGAGTAAGAAGGAATCTCTTGAGGAGGCAGCGGAGCATTTGCGCTGAAAGACTTAGGAGTTCTTCTGTGAGGGTTTCGAGTCTCTGGCTGGTTGCAATACCGCTTCCTCGGTTCCTTGCGTCTGGCTTTCATTTTCAGTAGGGCGAACGCGCTGAATCTTCACCCGCGCAACGCGCTTTCCGTCCATTTCCACAACGGAGAAGCGGAAGTTGCCATATTCAAAGCTTTCGCCTCCCTTGGGTATGAATCCCAATTGGTCGAGGACGAATCCACCCATGGTTGCATAGGCCGGATCTTCCGGCAGGGTGATGTTGTATTGGGTGTCTAGGTCGCGCACGTTGAGGGCTGCGTCAAAAATAAGCGCGCCATCTGCGAGCGTGAGAGGCCGCTCGACGACGTCAAATTCGTCGTGAATTTCTCCTACCATCTGCTCGAGGATGTCTTCTATGGTCACCAAACCAAGGATGCTGCCAAATTCATCCACCACCAGGGCCATGCCGACTCGACGGGTGCGCAACTCGAGAAGCAGCTCGCTGGCGGGCTTGGTCTCCGGCACGATGAGCACCTCACGCAAAACGCGGCGCAAATCGAAAGGAGGCGGCGACAGGTTTTCCTCGAGGCGCCGTTCGCGATCGAGCAGGATCCAAATCATGTCCTTGATATGAACAAAACCAAGGATGTGATCGGGAGTACCGCGAAAGACCGGGATTCGCGAACGCTGGGTTGTTGCGAAAACCCGCATTACTTCGTCCAGATTGGACTCCACTGGAAGCGCGTGGATGTCCGGTCGCGGCACCATGATCTCACGTACCTGGATCTGCGCGAGCTCCATGGCGCTGAGAATGAATTTTTCCTCCCCGGGCGCGAGCAGGCCACGCTCGCGAGCCTGTTGAATCTGGATTTGCAACTCTTCCGTTGAATGTGCAACCCCATGTATCTGAGGCGAAGTCACACCCAGGGCCCTCACTATCGCGCTGGAAACACCGTCAAGCAGGTTGATCGCCCAATGAAAGGTGTTGAGGAACCACTGAAAAGGCAGGGCCACCAGAAGCGCAACGCGTTCGGCGCGGGCAAGGCTGAGGGTCTTCGGAACCAGTTCTCCAATCACCACGTGCAGCGCGCTCAAGAGTGCGAATGCTCCGGCGAGGGCGATCGCATGCGCGATCAGCACGGTGTGCGTTCCCGGCTGCCCCGCCCAGATGGACTGGAAGACCTTCGCCAGAGTGGCTTCGCCGAGCGCGCCGATTGCCAGGCTTGTGAGAGTTATGCCGAGCTGCACGCCCGAAACGACGCGGTGTAAATCGCTAACGAGCACTTCTACGACGCGCGCCCGCGTGTTTCCCCCGGCGACGAGCTGACGTACGCGGGACAATCGCACTGCGACGAGCGAAAACTCCGTCGCGGCAAAAAAACCATTCAACGCGACCAACGTCAGGACGCCGATCAGGCGCACTGCAATCATAGTGGGAACACTGTCCTCCCCAGCCGCATTGTAGCAGTACTAGCGCGGGGCACAGGCAACCGTTCTATGGCGCGTGCGTCTTACTATATGGACCCGATGAACAGCGAATCCTGCGCCTGAACGCCGGGAACGCACGAAAAATTCCGGCGAGATATTGACATGACGCTTCGGAGTTTTTAGGATATTGTTTCGCAGTCGAACAGCACGAAGAACTTTCGGTTAGCTAGGTTTGCGGCAAGACGAAGAGTCTTACAACTCAAAAAGAAAATTCTATGATCAGCGTAAAAGATCTTTCCAAGAGGTACGCTCGCAACACGGCTGTGGATCACATCTCCTTTGAGGTGGAAAAAGGCCAGATCGTTGGCTTTCTGGGGCCCAATGGCGCCGGTAAGACGACCACGATGAGAATGCTGACTTGCTTCCTGCCGCCTAGCTCGGGGACCGCGACGGTTGCGGGATTTGATGTCCTCGAAGCGCCACTCGAGGTCAAAAAGCGCATCGGCTATCTCCCCGAGGCGCCACCGCTCTATCTCGAGATGCGAACTGCGGAATACCTCACGTTCGTGGGCCGGCTGAAGGGACTTTCCGGGGCTGATCTGCAACAACGCGTCGATGCGGTTTGCGAGCGATGCGCGATCGGGGACGTAAAGAAAAAGCTTCTCGGAAAGCTATCCAAAGGCTACCGTCAGAGGGTCGGCCTGGCTCAAGCCATCATTCACAATCCGGATGTGCTCATTTTGGACGAGCCGACTGCCGGACTGGATCCCAAACAGATTAATGAGACGCGCGACCTGATCAAGAGCCTCGCCGGCGATCATACGATTATTTTGAGTACCCACATCTTGCCGGAAGTCGAGCAGACCTGCGAAAGGGTCATCATCATCAACAAAGGCAAGCTGGTCGCCACAGATTCAGTGAACAATTTGCAGAGCCGGTCGCGCGGTGCCGAATTGGTACTGGTCGAAGTGGCCGGTAGAAACGGCGCGCTGGATTCCGCCACAGTTCAAGAGCGGCTCGAAAAGGTTGCAGGCGTAGGCCGCGTGGCATTCAAAGAAAAGAAGCGGAGCGGCGCTATATTCGAGGTGGAAAGCCTGAAGGACAAATTCGTTCGTGGGGATCTGGCTCGTGCCGTCGTGGAAGCGGGCTGGGACCTCAATGAGCTGCGCACGTCGGCGGTAAGTCTGGAAGAAGTCTTCCTACAGCTAACCGGCGGTCAAGCTGCGCAGCCCAGCGAAGTCACGCCAGCAAAGGAACCTGCTTAATGAAAAACGTTTGGGTAATTTGCCGCAAAGAGCTGCGCAGTTATTTCGCTTCTCCCATCGCCTATGCAGTGATGGCCTTGTTTGCGCTCATCTTCGGTTTAGTCTTTTTCATAGCCACCCGAGATTTCGTCAATATGACGTTTCGTTCCCAGATGATGGGCGGCGCGCCTCCCATGAACGTCAATGAGTTCATTATTCGCCCGCTGCTCGGCTTTGCAGGGACCGTTTCCTTGTTCCTCATCCCCATGATCAGCATGCGGCTTTTCGCGGAGGAGAAGCGGAACGGCACAATCGAATTGCTGCTGACTTCGCCGGTTCAAGATCTCAGTATCATCCTGGGCAAGTGGTTGGGAGCGATGTTCCTCTATCTCTTGGTCTTGGGCACTTCCTTACCCAACCTCGCTTTTCTCTTTGCCTGGGGAAAGCCGGATTGGAAGCCGCTGCTCGTGGCGTATCTTGGCCTGATCTTACAAGGCGGCTGTCTGCTTGGCTTGGGAGCACTCATTTCTGCAATGACCAGCAATCAGATCGTCGCAGGAGGTGCGGCATTCTTTTTCAGTCTGCTTCTCTATATGTTGAGCTGGTTCACGGAGTACGACAGCACGAACACATCGAAAGTGTTGAACTACGTATCTATCGTCACGCACATGGAAAATTTCAGTAAAGGCATCCTCGATTTAAAAGATGTAATTTTCTACGTGACCTTCATTTTCCTAGCTTTATTCTTGACTGTTCGTCAGATGGAATCGCTGCGGTGGAGGTCTTAGGCATGGCCCCCGCATGGCTCAGTGCAAGGCAAACTCGTTACACCGCGTACGCGAGTGTTTATGTCCTCGTTGTGCTTGCCGTTCTTGTGGTCGTAAATTTTCTTGCTAATCGCTACGACAAGTCTTACGACTCCACAGCCAATAAGCAGTTCAGCCTGTCCGATCAAACCATCAAAGTCGTCAAGGGGCTGAAGCGAGACGTCCAACTCAATTACTTTGGCCAACAAAGCGAATTCCGCACCGCTCGCGACACACTGGAGCGCTATTCCAGTTTGTCTCCGAGACTCCACGTGGTCTACACTGATCCGGAACGAAAACCTCAGGTCGCCAAAGCGGCCGGGTTCCGAACGGATTCCACGGTTATCGTTGATAGCGGCACGCGACGCGAGAGTGCGAAGAGCCTCAGCGAAGAGGAACTCACCGGCGCTCTCATCCGCTCTCTCAAATCCGAGGAGCGGACGGTATGCGTGCTTTCCGCTGCCGGCGAACATTCCATAGACGACTCCGACGCAGCCGGCTATTCCCTGTTCAAACAGCTCCTGGAGCGCGACAATTACAAAGTTCGCGCGGAGACTCTCCGGCCGGCGGCAACAAACGACAACAAACCCCTGGCGCTTGGCCAAGCGCCGTCAGTTTCCTCCGTGGACGTTCCTAAAAGCTGCACGGTGTTAGTAATCGCCGGCCCGAAAAACGATTATCCTGTTCCTGTCGTCAATGCCTTAAAGACCTTTGTGGAAGCCGGCGGCCGCGCACTCTTCCTGTTGGATACGCCACTTCGCCTGGGCAATTCCGATCCTCCGACAGAAAATGAAGATTTGCTCAAACTCCTTGGCGATTGGGGCGTCACCGCAAACAAAGACTTGGCTCTCGATCTCAGCGGCGTTGGCCAAATTTTCCGCCTTGGCCCTGAAGTGCCTCTTATACTGGGATACGAAGCACATCCCATCACCCAGCCGTTAACGCGTGTGCCGACTGCCTATCCTCTTTCGCGCTCGTTGGACACGAAATCGGCCGGTAGGACATCCCTCTCAAAGCTGGTCGACACGACCGAAGCCAGCGTCGCCACAACGTCCATCAGCGCTCGCGGGGCCGTCGATCCATCAAAAGGAAAAAAAGGCCCGCTTACGCTGGCAGTTGCCGGCACCGTCAGTGGTTCCTCCCAGGGCCGCTTTGTTGTTCTCGGCACGTCGCTTGCCGCACAAAACTCCATTGTTGGATCGCGTTCGCTTGGCAATCGCGACCTGATGGTCAACATCGTCAACTGGCTCTCGTCTGATGAGGATCTGATTTCCATCCGCCCGAAGGCTCCCGAAGATCGCCCGCTTAATATGACCAGCCGCAGGTTGAATGCCACGTTCTGGCTCAGCGTTGTGGTATTCCCGCTCGCGGTGATCGGCTGTGGCTTGTTTACCTGGTGGAGGCGGCGGTAGCCCATGAAGTCCAAGGGCCTCTTGACGGCCAGCTTTCTTTTGCTCCTGCTCACGGGCGTCCTCTGGTGGTCCAACAAGAGGGCAGCCAGGGCTGACAAGGAGCCCATGGAAAGCACGACTACGAAGCTCGTCAATATTCCCGAAGACCAATTTCGGGAAATTGAAATCAAGCGCCGCTCCGGAGAGACCATCCACTTGCAGCGCAACGATTCTAAGTGGCAGATCACTGCGCCTAAATCTCTCCCTGCCGATGCGGACGCTGTGTCCAGCATGCTCTCGACGCTTTCCTCACTCAGTTCCGATCGTGCCGTCGAGGACAAAGCCACCAGTCTTGACCAATACGGCCTGACTCAGCCGACGATCGAATTGGACATCATCGATAAGAACAAGAAAACTTCGCGCCTCTTGATTGGTGACGACACTCCGTCAGGCACGGCGGTCTATGCCGCTATTGCTGGCGACCCGCGCGTCTTTGCGCTTTTAAGCTACAAGAAAAGCAATCTCGATAAGTCCCCAAACGATTTGCGCGACAAGCGCCTGCTGACCTTTGATTCCGACAAAGCTTCCAGCATGGAATTGACCGCCAAGAAACAAACCATCACTTTCGGGCGCAGCAAAGATGAGTGGCAGATCGTAAAGCCGAAACCATTCCGCGCGGACCGCTCTCAAGTGGAAGAGCTGCTGCGGACCTTGCGCGACGCAAAAATGGATTTGAGCGCAAGTGAAGATGAAAAGAAAGTCGCTGCGGCGTTCAGCTCGAGCACCCCTCTCGCAACCGCAAGAGTTACGGACGTATCTGGCACTCAAGAACTGCAAGTTCGAAAGAACAAAGACGACTACTATGCAGAGTCCAGCGCGGTTGCGGGCATCTATAAGATTTCAAGCGGCACTGGACCTGGGTTGGATAAGGGCCTCGACGACTTTCGGAATAAAAAGCTCTTTGATTTCGGCTTTGCCGATCCCGACAAAATCGAGCTGCACGACGGTTCCAAGAGTTATTTCCTCACCCGCAGCGGCAGCGATTGGTGGTCCAATGGCACCAAGATGGATTCAGGCACCGTCTCGGCGCTCATTGATAGAATCCGCGATCTCTCCGCAAGCAAGTTCCCCGAGACTGGATTCACGACGGCGGCGATGGACTTGACCGTGACGTCCGACGGCGGCAAGCGCGTCGAAAAAGTTCTCATCTCAAGAAATCGCGAAAATTTCGCCGCCAAACGCCAGGACGAACCTGCTCTTTATGAACTGAGCGCTTCGGCCGTCGCCGAATTACAAAAGGCCGCCGCTGATCTGAAACCCGCTCCTCCACCCGGTAAAAAGTAGTTCTACAATTATTCGAGACAGGAATTGTCCCCACTCGCGAATCTTTTAAGCGCGGGCATCCCAGCATACATTCCCTCGGCGCGGTTGCGCGCGCGAAGCGCCTCCTCTAAACTCATTTCTTGCCCAAATTGGTGGGAGCAAACTTGCGGACCCTTCTTCGCGTCTTCTATTGGATCTTCGCCATTCTCGTGATTGCAACAGCCGCTTTAGTTTGGTGGTTCATCTACCGCCCGTTGCCGCAAATGGATGGGAGCGCTTCCCTTTCCGGTGTGCACCAGGAAGTCACCGTCGAACGTGATCGTTGGGGCGTCCCACACATTCGCGCCGCATCAGTGGAAGATCTCGCGGAAGCACAGGGCTACGTCATGGCACAAGATCGCCTCTGGCAGATGGATTTGCTCCGCCGCGTCGCTCGTGGGCAACTTTCCGAAATTCTGGGCCCCAGAACGGTTGCTATCGACAAAGAGTTTCGAACAAACGGATTTGCCCGCGCCGCCGAACGTGACGCCGCGGTCCTCGATCCCGAATCTCGCAAGGTGATGGAAGCCTACGCCCGTGGCGTGAACCAATTTATCGAGCAGCACAAGAAAAATCTTCCTCTTGAATTCTCGCTTCTCCGGTACGAACCCAAACCCTGGCGGCCGTCCGACACAATAGCCATTTCCGGTTACATGTATCGCACCCTGACGAACTCATGGGAAAGAGAATTGAATCGCGCCAAAGTCACGGAACGCGCAGGGCCAGACCGCGCGAAGGATCTTTTCTCGGAAGAAGCCGCGATGGATCATTTCGTTGTCGGCGATCCCAAGATTATTGATGACGGCTCGCAACGCTCAGCAGCAGATTCGGACGATGACGATGATGATGATGATATGCAGCCGGATACCGTACTGAAAGCAAGCAGGAGTGTTCCACCGAACATCGCGATGCGCGAAAGCGATCCGGACCTAACCTCTGCACTCGCAGAATCGGTTCAAGCTTTTCTCAGCGAATCAAAAAACGAGATTCGCCAAGGCCTCGGCAGCAACAACTGGGTCGTGAGTGGTGCGCACACCGTCACTGGAAAACCTTTGCTTGCCAACGACACGCACCTCGAGATGATGATCCCTCCGATTTGGTACCAGATTCATTTGACCGCTCCAAACTGGAATGTAAAAGGCTTCAGCCTACCAGGCTGTCCGATGGTCATCATTGGCCACAATGATCGAATTGCCTGGGGTTTCACAAACAACCAGGCAGATGTACAGGACCTATACATTGAGACATTCAATCCTGCCTCGCCGGATGAGTATCGCGTAAGAGGCGCGTGGACAAAGGCGCAAGTCTTCGACGAGACCATTCACGTCAAGGGCCAGCCCGACGAACACCTGAAGGTCACTGTGACGCGCCACGGTCCCATAGTTCACCGCGAGGGAGAGAGAGCCTATGCGCTGCGGTGGACGGCAACGGAACCAGGTGGCCTTGCAAATAGCTACACGTGGCTTGGAAAGGCGCGTAATTGGAAGGAATTCCGCGAAAACATGAAACGCGTCTGGGGCCCGGCTCAGAACGCGGTTTACGCAGACGTCGACGGCAATATCGGATACGTGATGGCCGCGCGCGTGCCCGTTCGAAAGAAGGGCCACGGCGAAATTCCCGTTCCCGGCGACGTGGACGACTATGAATGGACGGGCTACATTCCGTTTGACCGGCTCCCGCAAGCACTCAATCCGGAGAGTGGCCTGATCGTCACCGCCAACGCCCGCGTGGTGGGACCAAATTACAAGCCGTATCTAACGGACCGCTGGGAAGAGCCCTATCGCACCGCGCGCATCTATGATTTGTTGCATGACCGCCACGATTTGCGGCCGGAGGACATGCTCAAAGTCCAGACTGACACGTACAGTTATCCTCACGTCTTCCTCGCGGATCAATTATTGGCGGCAGTAAGAACAGCCAAACCCAAAGACGCGCGGGCTCTAAAACTTATCGATGGCTTGAAGGATTGGAACGGAATCGCCGACGCCGACTCTCCGGAGGTTTCTTTTCTTCATGCCGCGCGGCGGACGGCTATCGACCTGCTTCTTGAGCCGTTCCTCGGAAAGGATACGAATCTTTATCAATGGCGGAGCACGACGTTTCTGCAAAAAATCCTAACCGATCGCCCCGCGAAGTGGCTCCCTCCCGCTTACAAAAGCTATGACGAATTGCTGGCCGCCTCTGCCGACGTCGCCGTGACAACGCTGGCCGAACAGAGCAAGAGTGAGCGCGTTGAAGATTGGGTGTGGAAGCGTTTTAACTCCCTCGACATGTTCCACCCGATTGGGCACGAGGGTCTGCTAAAGCGCTTCCTCAGCATCACGGACAAACCTCAATCGGGAACACAATACAGCGTGCGCGCCGCCTCGAAGACTCACGGCCCTGCGATGCGCTTCGTCGGCAATCCCAAGAACTGGGACGAATCCATCATGCTCATCACCGCGGGGCAATCCGGCCAGCCTGGTAGCAGCCATTACTCCGATCAATTCTCCTACTGGTATGAGGGGAAACCCATTTTCGCGCCGTTCAGCGATGCTGCTGAAGCGCAGATTCGAAAACACACGCTCGCACTCAAGCCTGGGACTTGATCACATACGGCGCCCATGCCCGAACTCCCGGAAGTGGAAGCCGTCGCTCGTACTCTCCGTCCCCTCGTGCTGGGCCGGAGAATCCGTTGCGTTCACGTCTTTCATCCCATTGCCACAAGGCCGCAAACCGCTTCGCATGTCGCGCGTCATGCCCAAGGACAGCGCATTCGCATCGTCGATCGCAAAGGCAAGTATCTCCTGCTCGTCCTGGATCGCGGCCTCCTGACCATGCATTTCCGCCTCGATGGCCAACTCGTTTGGTTTTCAAATGGCAATGAACTGCTCAAACGTGCCAACCAGGGCGAAATGGGCGTGCACGTCGATGTCGCCCTTGAACTGGACAATGGCGGCCTCGGTTTCGCCGACCGCCGCCATTTCGGTCGGGTCCATTTCTGGGAATCCGTCGAAGATTGTTCCGGGCTCAACGTTCTGGGCATCGACGCCCTCTCGCATGATTTCACCTCGGGCCAACTTGCCCAATTGCTTGCCGCGTCAAAGCGTCCTTTGAAGGATTTCTTGCTGGACCAATCGCGCGTCGCCGGCATTGGCAACATCTACTCCTGTGAGTCTCTGTGGCGCGCCCGCCTCGACCCGCGCCGCCGCACTAGCACCCTGCGAACACAGGAAGCGCGCCGTTTGCACAAAGCAATTGTGTCCGTTCTCACGCGTGCCTTAGAATGCTGTCTGCATCCAGCGCCCGACTTTCGCAACCCGGAGTGGTGGTTCCAGGGCCTGGAAAGGATTCTTCGTGTGTACGGCCGCGAAGGAAAACCCTGTCGTCGCTGCGGCGAGCCTACCCGGCGCATGGAGCAAGGCGGCCGGTCGACTTACTTTTGTGGGCGCTGTCAGAAATGAACACATGGGTTTGAACTGTCTACTTAAGGATACAGGCCAATAGCTTGAATTCACCTGCTCCCAAGAAACCCGAACCGCAGAAGAAGCCGGATTTCGAGCGCTCACTTGCCCGTCTCGAGGAAGTCGTCCGCCGATTGGAAAGCCCCCAGCTTTCCTTGGATGACGCGATGAAACTGTTTGAAGAGGGCGTCGCGCTGTCGCGGGAGTGCCAGAGGCAACTCGAAGAGGCGGAGGGGCGCGTGGAGATCCTCCTCAAGAAAGCCGATGGCAAGCTTGCCGCCGAGCCGTTCGATCCCGAGCGGGAGTCCGAATCGTGACGCGCTCCCGCCGCCCGCTACGCGCGAATGCCCTCTAGCGATGAAACTTCCCCCATTTTTCGAAGAGAATCGTGTCACTGTCGATGCCGCTCTCGAACGGCTCCTGCCGGCCTCAACGGCGCAACCTTCTTCCATTCATACCGCCATGCGCTACAGCGTGTTCGCCGGTGGAAAGCGCATTCGTCCCATACTTTGTCTCGAGACGGCGCGCATCTTTGCAAGCGATGTCACGCCCGCGCTCCATCCTGCTTGCGCCATCGAATTCATCCATACTTACTCTCTGATCCACGACGACTTGCCGGCCTTGGACAATGATGACCTCCGCCGCGGCAAACCCACTTGCCACAAGAAATTTGGCGAAGCCATCGCCATCCTCGCTGGCGATGCTCTCCTAACGCTGGCGTTTGAAACCATTGGCGCGACGCCCGCCGCCGCGGAGCGCCGTGCCGCCATCCTCTCAGAAGTCGCGGCTGCCGCCGGGACCATCAACGGAATGGTCGGCGGCCAGGTCGCGGACATCGAAGCCGAAGGCAAGCCTGTCGATCCGCAAATGCTCGAGTACATTCACCGCTCGAAAACCGCGGCGCTGATCCGCGCTTCCATCACTGCTGGTGCCTTCTGCGCAGGCGCGAGCTCCGAGGATGTCGCTCGCCTCCGCCGCTTCGGTGAAACCATCGGATGGGCCTTTCAGGTCACGGACGACATTCTTGACGTCGAGGAATCCTCCGCCGCGCTCGGTAAGACTGCAGGAAAGGACATAGCCCAGCAGAAGGCGACCTATCCGGCGGTGTACGGCCTCGAGCGCTCACACCAGATTGCCAATGATCTCGCGACCAAGGCTATCGCCGAGCTCGCTCCCTATTCGGATCGCGCCACCCGCCTCCTCGAGATTGCCGAATTTCTCGTGCTCCGCCGCGCTTGATTATTCGGACGCTTCATGAAACCAAGAGCTGCTCGCACACGGCTCGATCTTCTTCTCGTCGAGCGAAGCTTCGCCGACTCTCCTCAGAAAGCCATGGCCATGATACTTGCCGGTGAAGTTCAGGTGGACGGCCAGCGAGCTGAAAAGGCCGGCATGCCCGTTGCGAAAGACGCCCGCATCGAAATTGTCAGCCGCGCGCAGAAGTTCGTCAGCCGCGGCGGCGTGAAGCTGGAAGGCGCACTAGAAGACTTTGCCGTTGACCCAAGCGAGCGCGTTTGCCTGGATATCGGCGCTTCCAACGGTGGCTTCACGGATTGCCTGCTCCAGCATGGCGCGGCGCGCGTCTACGCCCTCGATGTGAACGTGGAGCAGCTTGACTGGAAGCTCCGTCAGAATCCTCACGTCACTCCCATTGAGCGCAACGCGCGCGAACTGCGCGTGGAAGGCCTTCCCGAAACCGTCGACCTGGTGGTCATGGATGTTTCTTTCATTTCGGTCCGCAAAGTCATTGCGCCAGCAGTGGCGGTAACAAAACCTCATGCTGATTTTCTCATCCTCATCAAGCCGCAATTCGAATTGCGCCGCGAAGAGATCGCCCGCGGCGGCATCGTCGAAGACCAAAAGCTTCACGATCAAGCGATTCGATCTGTGCGCGAATTCGTTGAATCTCTTGCCCTCGATTGCCTTGGAGTGCGCCCAAGCCGCCTTCTGGGAGCCGAAGGCAATCAGGAGTATTTTCTCCACGCACGCAAAAAAGCCCTGGAGTAGAATCCCTTACGCACATGCACCCCGGACAGCCTTTTCAAACCATAGGCATTATTTCTCGCCCTCGCCGCTCGAACCTCGTCGTGGTCGTTCCGCCACTGCTGAAATGGCTCGAAGCGCGTGGCATACAAGCTCTCATTGATGAAGAGACGGCTAACTGCCTGCCGGACGGTTCGAAAGGTCTGCCTCGTCAGCGCGTGGCAGACGCATCGCAGCTTCTCCTCGTGCTCGGTGGTGACGGCACGATGCTGGCCGCTGCGCGCCTTGCCGCTCCCCGCGGGATTCCCATCCTCCCGATCAACATGGGTAGCTTGGGTTTTCTCACCAGTTTCACTCTAGAAGAGCTCCATCCGGCCCTCGATGACACTTTAGAGGGCCGTTTTTCGATCAGCGAACGTGTGATGATCGGTGCCGAGCTCGACCGCTCGGGCAAAGTGATCGATACGCAACGCGTGTTGAACGACGTGGTGATCAATAAGGGTGCGCTTGCCCGCATGATTGAGCTTGAACTCCACATCGACGGCGCTTTTGTCTGCCGCTATCGCTCCGACGGCCTGATCATAGCGAGCCCAACTGGCTCCACCGCTTATTCCCTCTCTGCCGGCGGGCCTATCGTTCACCCCGCGGTGGAATCCTTTGTGATTACTCCCATCTGTCCGCACACGTTGAGTGACCGCCCATTGGTAGTCCCCGATTCTTCCTCCATCGTGATGAAGTTATCCGGTAATACCGAGTCTGTTTTTCTGACCCTCGATGGGCAACGCGGCATCCCGCTGCAACCAACGGATAGGGTCCGCGTCTCTCGCGCGAAGGAGCCGCTGATGCTTATCTATCCGCCAAAGAAATCTTATTTTGAGATATTGCGCAGCAAGCTGAAGTGGGGCGAGGCGTAGGCTTTTGGTGTGCGAGAGCTAACGCCTGCTTTTCCGGCCGCTAACACTGAACGGTTACCGCTGCCCGTGAATAGTCCGGGTTGCATGGGGAGCTACTAGCCAAGGACGTCGGTACGCAGCAAATCGTCCTGAGTCTCGCGCCGGCGAATCAATCGCAAGCGCTTCCCTTCGACCAACACTTCCGCGGGACGACATCGAGCATTGTAGTTTGACGCCTGCGACATTCCATACGCCCCGGCAACCCAAATCGCAAGCAAATCGCTCGCCTTCACTTCCCCGAGCGGCCAATCCCGCAAAAAACAATCGCCCGTCTCGCAAATCGGACCGACAATATCGACTCGCTTCCGGTCTTCATCGTTTTCCTTCCCTGCCCGCACGGTTTTCGTAATCGGGTGAATCGCCCCGTAGAGCGCTGGCCGCATTAGGTCGTTCATCGCCGAGTCCACCACGACAAATGTTTTGCCATGATTCGTTTTCGTATACAAGACACGCGTCAAAAGCACGCCCGCTGGAGCGATAATCGAGCGTCCCGGTTCCAGCAACAGGTGTACTTCAAGCTTTCGCACCATCCGCGAAACCAGCCGCGCATATTCCGCCCGTGTCGGCGGCTTCTGGTCCGAATAGCGGACTCCCAGCCCGCCGCCAACATCCAAGTAACGCAAATCAAGTTGCGCCCGCCGCAATTCTCCGACGTATCCAGCCAGCCTCTGCAGAGCCCGCCGAAATGGAACCAGCGTCGTAATCTGCGACCCAATATGCGCGCTGATTCCCTGCCATCGAATCCATTGCGAATCGCGATGCGCAAGGTAAAGCCGCTTGGCCTCCGCCCAGTCCAATCCAAACTTATGTTCGTGCCGCCCGGTCGCGATGTGCGGATGTCCGCCGGCTTGGACATCGGGATTCACTCGAATCGCCGCCGCGGGTGGCTTGCCTTCTCGTCCAGCCAGCCGCGCCGCTTCTTCCACTAAAATCTCGAGTTCCGCCTCCGATTCCACGTTGAAAAGCAATATCCCCGTGCGTCCGCCTCGCCCCCCCGTCCGATAATTCAGCGCTTCGCGAATCTCATATCGATCCTTCCCCACTCCCGAAAAAACGATTCGATCGCCGCGCACTCCGATTCGCTGCAAGTGGTGCAGCTCCCCGCCGGACACAATGTCAAAACCGCTCCCCATCTCCGCAAGATGCCTCAGGATGGACAAATTCCCGTTGGACTTCACCGCAAAACACAAAGTGTGCGGCAGCGCGCCGAGTCCCTTGTGCAGTTCCTGGAAGGCATCGTCAATCGCCGCGCGGCTATACACGTAAGTGGGCGTGCCAAATTTCTGCGCCACCGATTCCAGCGGAACCTTCTCGCACGCCACTTCTTCGCCACCCGCGTTCCGTGCCCCGCTCTGCAGCCAAGCAAAGTGCGGCGTGAAAGTCGCCGGATCCAGGTATTTTATTTTTCGAGAAGACGAATCAATCGAGTGGCTCATCGGACTTTTGCGATCACCAATGTCCGGTCATCGGAAAGCGGCGCGCCCTGGGTAAACCAATCCACTTCGCGCAGGATCGTATCGGCGAGTTCCGCGGCAGACGCTTCATGGTGCTGCTCGATCAGTTTCATAAGCCGCGTCGTGCCGAAGAACTGGCTCTCGCTGTTCATAGTTTCCGCGATTCCGTCCGAGTGAAATACCAGAACGTTTCCCGGTTCGAGCGTAACTCCCCACTCGTCATAGTTCACATCTTCAAAAATGCCCAGCGGAAATCCCGTCAGCTCAATTTTTCCGCAGCGCCCATCTTTGTAAAGGAGAGGCTGCGACTGCCCCGCGTTTGCCACCCGCAACTTCTGCCGCCCTTTTTGCCATGTGGCGAAGCACGCCGTCATGAATCGTCCTTCGATGCGCCGTTCGCCGACCAGCTGGTTCATCTGCTTCAACATTTCCGCGGGCTGCAGTTTCTGCGGCGCCAAGCTCCGCATGATTCCGATCGCCACCGCTCCGTAGAGCGCGGCGGCCGTTCCCTTGCCGCTTACGTCTCCGAGCGCAATCCCCAGTTGCTGCGGACCATAGCGCAAAAATTCGTAAAGGTCGCCACACACTTCTCGCGCCGAAAGATACCGCGCGGCCATCTCCAATCCATAGTCTTCCGTCGGAACCGGTCGCAGCAGCGCGCCCTGAATTCTTTTCGCCGCCTGCAAATCCCGCTCCAGACGTGCTTCGTCCCGCGCCAGTTGTTCATACAAACGAGCGTTTTCGAGCGAGACTGCCAGGTTTGCCGCCAGGATCGAAAGCGTTTGCACGTGATCCTCGGTAAAATAATTCGGCTGCGGACTTTCCAAATCCAGCACGCCAATCACTTTTCCTTTGTGGATCAACGGAATCGCCAGCTCCGAGCGCGTCTCTGGATTCACCATCAGGTAGCGTGGGTCGACGGTCACATCCGGAACGAGCACCGGCTCCTTCAACGTGGCCGCCGCCCCCACGATCCCCTCGCTCGATGTGGCCCGCAGTTTTCCCTGTACGTGATGCCCATGCTTTATGTCCACCCGGTGGCGAAAGATCTTTTGCTCTTCGTCATAGAGCATGATGCTCAGAATCTGGTAATCAATCACTCGCTTGGTCTGTTCCGCTGCGCGCCGCAGCAGCTCTTCCACCTCCAGGATCGCGCTCGTTTCGCGCCCGACTTCGCTCAAAAGCAATAGCGTGTCCGCCTGCGCCCGCACCTTCTGGAATAGCCGCGCGTTTTCAATCGCCACCGCCAGCCGGCTGGCCAGCAGCGTCAAAATATTTTGCTGGTCCTTTGTAAAATAATCGAGATGCCGGCTTTGGATGTCCAGCACCCCGACGCACTTCCCCTGCAGCATCAGCGGCACTGCCAGCTCCGATCGCACGCTGTCGATGGCATTGATGTAACGTGGGTCCTTCGAAGTATCGCTGACTCGTACGGAGTGGCCGGTGGCCGCCGCGGTTCCTGTAATTCCCTGCCCCAGCGAAATCCGCAAATTGTCCGCCAGTTCGCGGGAGTAGCCGATCGCGAACCTGTGCCGAAGGTACGTTCCGTCCCCTTCAATCATCAGCACGCCAAAGATTTCGTAGTCGATGTGCCGTTTGATGAGAGCCGCTGTCCGCGCCAGCACCTCGTCCAAATCCAGCGAGGCGTTCACTTCCTCGCCGATTTCCGCCAGTGTGGACAGGACTTCGGCGGAAATCTCCGCTCCACCGCTCAACGCAGTTACCGTCGCATGTTCATTTGTATGATTCATGAAGTCTAACTATTATAGCAGGCTGCGAAGAGGGGGCGCCGTGGGCCCGGACTCGAATTCAGTCTTCCGCTGGCTTCTTTTTCAATCCAGGGCCAAGCAGCAACACGCCAACATAAGGCAAATTTCTATATCGTTCGGCATAATCCAGCCCATAACCGACCACAAACTCATTGGGAATGGAAAATCCGATATAGTCCGCGCGTACCGCCGCAATCCGCCGTTCCGGTTTGTCCAGCAGCACCGCCACGCGCAGATGCTTCGGCTTGCGTTGCTGGAACAGCCGCAGCAGATACTGCAGTGTCATTCCCGTGTCCAGGATGTCTTCGACGACGATCACCGTTTTCCCCTCGATGCTGGAGTCCAGGTCCCGCGTCAGCCGCACTTGCCCCGACGAATGCGTCTTTTGCCCGTAGCTTGACACCGCGATGAAGTCGAACGAAACTTCTCCCGGAATATTTCTCGCCAGGTCAGTCAGGAAAAAAACTCCGCCTTTCAGAACGCTCACCAGATGCAGCGGCTCGCCCGGAAAATCCTTCCGGATTTCCTGAGCCAGCTCCTGAATGCGCCTTTGAATCCGTCCTCCGGTAATCAGCACTCTGACGCGTTCCCGCTGCGCTTTGTCGTTTTTCTGTCCGGTTTTTTGACGCTTTGGCATTCCAGTCCTCGATCGCGGCACCGAGACTCTAGCGCACGCGCGTCCCGCGGGCAAGGCACGCTTGTAATGAGCCATTATCAAAACGTTTATGCATCCTCAATCTGCGTTCTTTAGTCTCAGGCAACGATTTAGTTCGGTGTCTGGAAGCCATTCTTGGTGCTGGCGTGCATGGAATTTATTGCTTCTGCTGCGCCAAAGTTTTCCACAGGGTTTTGCTTCAATATCGGGAATTCCTGTGATAGAAAATAAGCACAACTTTGGATGTTAGGTACTGTCGAGAGTGGGTGCTTGCTGCCACTGCAATCTGTTTTGTAATGAGGCCCCCATGTTACCCCGGGAGGGTTCCGGCTCAGCGCCCAAGTGCGCGAAGCGTCGGTAAAAAGAGAAAGGAAAAAAGCAATTATGAGCACTCGTGGGATGCAATCCCCTATCGTAAAATTTTGCTTCGCCCTGATAGTTGTCCTGCTATTTTCTTGCGGCGCATTCGCTCAGTCCACGACCGACGGCGCCATCGGCGGCACCGTCTACGATACGAGCGGAGCCACCGTTCCTAAAGCAAAAGTAACCGTCAAGAATGAAGGAACGAACTTTGAGCAAATAGTTACGACTGACGAATCGGGCTTCTACCGGTTAGGGAAGCTCCAGCCCGGAACTTACATCGTCACAATCGAGGCGTCGGGCTTCGCTCCCTTCAAAGGCGAACAGGTCATCGTCCAAGTTGGCAGTATCACGGAACTGCCCGCTCACCTGAGCGTCGCGTCTGCTGGAGCCACCGTTGTTGTGTCTTCGGATTTGCCACAGGTCAACACAACTTCGGCAGAGTTCGCGCCCGTCGTTGACCAGTTGCAAATCAACAATCTTCCCATCAATGGCGGACGCTGGTCTAACTTCGCTCTTCTTACACCCGGCGTGGTCAACGATGCCAACGGGTTTGGTTTGCTGAGTTTCCGGGGAATCAGCACACTTCTGAACAACAACACAGTGGACGGCGCCGACAACAATCAGGCCTTCTTCTCCGAGGAACGCGGCCGCACGCGCGCCGGCTACTCGAGCGCTAAGGCCGCGGTCCAGGAGTTCCAGGTCAACACCTCAAACTACTCCGCCGAATACGGTCGTTCCGCGGGCGGCGTTGTCAACACCGTCAGCAAAAGCGGCAGCAACCAACTCCATGGAGAAGCCTACTTCTATGACCGGAACAATGACTGGGGCGCCACCAATCCGTTCACTACCCTCACGACGCAGACCTCGCCGGGTGTCTTCTCCAGCGCTCCCTTCAAGCCTAGCGACGTGCGCTACATTGGCGGCTTCGGCGTTGGCGGTCGCATCATCAAGGACAAGCTGTTCTTTTTCCTTGCCTTCGACCGTTTTTCACGCGATTTCCCGGGCGTAGCGACGGCAGGCAGTCCAAGCGCGTTCTTCGCTGCCCCCACCGCCGCTCAGATCAATACGCTCGCACAGAATATCTTCAACACCGCCACACCAACGCCCGCGCAGACTGCTCAAGCGCAAACGGATTACACCAATGGTTTGAATTCCTTGCTCGGCGAACTCGGTTCCGTATCGCGCACGGGTGATCAAGCGATCCTCTTCCCTAAGATCGACTGGGAAATCAACAAAAAAAACCATGCATCCTTCGCATTCAACCGCATGCGTTGGACTTCTCCGGCCGGCATTCAGACTCAGAGCAGCGTCACCTTCGGTATAGCCAGTTTCGGTAATGATTACGTGCGCGATACCTGGGGTGTGGCAAAACTCAATTCCTTCTTTACCAACACGCTTTCGAATGAAGCCCGATATCAGTATGGACGCGATTTTGAGTTTGAGTTCGCTCAACCGCCTACGCAATTTGAGCTAAATAACTTTGTGAATCCTCCCGGCTACACGAATCCATTGGGCCTGGCTCCGGATATTTTCATTACCAATGGATTTGACATGGGAGTGCCCACGTTCCTGCAGCGCCCAGCGTTCCCCGACGAGCGACGCCAGCAGTTTGCCGACACACTGAGCTGGTCCCACGGCAAACACTCCTTGAAATTTGGGGTCGACTTCACTCGCGTCGATGATCTCAGTCAGAATCTCCGTACTCAATTTGGGTCCTATTCCTATAGCAACTTGGTTAATTTCTTCTCCGATTTCTTCAGACCGAACAGCTGCGGCGCTGCACACAACTCAAGCTGCTACTCCAGCTACTCCCAGGCTTTCGGTCCGCTCGGTATTGAATTCGCCACCAACGATTATGCTTTTTTTGTCGAGGATAGTTGGAGGGTTCTGCCCCGCTTTACGCTGAATGTGGGATTACGCTACGAGTACGAGCAGCTCCCCAGCACCTTCAGCAACCTGGTGAATCCGGACATCCCTCAAACTTCACAACTGCCCACTGACAAAAACAATTTTGGTCCTCGGATTGGCTTCGCCTGGGATGTCTTTGGCAACGGCAAAACCTCTCTCCGAGCTGGCTACGGCATGTACTTCGGTCGAATCATCAACTCCGCCGTGTACAACGCGCTGATCACCACGGGTGCGGCTACTGGTCAGCTTACATTCCCCTTTAATTCAGCCGCTGCCGGTGGTCCGACCTTTCCGACAATTCTCGCGGCGGCTCCGGGAGCCGGTGCAAGACCAAACGCGGTCTTCTTCGATCCCAATTTCCAAGCTCCTCAAATTCACGAAGCGGATCTGACTGTAGAACGCGATCTTGGCTGGGGCACCGTGCTGTCCGTCAGTTACCTTGGCAGCTTCGGCCGTAGTCTTCCGGACTTCGTGGACACCAACATCGGTCCTTCCACTGCCACAATCACTTATACGGTCGTAAATTCCAACACCGGTGGCGCCGGACCCCTCTCCAACGGCTCGACCTATACGACACCGCTGTTCTCTGTCCGCCCGAACGCCAAGTACGGAGCCATCACCAAAGTCTTCAGCGGCGTGACCTCGAATTACAATGCCCTGGCCGTACAGGTCAACCACCGTCTTAACCATAGCGTTCAATTCGGTGCCAATTACACCTGGTCCCATGCCTTGGACACCGGAGCGAATGGCTCTACCTTTACGGACACCAACGACTTGCTCGTGCCCACCAGCATTAGGCCCGAATACGGCAACTCCAGCTTCGATGTGCGCGACCGTTTCGTGCTGAACGCCATCGTGAATTCTCCCTGGAAGATAAAGGGATGGCTGGGTTACCTCGCTAATGGGTGGGAAATTGCTCCCATATATCAGGCGCAGACCGGTCTCCCTTTCTCTCTTGCCACTGCCGGAAACGCTCCAGGAAGCCTCCCTGCGGGTGGTGCGGGCGTCAACGGGTCGGGTGGCCGGAGAGGCATCGACATCATCGGACGCAACACGTTTAGATTCCCCCGGACCCAAGTCATTGACCTCCGCGTCGCCAAGAAATTCACCTTCGCCGAAAAATACAATTTCGAAGTTTCTGGCGATGCTTTCAACCTTTTCAACCACGTGAATCCAACCGTAATGAACACGACCGGTTACATCGTTTCTACGAATCCGGTTACAACGGCCGCAGGAACCACGGTTCCGTGCAGCGCCGCCGCTCCTTGCCTCAACTTCAATGTCAATAGCAAGACTTTTGCGCCGGTGTTTGGCACTGTCAGCAACGCAAACAGTAACTTTGCCTATTCTAGCCGTCAGATTCAGATCGGCTTCCGTTTTCTCTTCTGATTCTCATTTGTTTGCAGCCTCTCACGAAAGGCGGCAGCCAGTTCCCTGGCCGCCGCGTTTTCGTTTTGCCGTCACCACAACGCGCACCCCGTACACTGTGCTACCTGGCCGAATGGCCCGGACGACAAATCCTAGGAGGAATTTAGGGTGCGCCGTCCTCGGTGCTGGAGGGCGGGGCCCGTGACTTTACTTTTCTTGTTTGTCTCGTCAGTGCGGACACCACTCAACCCGCCCAGCTACCGTTCAACCCTCATTTCGACTATTCACTGCATCTTACTTCACCAATCGATACTCGCGTGCTATCATTCCGCGTGATTCTCGCTCAACATCCTCGCCGACCCATCTTCTCCCTTCACCTTGGTCCCCTGCATCCCGTTCTCCGTACACTCTTCCAAGTTCCGTATACCGCAACCCCCTTTGTTTGCCACTCTTGCCAAACTGCCGGGGTGCGGGGGGTGTTCTTTCCATTTTGGAAAACCTTACCGTCTCGGCGACGAGAAGTCACTCTTTCATTCAAGCTGTTTTCAGGCGATTCCAAACTCTTTGCCCAAAAACACCCGGGGTGGGGGTACCATCCTCTCATTCAGAAAATCGCTACAGCCGCGCCTCAGCTATACTCTCCCCTTCGGAGGAGTCCCCTTGCTCGAAGTCGCCAAAAGTATTCTGCTCATCCTCAGCGCGCTTTTCCCCATCGTGAATCCCCTCGGCGGCAGCCCCGTCTTTCTCGCCTTGACGCGAGACTATCCTCGTCCCTTGCGCCGCGTCCTGGCGCGCCAAGTCGCTCTGAACAGTTTTATCCTGCTGATCGCCTCGCTCCTCATTGGCACCCACATTCTGCATTTCTTCGGAATTTCCATTCCCGTCGTGCAAGTGGGCGGCGGCCTCATCGTCATTTCCAATGGCTGGACCATGCTGAAAAGCAAAGAGCAAGTCGATCGCGGGCCGGACGTCCAGAAAAAAGTGAATCCCGATGATGTTTTTCGCAGCGCCTTCTACCCGCTCACTCTTCCGCTCACGGTTGGACCGGGTTCCATTTCCATGGCCATCACGCTCGGCGCCAACGAGCCTCATCATCTCGGCCCGAACCTCCTCGCGATTCTCGCCGCCGTGATTGGTTCGGCGCTGGTAGCACTGAGCATCTATGTTTGCTACGGTTTTGCCGATCGCCTCGCCGCGATCATCGGCGAAAGCGGCATGAGCATTATCTTGCGGCTCTCTTCTTTTCTTCTCGTTTGCATCGGCGTTCAGATCTTTTGGAACGGCGCAAGCGCTTTGCTTCGTTCCCTGCACGGAGCCGGGGCCTGAGATTGCTCTGCCGGGCATGGTGTATCATGGAATTTCACCAACGAGATGAGACCCGAAGCGCTGAATTTCATGGTGTGCCCCAATTGCGCGGGCGAATTGACCTTAAGCAGCGACGCCCCATACGCCGCCGACGGTCACGTCATGGCCGGCAGCCTCGCCTGCCGCACTTGCCCTTCGCAATTTGCGATTCGCAAGGGCGTGCCGATTTTGCTCCCCGCCAATCTTGCCGGCGTCAAACTCGAAACAGCTTCACGTTTTGCCGAGGAATGGACCCGCTGGAGCGATCTTCGCGACTACTACGAGCAGGAATTTTTCGACTGGGTCGCCCCACTCACGCCCGCGGATTTCGC
>Ga0179587_10000235_pt1 | contig 22996 bp, 18 predicted proteins | sample CZODoug2_1_08_16_FD_185932 | JGI IMG/M metagenome (GOLD analysis project Ga0179587, IMG submission 185932) | Vadose zone soil fungal communities from Angelo Coast Range Reserve, California, USA - CZODoug2_1_08_16fungal | ecosystem: Environmental > Terrestrial > Soil > Vadose zone | place: USA...
ATCGACGCTTGGTATGCTGCGTTCGACATTCAGCCCAGCGATCGGCTTTATCTGAAGCCGGACGATCGCGCACGCATCTGGTAAGGGCGGCGTCGATATTCAGCAGCTTTTTATTTCTGGCCGTTTAAACCCATGGCCAATCATTGGCCTCTAACGGTACGACTCCAATTGAGCAACTGAACGCGGATACCCACACAAAAACTCCGCAGCATGGTCGTTGGATGGGTGCTCAGCGACTTCAGCGCTGGATTCCAAGGGAGACTTCAGGATGCGATTCCAATGGCGAAGATTCAAATGAGTTCACGCGCGATGGCCGACTCGACAGGTTCGGAGCAAGATACGGTCACAAAACGCCGCGCTGTTCGCGAACTCATCGCCTTCTTCGCTCTCACCTTCGCGATCACCTTTGGTCTGGGTGCCGCGGTCATATTTTTCCGTCCGCAATTCGAAGCCGTGTTTGGCCCTCTGGGCCCGCTGCTCATCAGTTGGCCGTACTATGTCGCGGTTTGTGCACCCACGATTTCGGCGGTTTTGTTGTCCGCGCTGTTCTGGGGGCTGGAAGGTGTAAGGAATTTATTTCGTGGACTAATTCGGCCCTTTCAGCTGCGGTGGTTGTTCGTTGCGCTCCTGACATTTCCGACTGGGCTGCTTCTATCAGGCCTCGCCGAGCGGGTTATTTTGGGCAACGGCGTGTCTCATGCCATCAACATCCATGCGATTCTCATTTCCGCGCCGCTCACGTTGTTTACCACGGCCAACATTTTTATCGACCCGGGCCCCTGGGGTGAGGAGACGGGGTGGCGCGGCTTCGCATTGCCGCGACTTTTGACACGTTTCTCCCCTTTAACGGCTGCGATCATCCTTGGTGTCATTTGGGGTGTCTGGCACACTCCTGCCTTCCTTGCCTCCGGTCTCACGCAATCGAAGTACAACTTCGGCTGGTTTCTGATCGGAGCCACCGGTATTTCGATTGTCATGGCGTGGATCTATGTCAACGCAAACCACAACTTTCTGGTCGCGGGCTTCATTCCCCACGCGGTGAATAATCTCATGGGGTTTTCCAATGCGTTTACTGACACAAAAACTCAATCGTTCGTGTTGATCGCGATTGTCGCGTTGATCATCTTCGTTTCCGGGCCGGGCCTCAAAGGCTTGCGGTTTGCGCGGCCGCAACCCGCTGAAGCCTGACATGGCGCGATGGCTTTGATGCGATTTGTTGTGCGCGGATTGCTTGGGCTTGTGATCGTCCTGATTGTGGCGGTCGTTGGCGCGATCGGCTATCGCGCCTGGAGGCAGCACGACAACGCCCAGGCGCTGGCCATCCACACGCCCAACGGCGTCCAAGAGGCGATGTACGTCCGGCTCGGCGGCATCGACCAATGGGTGGAGATCCGCGGCGACAACCGCGACAACCCGGTGATTCTCTTCGTCCACGGGGGGCCGGGGAGCTCTGAATCACCGCTCTTCTCGCTGTTCCGTCCCTGGGAAAAGGACTTCACCGTGGTGATGTGGGACCAGCGATGCGCCGGAAAGACTTTTGTGCGCAACGGTAAGCAGAGCTGCGCAGGAATGAGCATCGCCGGCGTCGCCCAAGAGGGCGTCGAGCTCACGGAGTTCGTGCGCAAACGTCTGCACAAGGACAAAATCGTGGTGCTGGGTCATTCGTGGGGCTCGATGGTGGGGCTGCGCATGGCGTACGACAGGCCCGACCTGTTTTCCACCTATGTCGGCACCGGCCAGGTGGTTTCGATCCCGGAAAAGGAGGCGGTCAACTACGCGAGCGCGATGGCGCGGGTGCGCGCCGCGCATGACGAAGCAGGCGTGCGCGCGCTTCAGGCCGTGGGGCCACCGCCCTACCGGCACGCCGGCGATCTTTTCGTGGAGCGCGATTGGTCCCGACGCTACGACATCCCCGCCGAGCGCGACCTCTACTCAAGATTCATGCCCGTTGGGTTGTCCGCTCCCGGCTGGTCGCTCTGGGAGGTGTACCAATATTTTCAGGCCAGCGAATACGCGGAAGCCGCGACCTTCGATGCGGACGCGTCCTACGATGCGCGCGCTCTCGGCGGGAAATTCCCCATGCCGATCTTCATCTTCAACGGCGAACTCGACCACGTCACTCCGGCTGTTTTCGCCAAGCAATATGTCGATGGGCTGGAGGCTCCGCAAAAGGCGTTCGTCTCTCTGACCGGCGCCGGCCATTCGGCTGTGCTGACCGAGCCGGACGTGTTCCTGCGCGAACTCGTCGGCCGCGTGCGCCCGATCGCGATCCAAGCGCAGTCCGGAACAGGGGCGTCGGCGCCAACTTCCCCGGCGCCGGCTTTATTCCCCATGCAATGAACAATACGATGGGCATCCAGGCGGGTTACCACTGATAGTTGATCGAGAATGCGATTTCGCGCTGCGTACTGGTCTCCGTTACGGGACTCACATCGGGACTGCCCTTGAACTTGGTGATGGCGGCGTCGATATTCAGCAGCCAGTGGTCCGTCAGGAATCGGGTGGCGCTGAAGCCCACGCCGATCGATTCGATGCCGGCATGTGCATCGAAGACGGGGTGGCCCGAGGCCAGGGACTGCGCCGGAGTCACGCCAAATTCGCTTTGCAAGTAGCGGTGCGTGGCGAGCGTGACCGACGGGCCGGCGAACATGACGAATTTTCTCGAACTCCCGGGAAGCGGCATATAGAGGCCGACGTCGCCGACCGTGCCGTTGGCGCCGCCCAAGATCTGCCTGGCATCCACACGAAGAATCAATGGAAATTTCTTCGAAAGTACGAAGGTTCCGAACAGTTTCGCCACCGGCGCGGCCGATATGTCCCCCATCCCGCGCAGGTTCGCGTAGTCGTCTCTTTCGCGGCGACCGAAGTCATAAGCGACAGCCGCGCCGACGCGATAGTGGTCGCCGCGCAGAAAGTTGTAGCCGATACCATCGCCGGTGGAAGCGAATGCAATGTCGCTGTATTGAATGTCGATGACCGGACCACCCCGCACGCGATACGCGTGAGCGCCGGCGTAGGCCGGCTGAGCCTCGGCCGCCAACCCGAGAATGTCCCGCCACTCCGGCAGACTCGGCTCGAAGAGCCTGGAAAGGATTATTCCCCCGGAATACTGCCATTCCTGCATGGGCGATGGCGTCTGCGCGCCTGCCGTCCGCGCGCCGAACACGCCGATCAGCAGTGCCGCGCACGCCAGGCGGCAGGCAATCAATGGCACGTGAGGAGCTTCACTGCGTTGTCTGGGTTCCCTTATTGGACCACAACCGGACTCTGTACGGCAAAGCTAGAGTGCGGCGCTGCCTCGGGAAAGAAAGCATAGTTGGCAATCGGGGTCAGCGTAGTCCTACAGACGCCGCCGAGCTGCGAGTAGAAAAAGCTCTCCAATAGGCTACTACCAGCCCAAACGGAAAACATCCGCTCCGCCTTTGTGCTAGTTTTGCTTGCGCGCCAGGGCCGGATCCGCCGGCGCCCGCGGCGAAGAATATCGCAGGGGTGAGAGATGAAATTCCACGGGGCTGCCGGGATGTTGGCTGTTGGACTCGCTGTGGCCGCTGCCGGCGGCGTGCCGGCTCAACCGGCGCCAACATACGACGTCGTGATTCGCAACGGCCGTCTTCTCGACGGACTGGGCAATCCTTGGGTGCGCGCGGACGTCGCGATCCAGGACGGGCGCTTCGCCAAAATCGGCCGGGTCGAAGGCCGGGGCACTCGGGAGATCGACGCCCAAGGGCTGTACGTGTCGCCGGGCTGGATCGACATGATGGACCAATCCGGGGAAGTGTTGCTCAAGAACGGCTTGGCGGAGAACAAGCTGCGTGAGGGTGTGACAACGGCGATTGCGGGTGAAGGCGGCACGCCGGTGCCCTCGGCGCAAATCGCCGATTACTTCAAGAAGCTGGAAACCCAGGGTATTTCGCTGAACTTCGGCACGTACTACAGCAGTGCGCAAGCCCGTGTGGAGGTCATGGGAGATGTGGCGGGACACCCCAGCGCGCCGCAAATGGAGGCCATCAAGGCGCACGTCGATGAAGCGATGCGCGCCGGCGCCATGGGGATTGCCACGGCGTTGATCTATGCGCCGGACAGCTTTCAGAGCACTGAGGATCTCATCGAACTGGCGCGCGTGGCGGCGAAGTACGGCGGCATCTACGCCAGCCACATGCGTGATGAGAGCGCAAAGCTGCTGCAAGCCATCGGCGAATCCATCGAGATCGGCGAGAAGACCGGCATTCAAGTCGAAATCTTTCACTTCAAGGGCGCTTATGCGCCGGGCTGGGGGAAGCTGGTCCCCGAGGCAGGCGAACTCATCGAAGCGGCACGCGCGCGCGGCGTGAATATTGCCGCCGATATGTACGTCTACACGGCCGGCGGCACCGGCCTCGACATCACCGTACCGAACTGGGTCTGGGAACAAGGTGCGAAACGCGGACTTGAGCGGCTCAAGGACCCCTCGGTGCGAGTGCGCCTCAAGAAGGAAATCGCGGCCGGTTCGATGCCTGGCTGGTCCAATCTGGTGGAGGCGAGCGGCGGCTGGGACCATGTCGTGCTTGCCAACGCCTTCAATCCCAAATACGACCGCTATCGCTTCAAAAGCATCGACTACATCGCCAGGCAATTGGGCAAGGAACCGGCCGATGTCGCTTGGGATATCGTCCTGGGCGCACAACCGAATCGTGCCATGGGACTGTTCTTCATGATGAGCGAGCCGGACATCGCAACAGCGCTGCGCTGGCCCTGGATGAGCATCGGCAGCGATGCGGGCGCGAACCAAGGGCCGGGCACCATCGACGCCATCGGCCTGCCGCATCCGCGCGCAAACGCGAATTTTCCGCGCGTCATCGCAGAATACGTGAAAAAACGCCGAGTACTGAGCCTCGAGGACGCGATTCGCAAAATGACTTCATGGCCCGCCACGCGCATGCGGCTCTACGACCGCGGCGCCCTACGGGAGGGACTCAAAGCGGATGTGACGATTTTCAACGAGGAGCGCATCGAGGATGTCGCGACGTACGAGAACCCCACTGGCTATCCGGCCGGAATCGAATATGTCTTGGTCAACGGGCAAGTGGTGGTCGATCAAGGCCGCCACACCGGTGCGAAGCCCGGCAGCGTGCTGCGCGGCGCCGGCGCTGATCCACAGCGCGCGAGCGCGAGGTGATTGAATCCGGCGCTGTAACGCCGTCGCAGGCATCGTGGTTCCAGCGTTATTTGTTGCCCGGCTTTGCCTTCAAGGCCGTCGTGATCGGCGGCGGCTATGCAACCGGGCGCGAGTTGGCCGAGTTTTTTCTCCCGAGCGGACCGCACGGTGGCTTGCTCGCCATCCTGCTGGCCATGGTGATATGGAGCCTGGTGTGCGCGGTGACGTTTTGTTTGGCGTACGCCGCGAAGAGCTGGAACTACCGGGCGTTTTTCAAGAACCTGCTGGGGTCCTTCTGGGTGCTTTTCGAAGCGGCCTACCTGCTTTTCATCATATTGATTCTTGCGGTATTCGGCGCCGCGGCCGGCGCGATTGGGTCAGCGGTCTTGAGCTGGCCGCCACTGCTCGGAACGTGCTGCCTCATCATCTGCATCAGCCTGGTCGCTGCCTACGGCAGCACATCCGTCGAGCGGCTATTCAAGTGGGTTTCGATCTTTCTGTATGGTGTTTACGGGATCTTCGTCGCACTCTCGTTCTTTGCGTTCGGCGAGCGGATTCTCGCCAATTTGTCCGCGCCAAGCCCAAGCGAGGGCTGGGTGCTCGGCGGATTGACTTACGCCGGCTATAACGTCGTCGGTGCGGTGATCATCCTCCCGGTGCTGCGCCATCTCAGGAGCCGCAAGAATGCGTTGCTGGCCGGAGCGCTGGCGGGGCCTCTCGCCATGATTCCCGCGTTGCTCTTTTTCGTCTGCATGATCGCCTACTATCCGCAGATTGGCAGCGAACCGTTGCCCTCGGATTTTCTGCTGCGGCGCCTGAATTTTCCCGCCTTCCACTACTTGTTTCAGCTCATGATCTTCCTGGCGCTTCTGGAAAGCGGCACCGGCTGCGTTCATGCGTTCAACGAACGAGTGGCGGAGGCCTACGCGGCCCGACAGGGACGGAGTCTCTCGACGATCGCCAGGCTGAGTATCACCGGCGCGCTGTTGCTGGGTTCGATTTTCCTCGCCGCCCGATTCGGATTGGTCACGCTGATCGCTCGAGGCTACCGCGGACTCGCTTACCTGTTTCTCGGCATATTTGTACTGCCCGTCATGACCCTGGGCGTGCGGCAATTGCGCAGGCGCAAAAATCCGGCGAAGGCCTAGCGCCGGCGATTCTTGGCGAGTTTGGCAGGCGGCCGCGCCGGTTCCGCCAATTTGGGCGGCAGCGCGGGGCTGACATCGCCGTGCAGCGACATCAACGAGTCCAGCAGACTCTCGTCCGTGCTCGAGCACACGCCGAGGACCGTGGCTTCGTCGCACCCTTCTGCGGTGACGTAGGCATGTCCCATGTTGCTGTCGAGGTATATCGATTCGCCGACGGTGAGATTGACGGGATCGTAAAACTCGGTGAGAACCTTGATGCCGCCTTTGAGGACATAAATATATTCCTCGCCTGAATGGCGGACCAGATCGCCGAACTCCTGCGCGCTCTTGGCGCGGATACGCGTCAAAATCGGAATCATGCGCTTGCGGCGCAACTCCGGACACAGGTAGTAGTAATCGTAGTTCTTGGTGTTGACGCGGACGGCATCATCGGTCAGGCCGATGCTGCGCCTGGCGGTCACGGCCGGCTCGATCGTAGCGGCGGGATCGGCAAATAACTCCGAAATTCGGATATTGAGCCGTTGGCTCAATTGCACCAGCTTGTCATAAGTCAGGGTAAGCCGGTCATGTTCGACTTTCGATAGCGTCGATACCGGGATGCTCGTGCGCTGACTCATTTCCTTCAGCGTCCACCCGTTTCGCGAACGCAGCGAGCGCAGCAGGCTTCCCAGCGTCGGGTGACGCGTTTTCACGTCCATAACTTCAGCGGCAGCGTCTTTTGAATTTCCGGCCCCAAGTGTTTTGCCGCATGAAGCATACCTATGGCTTGCCACAGGTCAACCATCGAGCCGGGGAATCTCCGCCGAGATCGAGCTTTGAATCCGCGCAGCGGGGCAGGCCCGGCTGCCGCGGCATTGTACGCCGCTATGCGCCTGTACAGAGAATATCGTTGACAATTCTCTAATCAGGACTAATCTGTCTCGATTGCGACATCGTGTTGGGGTGAGGCAAATGTCGTCTGAATCAGGATTTCAACTAGGCCGCCGCCGTTCGCTCGCCACGATGGCCGGCGCCGTGGCCGCGCTCGCTCTGCCGCGGATCGATTTCGCGCAGCCTGCGGCCGTGAAGAACCGCTATCCCGCGAAGGCCTTAGATCTGGTCGAGCGCTCCGTGGTTATCGACATGCTCGCGCCGCTCAAGATCGATTTCAGGCCCGAGGCTTATTCCGCGCCGCTGACCGAAGCGGACGCGGCCATGTTCTTATCGAGCGGCATCACCGCATTTCATAACTCGGTCGGCGTGGGCGGCGCCAGCGCCTATGAGGACGCGCTGCAATTCATCGCCGCGTGGAGCGGCTTCGTGGGGCGCGCCGCGGATGTCTTTTGCCTCGTTGGCAGGGCCGAGGACATCGAGCACGCGAAGGCCAGGAAAAAAATTGCCGTCATCATGGGTTTGCAGAACGCGGACGAGTTCCGCGAGCCCAAGGACGTAAAAGCATTTTACGAAGTGGGATTGCGCTGCGCGCAACTCACCTATAACACCCAAAATCTGCTCGGCAGCGGTTCGACCGAACGGGTGGATGGCGGGATCAGCGACTACGGCGAGCAAATCATCAAGGCGATGAACGAGGTGGGCATGCTCATCGACGTCTCGCACAGCGGCGATCGCACCACGCTGGATGCGATCGAACTCTCGCCCAAGCCCATCGCCTTCACGCATTCGAACTGCCGGGCGCTCAACAATCATCCGCGGCTGAAAACCGATGAAGCCATCCGCAAGCTCGCGGCCAAAGGCGGCGTGATGGGCATCACGGGAGTGCGCAATTTCGTCAAGGACAAAGAGCCCACGACGGTCGAAGACATCGTCGATCACATCGATCATGTGGTGAAGCTGGTCGGCATCGAGCACGTCGGCATCGGCACCGACTCGGACCTCATGGGCTATGACCACATGCCGCCCGACCAGTACGAAAAGCTGAAAGCCGGGTACAAATCTTCCTATGCATTTCGCGACAAGATCGACACCGATGGTTTCGATCACCCGCGAAAGATGTACGACCTGACGGCCGCGTTGCTTCGCCGTGGCTACGGTAACGCCAACATTCAAGCCGTGCTCGGCGGAAACTTCCGCCGCCTACTGGGTAGCACTTGGATCGACATAAAGAACAAGACAGGGGATAAATCATGAACTCGATCTTCAAACTCGCCATGCTCGCCTCACTGGGAGCAACCGCGCCTTTCTTGTCGCAGCAAGGCAGGGCGGCCGATGCGGCTGCGCCGGTGGACAGCGACGCGCTGACCACCATCGTCGTGACCGCCGAGAAGAGAGAGGAGAAGCTCAAGGATGTGCCTATGAGCATTACCGCCTTGGGCGGCAACTCACTCGACAAGCTGCAGTATCGGGATTTCAGCGACTACGCTGCCATGGTGCCGGGCCTGTCGCTGGTGAGCTCCCAGCCGGGCATCACCACCCTGACCTTGCGAGGCCAGAATGCCGGCGGAGTCGGTTCCACCGTAGCTGTCTATATTGACGAATCGCCCTTCGGCTCGAGCAGCGCGCTGCTCAACGGCGCCATTTTGAGCGGCGACTTCGACACCTGGGACCTGCAGCGCATTGAAGTGCTGCGCGGTCCCCAGGGTACTTTGTACGGAGCCAATAGCGAAGGTGGACTTCTGAAATTCGTCACCGCACCCCCGGTGCTCGGCACCTTTTCGGGCGCTGCGGAAGTGTCCGGTGAAAGCGTCGCGCATGGCGGCTTGGGCGCCGATGCGCGAGCCATGTTGAACTTGCCGCTCGGCGACAAGATGGCGTTGCGAATCAGCGGGTTTGATCAGGATGTGGCCGGCTACATCAACGATCCCGTGCGTCACAAACTCGATGAGAATGACGGCCACAAGTACGGCGGACGACTTTCGCTGTTGGCACAGCCCGTCGACAGCCTCACCATTCGCCTGACCGCGTCTTCACAAGAGTCCAAGTACAACGGAACTCCCGAGATGGACATCGATCCGGTCACTTTGAAGCCGGCATCCGGTGATCTGAACCAAGAGCGCTTCGTCAATCAACCCAGCTCGTTCCAATATAAGAACTACAACGCGACCATCAACTGGGATGCAGGGCCGTTCAGCATCTTGTCGACAACGACCTACGGCATTCTGAACTCGGATTTGTTCACCGACGACACCAACATTCAACTTGTGCCGGGCACCACCTTCCAGGACGCGCTGGGGGGGCTGGGCGCCACGCTCGACAATCTCGTGGATCTGAACAAATTCACTCAGGAAGTTCGAGTGTCTTCTGCGGCGAACAACTTCTTGGAGTGGCAGGTTGGCGGCTATTTCACCCGCGAAACGGGCCATTTGTTTCAGCACTTGGTCGCGATGGATGTGCCGGCCGGGACGCCCACCGTGGGCATTCCGGTTCTGGAATTTGCCGTCCTGGATTCCATTTACAAAGAAACTTCCGGGTTCGGCAATGTGACCGTCCACATCATCCCGCAGTTCGACATCCAGGCGGGCGGCCGCTATTCCAAGAACGAGCAAGTCGCCACCGAAAGTCTTTCCGGGTTGCTCGCGACCCCGCCGATATCCTTCAGCACACCCTCGGCGGGACATGTCTGGACGTATTCCGCGGCGCCGCGCTGGCATATCGACGCGAACAATATGCTTTATTTCCGCTGGGCGACGGGTTTCCGGCCGGGTGGACCCAATGCATTGCCGCCGGGCGCTCCGCCTGATGTGCCGCGTCAGTTCGGGGCCGATAGGACCAGCAACTTCGAGCTCGGAATCAAGTCGACCTTGCTCAATGGGCGGCTGTCCATCGACGCCGCGCTCTTCCATGTCGATTGGACCAACATTCAACTACTCGAGATCGTCGACGCCAATGGGGTCAACGGTAACGGCGGCAAGGCGAGAAGCCAGGGCATCGAATGGACTTTGGGGTATGTACCGGTCCACGACCTGACGCTGCAATGGACGGCTGCTTACACGGACGCGAAACTGACCACGGCCGCGCCCGCGGTCCACGGCGCCACCGGCGACCCCCTGCCGTACGCGCCAAAATACGGCACATCGTTCGACGGCGAATACGATTTGCCCGCATTCGCAGACTACAAGTATTTTCTCGGCGCCACTTGGAGCTATGTCGGCACCCGCAAAACCGATTTCGGCAGCGACCCAACCGCACTCACGCAGAAGAGCTTGCCTAGCTATAATACTTTCGGTACGCGTGTAGGTCTCGAAAACGATCGCTATAGCGTGACGTTCTACGCCAAGAATCTGGGCGATTCTCGCGGCATTACCAACTACGTCTCCAGCGGGGCACCAGGATTGAACGGCCAGATCGCCGTTATTCAACCGCGCACACTCGGTGTCACACTGTCTGCGAAGTTCTGAAGGCCATTGCAGGAATGAACACAAAGCGCGAACTGCGCGTGTCGGAGGCTTCAATGTCGGAGGTGATGGATCTACCTCACCCGTATCTGCTGTTTTTGGGCGACACCACGGAGATGGGCTACGCCAAGACCGCATTCGGTCTGCGCGATTGGGCCGCGGATCGCTGTGTCGGCGAGTGGTCGTGCGGCGGGGCGACGGTTACGACTGAATTGCCGCGATTGACGCCCAAGGAGGCGCGCGCGCGCGGCGCGCGAGCGCTCGTCGTCGGCGTCGCCAATACCGGCGGCGTGATCAGCGACAGCTGGATACCCTCGCTCGTCGAAGCGCTCGAATCGGGTCTCGACGTCATCAGCGGCATGCACGCCAAGCTCGGCGAGATTCCGCAATTGAAAAGTACGGCGGAGCGCTGTGGCCGCAGGCTGATCGATGTGCGCACGCCGCCGCGAAATATTCCGGTTGCGACCGGCGTCAAGCGATCCGGGAAACGCCTCCTGACCGTCGGCACCGATTGCGCCATCGGCAAAAAATACACGGCCCTGGCGCTGGCACGCGCCTTTAAGGGTCGCGGTCTCGACGCGGATTTTCGCGCCACCGGGCAGACCGGCATCCTGATCGCCGGCGGCGGAATTCCCATCGATGCGGTAGTTGCGGATTTCGAAGCCGGAGCCGCGGAGTTGCTGAGTCCCGATGCATCCGCAGAGCATTGGGATGTGATTGAAGGGCAAGGCTCTTTGTTCCATCCTGCCTACGCCGGCGTTTCGCTCGGACTATTGCACGGCAGTCAACCCGACGTGATCGTGGTCTGCCACGATCCTGATCGCCAATACCTTCTCGGCCATCCCTTCCCGCTGCCGAACGTCGCCGAGACCATTGAGATGAACCTGCGTCTCGGCCGCCGCACCAACCCCGCGATTCGATGTGCCGGCATCAGCTTGAATACCTCACGACTCAGTGTGGGCGATGCGAACAAAGTGTTCGCCGCAGAGAGCGCGCGGCAGGGATTGCCGGTGGCGGATCCCATGCGGGCGGGCGCTGCCTTCGAGCGCCTTGTCGATGGATGTCTTAAAAACTAAAACTGGCGGCACAGCCGCTCAACGAGAACCTATGCGCACCTTCATGCTTTCCTCGGCCCTGTTCCTGGGCGCGATCTCGGTGGCACAAAGTGCCGCCAAACCTGCACCGACCACCGCGGCGCCGAGGGCAACCATCGCGGCGCCTGCTCCGACCGCAGCTCCGGCAGCGCCAGCCGCGCCTGCGGCCGATGCCGCTGCGTTCCCTCTAACCGCGGAAGACGTCAACGCGTGGCTCGACGGATACATGCCCTACGCCCTGCATACCGGCGACATCGCCGGCGCCGTCGTCGCGGTAGTCAAAGACGGTCAGATCGTGACCGAGCGCGGCTTCGGCTATTCGGATGTCGCCAAGCGCACGCCGGTCGATCCGAAGTTGACGTTGTTTCGCCCTGGATCGGTGTCGAAGCTGGTCACGTGGACGGCGGTGATGCAGCAGGTCGAGCAAGGCAAGATCGATCTCGATGCCGACGTGAATCAATATCTCGATTTCAAGATACCGGCGCGCGAGGGCAAGCCCGTCACGATGCGCAATCTGATGCAGCATGTCGCCGGCTTCGAGGAGCAGGCGAAGGGCATCTTGTCCAACGATCCGAAATTTCTGCGATTCGAAGCGCTGCTCAAGCAATGGGTGCCGCACCGGGTGTTCGCCCCCGGCACCACGCCCGCGTACTCGAACTATGGCGCCTCGCTGGCCGGATACATCGTGCAACGCGTTTCCGGTGAGTCGTTTGACGATTACCTGGACAAGCATATTTTCGCGCCGCTCGACATGCAGCACTCGAGCTTCCGCCAGCCCTTGCCGGCGAATCTCGAACCGTTGATGTCCAAGGGATACATCGTGGCTTCGGATCCGCCCAAGCCGTACGAATTCATTGGACCCGCGCCGGCAGGCTCACTGGCCTCTTCGGGCGAGGACATGGCGCATTTCATGATCGCGCACCTGCAGAACGGCGAATATCACGGCAACCGCATTCTGCGTGCGGAGACCGCGGAAATGATGCACAACAGTCCGCTCACCGTCTTGCCGCCTCTCAACCGCATGGAGCTGGGCTTTTTCGAAACCAATGTGAACGGCCGCGAGGTGATCGCGCACTTGGGCGACACCGGCAGCTTTCACACCTCGCTGCATTTGTTCTTGAAGGAAAACGTGGGCTTCTACGTCTCCTTCAACAGCCCAGGAAAGGCGGGAGCCGTCGGCGGCTTGCGCGGAGCATTGTTCACCGACTTTGCCGACCGCTATTTTCCGGTCGCCGAGAAAAACGGCAGCGTCGACGAGAAGACCGCCGCCGCTCACGCGGCCATGCTCAAGGGCAATTGGAACAATTCGCGCGGATCCCAGTCGAGCTTTTTGGCGTTACTCGGATTGGCAAGTCAATCCACGGCCGCCGTCGGCAGCAAGGGTGAGCTGGTGCTGGAATTCAAGGGCCTGAATGGCAAGCCGCGGCACTGGACCGAGACGGCGCCTTTTCTGTGGATCGATCCGGACAGTCATGAGCGCCTCGCCGCCCAAGTGGTCGACGGCAAGGTGGTGCGATTCAGCATCGATGAAATTTCGCCTTTCATGGTGTTCGACCGCGTTCCCTGGTACACGAACTCGGCATGGCTGCTGCCGCTGCTCTGTGTAAGCCTGGCGGCGCTGCTGCTCACGGCGCTGTTTTGGCCCATCACGGCGGTCGTGCGCCGCAGCTTCGGCGCCAAGCTGGCATTGGGCCCGGTCGAATTGCGTGCCTATCGCCTCAGCAAGGTAGGGGCCATCTTGAGTCTCGCCGCCCTGTGCGCTTGGACGCTGACGCTCACTTTCATGTTCAAGGACTTCAACAATCTCGGCGCCAAGTACGATATGAACGTGCGCTTCGCGCAAGTTTTCGGCGTGATTGGCTTCTTGGGCGGGTTCGCCCTGGTTCTGTGGAACCTGTGGACGGTGTGGAAGGGCCGGCGCCGCTGGCCCGCCAAGCTGTGGAGCGTCGTGCTGGTGATCTCCGCCTTCGCTCTGTTGTGGGTGGCGTTCGCGTTCAATTTGTTCAGCTTCGGAATTTATTACTGATGCCGATGAAGATGCGTGTCGCGCTTGAAAAACTGCGGCTATCGGCGCCGTTTCGAATTTCGGGCTTCGTCTTCGAGGAACAGGACGTGGTGGTCGTGACGCTCGAAGACGGCGGGCATCAAGGCCGCGGCGAAGCTTCAGGCGTGTACTACCTCGGCGATACTGCGCAATCCATGGTTGCGGCCGTCGAGGCGGCACGCGCCGCCATTGAACGGGGTATCGATCGCTCCGCGCTGCAGAAATTGCTGCCGCCGGGCGGCGCACGCAACGCCGTGGATTGCGCCTTATGGGAATTGGATGCGCGCCGCGTTGGCGCGACGGTGTGGGAACTCGCCGGTCTGCCGGCACCGAAACCCTTGGTCACCACGTTCACGCTGGGCGCCGATGAGCCGGCCGTGATGGCCGCGGGCGCGCGCAAATATAGCTACGCCAAGGCGCTGAAATTGAAATTGACCGGCGACCTGCCCGTGGACCTCGCCCGCGTGCGCGCGGTGCGTGCCGCACGTCCCGAGGTGTGGATGGGCGTCGATGCCAATCAGGGCTATGGCATCGACGCGCTGGACGCATTGATCGCCGGTCTTAGGCCGGCCAATGTCTCGTTGCTCGAGCAGCCGCTGAAACGCGGCCGCGAGGCCGATCTTGAAGGCTTCAAGTCACCGATTCCCATTGCCGCCGACGAAAGCGTGCTCACCCTGAAAGATATCCCGGGCCTCGTCGGGCGCTTTGACGTCGTCAACATCAAGCTGGACAAGTGCGGCGGGTTGACCGAGGGGCTGGCGATGGCGCACGAGGCACGCCGCATCGGGCTTCGCGTCATGGTGGGCAACATGGTGGGTACGAGTCTGGCGATGGCGCCGGCGTTTGTGCTCGGACAGCTTTGCGACGTGGTGGATCTGGATGGGCCGATCTTTCTCGCTCAGGATCGATCACCCAGCATGACTTACGCCAATGGCAGCGCGTGGAGCGGCGAGCGAGTGTGGGGCGGGACACACGCTTGAGGCGATGAGCACCAGCCGGCAGACTTGGTTCGGTCAGCCGCGAGGCCTCACGATACTTTTTTTGACCGAGATGTGGGAGATTTTCTCCTACTACGGCATGCGCGCCTTGCTGGTCTACTACATGACCAAGCAATTGCTGATCGGCCAGGAAAAGGCGTCGCTCATTTACGGCGCCTATACGGGAATAGCGTATTTCACGCCGATTTTCGGCGGCCTGATCGCGGATCGATGGCTCGGCAAGCGGCGCGCAGTGATCATCGGCGGCAGCATCATGGCGGCCGGCCATTTCATGATGACCTTCGAGCCACTGTTTTATCTGGCGCTCGCGACCATCGCACTCGGCAACGGCTTGTTCCTGCCGAGCCTGCCAAGCCAAATCGATGGTCTTTATCGCCCGGACGATCCGCGCCGCGGCTGGGCCTACAACGTGTATTACGTCGGCATCAATATCGGCGGATTTTTGGCGCCGCTGATCTGCGGCGCGCTGGGGGAATTCTACGGCTGGCATTGGGGCTTCGGCGCCGCGGGCGTCGGGATGCTCTTAGGTCTGGTCATCTATATTCTCGGCGGCAAACATCTGCCGGATCAGGCCCGCGCAGTGAAGACGAATCTCGGACCCGCCGCGCCGCCGGCAGGCAGGTATCGTTCTACCTTTATTCTGCTGTTTGCCGTCGGCCTTGCCGTCACGGTGTTTCGCGGCGCCTATGAACAGTTCGGCAATACCTTGGCGCTGTGGGCTGACGTCGGCGTGGATCGGACCATCGGGCTCCGGAGCATTCCGATGACTTGGTTCCCGAGTTTGAATCCCCTCCTGGTCATCATGATGACACCCCTGCTGCTGGCGCATTGGCGCCGGCGCGCGCAAGCCGGATATTCCGGTTCCGCGATGAAGAAAATGGCGCTGGGCGCGCTGATCGTCGCGGCGGCGTATCTGTTGCTCGCGACGGTGGCCTTTGCGGCCGGAACGGGGCGGGCGAGTTGGTTGTGGCTGGCGCTATTCTTCGCGGTCTTTACCTTTGGCGAACTCTACATTTTGCCGACGGGCCTCGGTCTGTTTGCGCGCTTGGCGCCGCTTGGCTACGGCGCGACCACCGTGGCCGCGTGGTTCCTGGTGGTCAGCAGCGGTTCGCTGTCGGCGGGCATCGTCGGCACGTTGTGGGGCCGCATCAGTCACGCCGGATTCTTTGCCATTTTGACCGTCATCTCTGCGATCGCCGCGGCCATGCTGTTTGCGCTCGATCCCGCGATACGGCGAATCGAGGCAGCGCGGGCTGCCGAAATCATCGCGTTGAACGTCTTCCAACCGGAGCTCGCATGAAAATTCTCGCACTAGCCTCGTTGACGTTTCTGGGCCTCTCGGCGGCCCTCGCGGCGCCACCATCGGGATTCGAAAACCGAGTGGAAAACTTGCGCAAGGACATCGGCGTTCCCGGCATGGCGATCGCCATCGTCGAGAACGACCAAGTCACGCTGGCCAAGGGGTTCGGCGTCAAGCGCTTGGGGGCGCCGGATCCAGTTGACGCCGACACGATTTTTCCGACCGGCTCAACGGGCAAGGCGTTTACCGTGGCGGCGCTCGGGATTCTGGTCGATGAGGGAAAGATCAGCTGGGACGACAAGGTAATCGATCGGCTGCCGGGCTTTCAAATGTACGATGCGTGGGTAACGCGCGAGATGACCATCCGCGATCTGCTCGTGCATCGCAGCGGGCTTGGGTTGGGCGCCGGTGATTTATTGTTTGTGCCGCGAACCAACTTGAGCCGCGCCGAATCGGTGCGGCGGCTGCGCTACATCAAACCGGCGACGAGCTTTCGCAGCGGCTTTGCCTACGACAACATCCTGTACATGGTGGCGGGGCAGCTGATCGAATCGGTCACCGGCGAAACCTGGGAGAAATTTACCGCCAATCACCTACTGAAAGCGGCCGGCATGCTGCACTCCACCACGGACGACGAAACGCATTTCGCCAGTGCGGATCGCGCTCAGCCGCATGCGCGCATGAACGGCGGTCTGCGCGGCGTCGGCGATCAATCGGTTCTCAATGAGCGCGACAATCTCGGCAGCAATGCCTCGCCGGCCGGTGGATTGGCGGTGAGCGCCAACGATATGGCGCGCTGGCTGATGATCCAACTCGATGGCGGCGCGCTTCCCGGCAACGGCGGCAGATTGTTCAGCCAGGCAGTGCACGATCAGATGTGGACGCCGGTGGTGCTGCAGCCGATTACGCCACGCTCAGGAGCGATGGCGCCGACGCAACCGATGTTCAACACTTACGCGCTCGGCTGGGATGTCAGGGACTATCGTGGCACGAAAATAGTGTGGCACGGCGGGGCCGTGTTCGGGTTCCTGACGGCAGTGGTGCTGATCCCCGACAAGCACGTGGGGTTTTCCATCGAGATCAACAGTGAGGACGGCGAGATCATCGTCGGACTGATGTACGAATTGCTGGATCACTATCTCGGGCTGCCCACGGATAGCTGGCCGGAGAAACTGAGGGCTGACAAAACGAAACGGCTGCAGGAAGCGCTGAAGGCGTACCAATCGGCCGCCGCAAAACCCGTCAAGGTCGGTCCTTCGCTCAGTCTCGCGCACTACGCCGGCGCCTACTCGGACCCGTGGTACGGCAATATCGAGGTTGCGCAATCCAAGGGCGGTGCGCTCACCATCGATTTCAAATCGACGCCGCGCATGGGCGGTACGCTCGAGCACTGGCAGTACGACTCGTTCATTACCCGCTTCGATGACAAGACCATCGAGCCTGCTTATGTGACCTTCGGTCTGGATGCCGATGGCAAGGTGGAGCGCGTCACCATGAAAGCGGTATCGCCGCTCGCCGATTTCAGCTACGACTATCACGACCTCCTGTTCACGCCCGCGCCGAAACCGAAATAGCGCAAGCAGTCGACGATGAACGGGGAGCCGGCCGCCGTGGAGCGGCGGTGCGGCCACGTGCGTGCGCCGGACCTCTGTGCTCGCGTTCTCTCAAAAAGACTTTTCCAATGGTTTTCGATAGTTAAGGCGATTTCGTCGGAAATGGCCTACACCCAAATCGGAAACACATGAAAGGGAGTATTCTCACATTCTCCCCCGCGATGCATTTCCACCCATTACGATGGCTCTTCCTTGTGCCGTCGTTAAACCAAACTCGAGCGTGCCCCATGTTGAACCGGAATATCAGTTCCCCCGCGCAATTGAGCGAAGAGCGATCGATGCTCGCGCGCCGGTATGGCAACGTGCGCGCGGCCAGTGCGGTTCTGGCCGCACCTCTGTCGGATGCGGACGCGACGGTGCAGTCGATGCCGGATGCGAGCCCCGCGAAATGGCATTTGGCGCACACGAGTTGGTTCTTCGAGGCGATGGTGCTGGCGCCGAATTCCCCGGGCTATCAGCTGTTCGACGATCGGTTTGGTTTTCTGTTCAATTCTTACTATGAATCGGTCGGCGCGCGCCAACCTCGGTCGCTGCGCGGTTTGCTCACGCGGCCGGCGCTCGGGGACATCTTGCGATATCGCGAGCACGTCGACGCGGCGATGGCGAAGCTCCTCAAACAAGAGCCGTCGGAAGAAGTTCTGAAGATCATCGAGCTGGGCTGCCACCACGAACAGCAGCATCAAGAACTTCTGTTGACCGATATTCTGCATTTGTTCGCGCAGAATCCGCTGCGTCCCGCCTACAAAGAATCCGTTCCACTGCCTGTCGAGTCAAGTGAGAGAACGACGCCCAACTATGAAAGTTTTCCGGGCGGCCTGGCCGATATGGGACACGATGGATGCGGATTTGCTTTCGACAGCGAAGGACCGCGGCACGCGGTGCGGATCGAGCCCTATCGTCTGGCCGATCGATTGGTCACGAATGGCGAGTGGGTTGAATTCATGTCCGATGGCGGGTATCGCAATCCGCTGCTGTGGTTGTCCGACGGCTGGGCGAAAGTGCGCGAAGAAGGCTGGACCGCACCGCTGTACTGGGAGGCGCGCGAGAGTGGGTTTTGGACCATGACTCTGCGCGGCGCTCAGCCCATTGATCTCGACGCGCCGGTAACCCACGTGAGCTATTTCGAGGCGGATGCATTTGCGACTTGGTCCCAGCGGCGTCTGCCGACCGAGGCTGAATGGGAAGTGGCCGCGCAAAGCCTGCCGGTGACCGGCAACCTGCTGAATTCCGGGCGCCTGCGGCCGAAGCCGGCGCCGGCAGCCACGGGCGGGCTGCGGCAAATGTTTGGAGACGTCTGGGAATGGACGCGCAGCGCCTTCATGCCCTATCCGCGCTTTCGTCCGATACCAGGGGCGCTGGGGGAGTACAACGGCAAGTTCATGTCCGGGCAGTTCGTCTTGCGCGGTGGATCCTGTCTCACGCCTGAGGATCATGTGCGCGCCACCTACAGAAATTTCTTTGCACCCCACGCACGCTGGCAGTTCTCGGGATTGCGATTGGCGGAGGACGCGTAATGCTTGCTACGGATTATCGGCTGTCGCAGCCGGAATTATTCCGCCAGGACGTCATCGCGGGGCTTTCCACGCGCCGCAAGACATTGCCCTGCCGTTGGTTATACGACGAACGGGGATCGGACCTCTTCGAACAAATCACGCAGTTGCAAGAATATTATCCGACGCGTGTGGAAACCGGGATTCTGCGTTCCAACGCGGACGAAATGGCCGCAATCATCGGCAAGGGCGCCACGCTGATCGAATACGGTGCAGGGGCGGGGATCAAGACCGAAATATTGATCGCGGCGCTCGAGGCGCCGCGTCTTTACGCGCCGGTCGATATTTCCGGCGACTTTCTCGATCAAGCGGTGATCTCCTTAAGGCATCGTTTTCCAAACATTCGCATCTGGCCCATCGTTGCGGACTTTACTGAAGACTTTGAAATCCCCGCCGGCATTCCTCTGAAAGGGCGATCGGCTTTCTTCCCGGGTTCGACCATCGGCAATCTGGATTACGCCGAGACGGTTTCTTTCCTGCGGCGGGTGCATCGACACGTGGGATCGAGGGGAACCGCCCTGATAGGAGCGGACCTGACGAAGGATATTAGAATTCTCCTTGCCGCATATGATGATCGGCAGGGCGTCACGGCTGCGTTCAATTTGAATCTTCTGGCGCGCATCAATCGCGAGCTTGACGGTGACTTCAGGCTTGAACGCTTTGCTCACGAGGCGCGCTGGAACAGTGTCAATTCAGCGGTCGAGATGCACTTGGTGAGCCTGGAGGCTCAATCCGTGGTCGTGCACGGTCGGCGCTTCGACTTCGCCGCGGGCGAGTCGATTCACACGGAAACCTCGCGGAAATACAATATCCGAACCTTATCGGCTATTGTCGAAAACGCCGGATGGTACATCGACGAGATGTGGACCGATCCCCGCCAATCATTTGGCCTGTTCGGCCTCGCCTCTCTATGACTATCGCCGGATGATTCCCATGAATGATTTCCCGGGAGCGGTCATAGCGGTGCGAAATCTCACACGGCGCAGGCGGCGGCGTACTGAGCAAGGCTTGTCGCAAGATGATCGAACATCAAACGCATGCGCGAGCTGCGTTTCAAGTCGTCGTGCATGACGATCCAGATCTCCATCTCGACCTTGAATTGTTTGCGCAGAAGCGGCAGCAGGTCCGGATCGCGGCGAGCAATGCCGGTTTGGCAAATCCCGATTCCAAATCCCGAACGCAGCGCCGCCAACTGCGCCAAATCATTGTCGCAACGGAATGCGAACAATTCTCGCGTGACCGGCAGGGGCACGGCCTTGAGCAGATTGGCAAAGGGCAGGGTGCGGTCGAATCCGATCAACGCATGCCGCGCCAAATCTTGCAATCGCTCAGGATAGCCGTATCGCTCCAAATATCTACGATGCGCGTGGAATCCGAGGGCGAGCTTGCCGACCCGTTTTGCCAACAAGGCCTTTTGCTGCGGCCGCACCATGCGCACGGCGATGTCCGCATCGCGGCGCAATAGGTCCGCCATTTGGTTGGACAATGACAGCTCGATCACCGTTGCCGGAAATTTGGCCCGGAATTCGCCCAAGATCGCCGGCAGCACTTCGACGCCGACCACATCCGCTGCCGCGAGTCGTATGACACCGGCGGTCTGCTCCAACTCGGCGGATCCGGTCCGCACCAATGCGGCGGCCGCCGCTGCCATGTCTTCGGCGTGCGAACGCAGCTCCTGCGCGGCGTGCGTCGGCAGCAATCCGGTCTGCGAGCGGGTAAAGAGCACGCGGCCGCCGAGGGATTGCTGCAGCAACGCGATATGCCTGCCGATCGTCGGCTGCGTCAATCCCAAGGAGCGGCCCGCGGCGGACAGGCTCCCCAGCCGCAAAACCGCGAGAAATGAGCGGTAAAGGTCCCAGCCCGGTTCGATGTTGGCCATGCATTTATGTATAACAGATCTTCGGAAATGCGCAATTTTCTTTAAGACCTCCGTCTGCCAGGATGACTGCGAATCAACCGGAGGTCCAGAAGATGCAAACTACCCAGCAAACGGCCTTGGTCATCGGGGTTACCGGCAGCATTGGCAGGGAGGTCGCCACCGTGCTCATGAGTCGCGGTTGGCAAGTGCGGGCTCTGCATCGCAATCCCGCGGCGGCGATCGTGACGAGTGCACTGCCGCAGTCCGTTCAATGGATCAAGGGGGACGCCATGCAATTGAACGATGTGGTCGTTGCGGCTCGGGGCACGACGCTCATTGTCCATACGGCCAATCCTCCGAACTACCGCAACTGGCGCGGACTTGCGCTGCCCATGCTCGACAACACGATCGCTGCCGCCAAGGCCGGCAACGCCCGCATCTTGCTGCCGGCGACGGTTTATAACTTCGGAGAGGACGCACCACCGCTGCTGAAGGAGAACTCACCCCAGAACCCAAGATCTCGCAAGGGCCAGGTGCGAGTGGAAATGGAGCTGAAACTGCAGAAGGCGAGCCTCCATGGGGTTCGTTCGATGGTCGTACGCGCCGGAGATTTCTTCGGCCCAGGCGCCGGCAATAGCTGGCTCACGCGGGGGATGACCAGCTCATCACCGCTACAGCGATCGGTTTTCTATCCGGGCCCGCCGAGCACCGGACACTCCTGGGCGTATCTTCCCGATCTCGCGGAAACCATGGTGCGTTTGCTTGAATGTGAACGTCCCATGAGCGCATTCGAAGTGGTTCATTTTCGCGGGCATTGGTTCGAGCGGGGCGCGGACATGGCCGAGCTCGTCTGCCGCGTGCGCGGAACGAGCCGTGAGCGAATCAAGCCATTCCCTTGGTGGGCGATCAAGCTGGCGTCGCCCTTCGTCGGTGCGTTCCACGAAATGCTGGAAATGCGCTATCTGTGGCGGGTGCCGCTGCAACTGCACAATGAAAAATTACGTTCGCTCATCGGTGCCGAACCCCATACGCCGATTGAAATCGCGCTCAGCGCCACCCTGGGCAACGGACCGCGAGCGGTAGGCTCTCAACTGAGAATTGGGGCATGAATGCGCTCATGCGCAGGCGCGATCTGCTGGTGGCGGGTGTGGGGACCGCGGCCCTGGGCAGTCTTGCAGTGCGGGCCGCCGCGCAGTCTGATCCGGAATTGAACCTGCCCAACCGCCGAGCAGCCTATGAACCGTGGTACTCCTGGCGCGCGAACGCACCCAAGTCAGCGGCCGCGGTCGTTCATGCCGCCGTTCTGGCGGCCAATGCGCACGACACGCAACCTTGGAAGTTTCGCATCGATGCCGGCCGTATCGATGTGTACGCCGACATGGACCGCCATCTCGGCGCCATGGACCCGTTTCGGCGCGAGATGCACTTAAGCTTGGGCTGCGCTCTCGAAAATGCGGTCCTGATCGCAAGATCGCTGGGATACGCCGCAGATATCGAGATCGCGGGCGGTTCCTTGCGTGAGGAAGGCAGCACCCGCGCACAGCGTCGCGTGGCGAGCATCGGACTGGCCGGGCAAAGCCCCGAGGTCTCTCCGCTGGTGGCGGCGATTCCGCATCGGCATACGAATCGCTCCCCAGCCCACGTTCGCCTTTCGAGTGGGCTGGCCGACGCGTCCCGCAGCCGCCAGCCCGCGCCGGGCTCTTCAATCCGTGGTCATGCCCCCAAGCCGCGTCGATTCATGACATCATTCGGCAATCCATGCCGGATGCCAAGAAAAACGTACCGGGATTCGACGCACAAACCTTGGAATTCGAAGGTGCCGCGCGCCATGTCTACCGCGCAGGTGCAGGTCCAGCGGTCATTGTCATGGCGGAGATCCCGGGGATCACGCCGGCCGTCGCGAACTTTGCGCAGCGCGTGGTGGAT
>Ga0179587_10000238_pt1 | contig 22860 bp, 17 predicted proteins | sample CZODoug2_1_08_16_FD_185932 | JGI IMG/M metagenome (GOLD analysis project Ga0179587, IMG submission 185932) | Vadose zone soil fungal communities from Angelo Coast Range Reserve, California, USA - CZODoug2_1_08_16fungal | ecosystem: Environmental > Terrestrial > Soil > Vadose zone | place: USA...
ATCGACGACGTCGAACCCCGCCTCCTTCAAGGTTTCTGTCATCGCAGTCGCGTCGTTTGCCGGATTGCCGAGGCGAGCAACGTTCTCGTAGGCGGAGTTGCCAATCACCAGCGCGACGCGCTTCTCGGCAAAAGCAGGCTCGCTGGAAAACCAACCAACCCATACGGCAATAATTATGGCGCCAAACGTGCGCATCAAAAATTCCAGCCCTGCAACGAGCCGAGTCTATCACTGCGTCTCATGAAAACGATCCACCGAACGGGGGACCTGTTCGATTCGGGTTGGCCTAAAGCGAACATCACCCTGGCGGAAAACGCACAGGCGAATGCCGTTCAAACACCTGACGTCCGTTTTTGAATCCCAAGAGGATATCGGGCAGTTCCGCGATCGCGTTGCGGCCGGTGGTGGTGTCGAGAACGATGATGTCGGCCGGGTTGCCCGGCGCGATGCCGTAGTCCCGGAGATTCATCAGGCGCGCGGGAAGGCCTGTCACGAGATCGAGGCAGGTGTCGAATTCGCTGACACCGGCATAGGCCACGTTGGCGTAGAGGTTGGCCATGCGCAGCAGCGAGCAGTCGCCAAACGGCGTGAAGGGATTGAGCACGTTGTTGGTGGCCACCGAGCACACCACGCCTTTCTCGACCAGCTTGTGCGCCGCGGTCAGGCCGCGCAGCGCATTATGCGTGGCGTCGCGCCCCATCAGATAAAGGTCGGTGGCGGGCAGCACCGTGACGGCGACGCCGGCGCGCGCCAGTCGTGCCGCGGCGGCATCGAATTCCCTTGGCGGCAGCGCGGATAATTTGGAGGCATGCCCGATCGCGACACGGCCCTGATAATTACGGCGCTCGGTTTGCCGCAACACCTCATCGAGGTGCCACCACGACGGATCAAGATCGAAATCCAGGTGCAGATCGACATCGACATCGAAGGCCTGCGCGAGATCGAACAGCTTTTCGAGTTGCGCCATCGGATCGGTGTCCATGTACGGGCAGCCGCCGATCAGATCGCCGCCATCGCGCAAGGCGGCGACCAGAAGCTCCTCGGTGCCGGGATCGTTGGTGAGCCCTTCCTGCGGGAAGACGCAGATCGAAAGATCGATCGCCCAGGCGTAGTCGCGCCTGAGCGCCTTGATCGCCTCAAAGCCGCGCAGTCCGATGCGCGGATCGATCTCGACATGGGTCCGCATCCGCGTCGTGCCGTGAACGATGGCGCGCTCGAGCACGCGGGCGCCGCGGGCATAGACATCCTCCACCGTGAAGTCGCGCTTCATGGCGGCGACGGCGCGAATGGCATCATTGACGCTGCCGTGATCATGCCCGCAGCGGCCGAGCAGACAGGCCTTGTCGAGGTGAATGTGGCTGTCGACAAAGCCGGGCAGCACCAGCCTGCCGTCCACATCGATTTCGCGGGCTTGCGACTCCAGACGTGACGCAATCGCGACAATCCGGCCATCGGACACGCCGATGTCGACGGGCGTATCCGACGACCGCGTTGCCGCGCGGCGAAAGATCAGGTCAAAAGCGGTTCGCGCGTTCATGGAAGCGGCAAATCAGGGATACGAAGATTATCGAAAGTGACGCGCACCGGCAGCTCCAGATGGTGTGCCTGTTTAGGCATGAACTGTTCAAATTATGTGCATGCAATTTGAGTGCCGGATTGTAGTATTTCGCCGTATTTTATTTTCGCGATCGGCATCGTCGTCGAGGGCTATCAGCTGGCCCGCGCGCCGGCGCCGTCGGAAGTGTTTTCACGGGAATTCCTGCCGCCGCGCGCCGAACGCGAACTGGTCTACACCACGAACTGATCCAGAACGTTTTTCGTCATGGCCGGGCATAGCCGTCCGAAGGACGGCGTCGCTTCCGCTAGCCTATGTCCCGGCCATCCACGTCTATCTTGCTTGATTGAAGCCAAGACGTGGATGCCCGGGACATCTAAGCGCGAAGACGCGCGGAGCCTGTCATCGGGCGCGCCTTCGCGCGACCCGTTGGCGCTTTTGCGCGGGCATGACGAACTCTGCCTCAAAGGATAAGATCCGCTCTCATGTCCACGGAAATCCCAGCTCACGCGCTGTTTGGTGGCCCCGACCGCGGCCTGCTCGAAAATGTCGTGCTGCGGCACGACAACGGGATCATCACTTCGATTTCCGAGTGTGCCGCGCCCCCGTCGGCGCGGCGGACCTTCGTCATTCCGGCCCTGGTCAACGCCCACGATCATGCGCGGCCGACCGCGTCATCCTTTGGCGCCGTCAACATGCCCTTGGAGAGCTGGATCATCCGGTCCGCTTTCGGCACGCCGCCCGATCCCTATCTGGCCGCGGCTTCCGCGCTGGCGCGTTCGGCGCGGGCGGGCTGCGGGTCGATGATGATCCACTACACGCGGCCGAGCGGGACCATGGCGCTGGTCGAGGAGGCCAAGGCGATCGCGCGCGCCGCCGACGATGTCGGCATCCGCATCGCGTTCGCTTTTGCGGTGCGCGACCAGAACCCGATCGTGTATGGCGATAGCGAGCCGGTGCTGTCCAGCCTCTCGGCGCAGGACCGCAAGACCGTCGAGGAGATGTTCGTCAAGCCCTCGATGTCGCCGCGCGACCATCTCGAGCTGACCGACGCCATCGCCGCCGCGATATCAGGACCGAAGATCGATGTGCAATTGGGGCCCGCCGGGGTGCAATGGTGCTCGCGGCCGCTGCTGGAGGCGATTGCCGAGAATTCGGCGCACACCGGCCGCCGCGTCCATATGCATCTGCTGGAGACCATCTGTCAGCGCGCTTATGCCGACCAACATTTTCCCGATGGCGTCGTCCATTATCTCCGCGATATCGGCCTGCTGACAAACCGGCTGACGCTCGCGCATTGCATCCACGCCCGGCCCGACGAGCTCGAAATCATCGCCGAGTCCGGCGCGCGCATTGTCACCAACTTCTGTTCCAACCTGCATCTGCACTCCGGCCTCGCGCCGATCGCCGCCGCGCACCGATGCGGCTGCGACATCGCGGTCGGCGTCGACGGATTGGCGCTCGACGAAGATGACGATGTGATCCGCGAAATGCGGCTGGTGCAGATGGCCCATGGCGGCCTCGGCTTCAAGCGCACCTGGACGCGGCCGGAGTTTTTCAGCCTCGCCATCCGCAACGGCCGCGCGGCAACAGGCGCGCCCGGCACCGGCGAGCTGGCGCCGGGGGCTCCGGCCGATTTTGTCACCATCGACCTCGACCGCCTCGACCGCGACCAAATCATGCCGGTCGACCCGCTGGAGCTGTTGTTTGCGCGGGGCAATGCCTCCGTCGTGCGCGATGTCGTGGTCGATGGCCGAACCATCGTGCGTGACGGCCGACCCACCGGCGTTGATCTGCCCGCGATCGAGCAGGAACTGCGCGGGATGTATCGCGCTGGGGTCAAGCAGTTCAGCGGACTGGAACGGGCTTGGGCGCCGTTGGTGGGAGCGCTAAGCCATTGGTTTGAAACGCAATTGGGGTGCGGGTGAGTTTTGGAGATACTCAGAACGCCTTGGGCAGGCCCGCTTGACGCAGGATGGCATTGGCGGTGTGACGGCTGGCAATACCGACGGGCACGGCGAAATTCCGCTTCGTGATCGGGCTGTGCCAGATTTCGTGACTGCCACGGCCTTGGCGGACGAGTGAGCAGCCAGCGGCACGCAACAAATCACGCAACGCACGATCGAACTGCGGCGCCATTCAGCCCGCGGCCGGTTCAGCTTCGCGCAACGCGGTGATCTGCAGGAACAGCGATTCCGGAGCAACATCCGGGTGGTTGTCCGGCAACAAATCGAGTGCCATCGCGGAAATCTTGTCGAGCAATTCGTCGAGTGTCGGCGCGTCGGCGGCGGCCGGTATGTCGTCACAATGCCCGCTCCAGACCGACGCCTCCTGATCCCAGGCTGCGGAAATCGTGAAAATGACAGGTCTCGACATCGCCGCTCCGTTGCTTGCCGTGTAGCCTCCGAAGACGTGAGGCCACGCTCACAGTATCACAAATCTGGTGGAGCGTCCCGCACTTCAATAGTGGCCTCTATGCCCTCCTGATCAGGGCCAAGGCCGACGTGCTATCGCCGGGGGGCGCTGGAGCTAAGGAAGCAGATCGAGAAGGCAGAGCCTGAGAAGAAGGCGGGTTGGCGGGGGCAGGCGGAGCCTGATTTAGCGGTTTAAAGTCTTGGACGGCCAGGTCGAAAGACCCGGCTGTTTTTGTTTTGGGGGTATCTCAAAGCGGATACAAGACCCTTATCTCAAGGTAAAGTGTCCAATCTAGGCGTCCGCTGTCGTGATGCTGCCGTGGTCTGTCGGCGTGGAGTGCTGCCAAAGACGGTGCATCCAATCACACGAGGTCGACCATGACGACTGAACCGCTTACACTCTCTCCCGCTATTCTCGGGTTCTGGACTCGTTGTCTGCGTACGACGCTGAATTGGTCCCAGGAGGCGCTAGCAGCAGCTGCTGGCGTCGACACGCGCACTATTCAGCGGATTGAGTCGGGCAAGCCGTCAAGCATCAACACCCGGCGCAGTCTGGCCCGCGGGCTTGGCTACGAGAACCCCAATATTTTCGAAGATCCGCAGTTTGCCATGTCAGTGATGGACATTATCAATGGTGCTCAGGGGATCCGGCAAAAAGAATTCCGCAAGCAGCATCCCGATCGCGTTCCGGTCTGCGTCTCGCGCGTTACGTCAGGTAAGGGCTTGGGAAATCTGGCGAGTGCTGCGAACGCTACACTTTTCAACTGCGATGACGAAATTTCGGCTGAGGCTAAGCGTCAAGCTGCTTGCATTTTCGATTTCCTGCGCGACTTGAACGACGCTTATGACGAGTTATCCTTTGCGGATCGGCTCAGTTATGATCGTGAACTGGGCATAATGCTGCATGATTTGGAGCAACTCGGGGTCTGGGTCTATTCCGGGCTGCGCAATACGAAAATGGTGGGCGAGAATTGGGTCGATAAGACCCCCATGTCCGTGACCATAGGCTATCTCGCAATTGTACCTGAAGGCCGATCAATCGAGCAATTGATGGCGCCAAAGAGGCTTTCATAACCCGCATAGCGGCGAGCCTTGCATGTCAGACGACGCAGAATACCTCGCGAGATACAAGAACAATCATCTCTATATTCACCCCGGCCGGACCGGGGCTTACGCGGCCATAGCCGGCGAGAGCGAGGAAGTCATCGGCGAGATTGATGTGACCTCCCGATCCAAGCTCGCAATCTCTGCTTTCCATGTGAACGATCGTCGCGATTTTGGTACATTTAAGATTACCAAATTACAGTTTCATGCCCGATACGGCTGGCAAGAGACCGCGCATGTGAAAGTCAACCACTTCCAACTGGCGCAAATGCGGGAGTTCATTTCAATTATTTCGACCCTCGATCTCAGCGATGCCCAGAAAACCAGAGTGTCGCTCGACAATATTCATGTAGGCGCTCTCGGAGCGCTCCTCAGCAGTTCGAAGGGCGCCGAGCTGATCAAACAACTCGCAGCAACTCCGGAGCTTCATCACGACATCTATGCCGTCGCGGCGAAACGAGCCGCCTTGGCGGAATTCGAAGCAAATCTCAAGCAGTACGGTATTTCCGAGCCCGACTGGCAGGCCTTCTTCGAGCGCAATCCTTGGATCTTCGGTCATGGGTTGAACTACGTTTTTCTTGAAAAGGTGGGCGCGAAGCTCGAGGCGAGCACAGCGGGTAGCACTTTTGATCGCCCGGGCAAGCGCGCCGACGGCCTCATGCGCACGCGCGCAGAGGTGAGCCAGTACGTTCTGGTGGAGATCAAGAGGGATGATACCGAGCTGCTGCAGAAAGGCACTTACCGCCCCGGCTGTTGGAGCGTTTCAGACGAACTGTCCGGTGCCGTCACACAGACGCAAAAGACTGCCTTCGAGTTCGCACGTGATCGTTTCCGGGACGACTTAAAGGACGAGGTCGGGAAGAGCACCGGCAGCATCGCTTACGCGATTCAGCCCAGGAGCTACCTCATTGTCGGAAACCTAGCTCAACTCAAGGACAACGACGATAAGATTGCATGCTTCGAACTTTACCGGAGAAACATCCTCTCGCCAGAGATACTGACGTTTGATGAGCTGTTCTACAGGGCAGGCTGCATCGTCGAGAACATCAGCAGTGAGGTCGACAGAGGAGCTCACCGATCTGATTGACCGGGGGCGAAACTGCCGCATCAGACCGCATAACCGGGCACCAGGAGCACGCCGAGTTCAATCTTTCAGGCACCGCACCCATGAAAAACATCGTCATCTGCTGCGACGGCACCGGCAACGAGATCAGCGAGAACATTTCCAATGTGCTCAAGCTGTACCGGACCCTGCGCAAGACCGAGAAGACCATGCCGCGCCAGATGGCGTTCTACGATCCCGGTGTCGGCACGCTGGCGCGGTCTAATCCGTGGACGAAGCTGGTGCAGTACGCGTCTGCGATCTTCGGGCTCGCCACCGGCTACGGGCTCGACGACAACGTGCTCGATTCCTACGAATTCATCGTCGACAATTACGCTGATGGCGACGCGATCTATCTGTTCGGCTTTTCCCGCGGCGCCTACACCGTGCGGATGCTGGCGGGCCTGATCCACAAGATCGGGCTGATATCGAAACAGCAGGTCAACCTCGCGGGCTCGGGGCTGACCGCCTACAAGCAGTTCTCGAGCGACACCCCGCAGCCGGACGGCGGGCTCGACCTTGCGCAATTCACCGACGGCGGTGCCGCGAACCCCGGCCCCGCCTCGAAGGCCGACCAGGCGGCGCAATATGCGCGCATTCTTTCGGTGAGATGGCCGACCATCAAATTCGTCGGGGTCTGGGACACGGTCGCCAGCGTCATCGTGCCGCGGCCGGACCGGCTTTATCTTCCGAGCCTGCAGGTGCTGGCCTTCGTCCATCGCAATCCCTCGATCGAGATCTTCCGCCACGCGATCTCGATCGACGAGAAGCGCCGGCTGTTCCGGCTGCAGCGGTGGGAAGAGGGCGGAAAATTCTGGCCCAGCCGCTTCGCGCCGAAGGACAAATGGAAGGACCAGGATTCCCTGCAGGTCTGGTTCGCCGGCGTGCATGCCGATATCGGCGGCGGCTATCCCGAGATACAAAGCGCGCTGTCGAAATACCCGCTGCTCTGGATGATCGAGGAAGCCGTGAAATGCGGCCTCAAGGTCGACCGCCGCACCGTCAATCAGCTCGGCTGGGGCCGGAAACGCAAGAACAGTCCGTTCGACTACGTCAAGCCGGGTTTCCTGCCCGATCCCCGCAATCCGGAGTCCGTCGCCTGGCAACCGCACAACTCGATGAACGCCGGCTGGCGCGTGCTCGAGTATTTGCCGAAAAAGGACAAGTACAAGGAATGGAAGGCGCGAAAATCAACGCTCGGATTCTACATCCCGGATGCCGAGCCGCGCGTGATTCCGGAAGACGCCTTGATCCACGAATCCGCGATCGCGAAGATCGCGAACGACCCGAACTACAAGCCGGTGAATATCCCAAAGAACTATCGGACCATTCCGATGCTGACCGCCCCGGTCGAGCCGGCGGCGGATGCCGAGGACGAGGACGACGCGTAGCGCGAAGTGATTGCGTGAGGGATGGTCTGTAGCCCGGATGGAGCGAAGCGCAATCCGGGGAAACAAGTCGCGAGACCGGCCCCGGATTTCGCTGCGCTCCATCCGGGCTACATGGCCCGGACCTCATCCTGAGGAGCGCGCCCTTGCGCGCGTCTCGAAGGATGGCTGCGAGTCCCTGCGTTGTGTCCATCCTTCGAGACGCTTGCTTCGCAAGCTCCTCAGGATGAGGTCGAGGCTTCGGCGTAGCGTAATCCGCCGACACACAGCCCACGGCATCGGCGGGTTACGCTTCGCTAACCCGCCCTACGAATTTTTTCTCAACGCAATTTCCTCAACCGCTTCAACGCGACTGCCCGACGGGCAAATCACCCAAAAGTCTGTAAAGCCCCTTTTGCAAAAATATTCTGATTTCCCGAAATCGCAAATCAGTCTATAACCCTCGCATCCCGTCCCACACAGAGGGGCGTTTCGCGAACGTCACGGACGTCGGGGCGGGCTGCGGTGGACGCTTTGGCGCGCGAGACGGGCGAGGCCGAAGCGGACGGTGAAGTCGTGTGGTCCTGACATCTCGACGCTGGTGTCAAGTCGGTGGAAGCAATTCCGCCGGTGACGGTGGCAAAAGAGCCCGATCGCCGGGGAGAGCACGAAGGAAACCGTAAAACCATTGCGCGGGGAATGCCGGGTGATTCCGGTGTGACCTGACTAACGCGTGTGCGTTCTACCACTATCATTGCACGCGCGGCAGCGGGCGCATCGGGCGCCCGGCATTCCCTGCGCCCTCTGATCAAGAGGGTAAGGAAATTTGATAGCAAACCTCGGGCGTATCAGGCCGCGAGATCGCGAATGTGTGTCTGATGTTTGAAAATTGAATCCGTAGCCCGGATGGAGCGCAGCGAAATCCGGGGCCAGCATCTCGTTCATTCCCGGATTTCGCTTCGCTCCATCCGGGCTACGATGACTGGCAGGCATCGCCGCGACCTGCAGATGTCGCACCCCACCCCAGCTTTCCCGTCTGTGGCAGGCGCCAGCACCGGAACGTAAGCTTCGCCTCCGGTGACTATTTCATGACACGGAAATCCCCGACTTCGACCCCACTCGTGCATTGCCGCCAAAGATAGTACTAAGCAGAGCAAAATGCCGAGAGTTACGTTGCGTCAATAGGGTGGTCGCGATGGTGCCCGAGCAGGGCCAACGACCCGTATATGCCTCCGCCGGGTGGGAGATCGATCTTGCCCGGCGCGAATTGCGTTCGTCGGGGGTGCCGGTGCCCCTCGGCGGTCGCGCGTTTGAAATCGTCGCGGAGCTGGTACAGTCGGGCGGCGAGCTCGTCAGCAAGACCGACCTGGCGGAGCGCGTCTGGCCACGCACCTTCGTCGAAGAGGGCGCACTTCGGGTTCATATCGCGGCAATTCGCAAGGCATTCGGCCCCGATCGCGACATGCTGTCGACAGCGGTCGGTCGCGGCTATCGCCTGCTTGGAACCTGGAACGTCCGGCACGACAGCACACCCGCGGCACAGGCCGCGGTCGAGCCGATGCAGGCGCGGGTCGATCCCGTTTTGACGAATCTTCCGGTGGCGAGGTTCGACCTGATCGGCCGGGCCTCGGCCATTCCTTACCTGCGGGATCTGCTGTCGGCCTATCGCGTGGTCACCCTGACGGGTCCCGGAGGGATCGGCAAAACGACACTGGCGCTTGAGATCGCCCGATCCGTGTTCCCGGACCTGCAGGGCGGCAGCCTTCTGGTCGAGCTGGCCTCGCTTTCCAACCCGGATCTGGTTCCCTCGGCGCTCGCCAGCGTTCTCGGTCTCAAGCTGGACGGCGAGGAGATTTCCGCCGAGTCGGTCGCGCGTGCGATCGGGACAAGGGAATTCCTTCTCGTGCTGGATAATTGCGAGCACGTTGTCGACGCAGTCGCCAACCTGACCGAAGCGATCGTGAGCCGTTGTCCGCGCACCACCGTTCTCGCAACCAGCCGCGAAGTGCTGCGCGTCCATGGCGAGCATGTGTTTCGCGTCCCCCCGCTCTCCGTGCCACCTGGAACCCGGGTCGAACCCAACGACGCCCTTGGACATGCGGCCGTGGAGCTGTTCATCGCCAGAGCCGGGGCGTTAGGCTCTGATTTTAAACGCAACGAAGAAAACTTCAGCGCCATTGCCTCGATCTGCCGGCGGCTGGACGGCATCCCGCTTGCCATCGAATTCGCCGCGGCCCACGCCGTCATGATGGGCCCTCCGGAGATCGCCGCCCTGCTGGATGACCGGTTCAAATTTCTGACCACCGGCCGGCGAACGGCGCTGCCGCGGCACCAGACGCTCCGCGCGACGCTCGATTGGAGCTATGACCTGCTGCCGGAGACCGAGGCGCGGGTGTTGCGCCACCTTGCCGTGTTTGCCGGAGATTTCCTGCTCGACGCGGCGATTGCCGTGGCAGGAGCCGCATCGTCCGTCACCGATCACCTGGCCAATCTGGTGGCGAAGTCGTTGGTGGTCGCCGACGTTCGTGGCCAGACCCCGCATTATCGTCTGCTGGACACCACCCGCGTCTATGCGTTGGAGAAGCTGCGCAGCGGCGGCGAGTATCGGGAAGCCGCACGCCGTCATGCCGAATATTATCGGGACTTCTTTGCCCAGGCCGAAGCCGAGAGCGAGTCGAAGCCGCAAGCCGAGTGGCTGGCGATCTACGGCCGGCACATCGACAACGTCCGCGCCAGCCTGAATTGGGCATTTACACCGGACGGAGATCCGCAGATCGGCGTGGCGTTGACCACCACCGCGGTGCCGTTATGGGTGCAGCTGTCGCTGTTGGGCGAGTGCCGCGAGCGCGCCCAGATGGCGTTGGCGAGCCTCGGCAATGGCGCAGCCGCCACGGCACGGCTGCGCATGCAGCTTTCCGCAGCACTTGGCTGGTCGCTGATGTACGGCGTCGGCCGCGCCCGAGAGGCTGGCCCGGCATGGGCGACCACGCTGGAGCTCGCCGACCAGCTCGATGACAGGGAATACCGGCTGCGCGCGCTCTGGGGTTTGTGCATCGATCAATTCAACAACGGCGAAATTCGCAAAGCGCTCGAATTCGCCGATCGTTTCGTCGACGGGGCGGCAAACTCCACCGACCCGATCGACTCGATGATGGCCGATCGCCTTCTCGCCACCGCGCTGCATTACCTCGGCGACCAGAAAAGCGCGCGCCATCATATCGAACGCGTGCTGGTGCATCTGGCGGACTTGACGTTGAAACCGCGGATCGTCCGCTTTCGGTTCGATCTGCGGCTGTCCACGCACTACTTCCAGGCGCGTATCCTTTGGCTGCAAGGCTTCGCCGATCAGGCGCTGCGCGCGGTTGAGCGCAATATCGAGGAAGGGCGCGCCAGCGGACACGCCCTGACGTTTTGCAGCGTGCTGGGACAGGCGGCGTGCCCGATCGCTTTCCTGGCCGGCGATCTCGACGCCGCCGAGCGCTATTGCGCCGCGCTGCTCGACCATACCGAGCGGCACCCGATACGTCTCTGGAATCTGTGGGCGCACTGTTTCAAGGGCATCGTGATGGTCAAGCGTGGCGACATCGCCGCCGGGCTGGAGGTTCTGCGCAGCGAACTCGGACGCGCCGGAGAGGCCAGGTTCCTGCCGCGCTTCCTGCTTCCGCATGGCGAACTCGCGGCATGTCTCGGTGAGGCTGGGGAGGTCGCGCAGGGCCTCGCCACCGTCGACGAGGCGCTGCTGCGCTGCGAAGCCAGGGACGAACGATGGTACGTGGCCGAGCTGCTGCGCATCAAGGGCGAGTTGCTGCTGCACGAAACCGAACATCGATCCGTTCCGGCCGCCGAGCAGTGTTTCGGCGAAGCGCTTGAATTGGCACAGCGTCAAGGCGCGCTGTTTTGGGAGCTCAGGAGCGCGTTGAGCCTTGCCCGACTGAGGATCGGGCAGAACCGGCGGGGCGACGCGCGAGCGGTCCTCGCGCCGGCCTACGAAAAATTCGCTGAAGGCTTCGAGACTGCCGATCTGCGCAACGCGGGAGCGATGCTTGAGCAGCTTTCAGCTCGTTAAGTTCTCCGCCCTTCGTCATTGCGAGCGTAGCGAAGCAATCCAGCGTTGGATACGAGAGGTTATGGATTGCTTCGCTACGCTCGCAATGACGGCAAATGCGACGCTGGCGGTGGGATCAGGCTTTTTTCTTCTTGACCGCCTTCTTGGCAGGCTGGGCCTCGGCCGCGTTTCGCATCGATCTCGCGTAGCTGTCCGCGGCGTTATCGGCGGAAATCTGCAGCCGCTTGGCGGCGGCGGTTCCTTGCAACATGATATTCTTCGCAGTCTGTCGATATTTTTCCTTGGTGTCCTTGTCCTTTGCCTTGGCGGCGAGGCTGACATATCGGTCGCGCCGGCGTTTGACGGCGGTCATGAGACCCTTATTCTGTTGCTTCGCAAGTTGCCGGATTACGATATCCAGATCGGCTTCCGCCATTTTTTGTTTCCTCAGGTGCCATCACAACATTCCACACCATCAAGTATGCAATTGCTGAGCGCGCTTTGCAATTATGCGGCGGGCGAATGCGCTATCTGGGGAATAGTTCTTGGATCACTTGGCCGAGGCCGATTGTTCGGATGGTTTGCCGAAAACGCTGCGACAACCTTCGCTCAGGCTGGCCCGCTGCTTGCGCATGCAGGCGGTAATACGCTCCACACTCGGAATTTCCGACGCGCAAAGTCGAAAAACATCGCTGGTGCAAAGCCGGCGTTGATCGTCTTGCGTAAATGCGTGGCTCGTTGCCGGCAGCACGAAACAGAAAGCCAACCCCGATGCGATCTTGAGATTGCGGAGTGTGAACAGATCAATTGGCATAGTCGTCCCCCTGGATTGACCGACGTTGCGGTCGACCGCCAGACGGTTGGCCGCCTTCGAATCAATTCATGATTGTATTGACGTGAATGCCAATGCTTCAAGAGTCTCGACCACCGTTGCACGAAAATTTTGCATCGGCGAGCACAGCGCAATCGCTAGCCCATGTGGAGCCAGCCGCCTTTGAGCGCATCAGACCCGCGCGGAGCCTGGCCGAGCCGGCCGGCTCGGCCACCCCCCATCGCGCTGGGCCTGCCGGCGGTCCGCCGCGCCTTGCGTTCGTTGTGATATTGAGAGAAAGAATGATAAATCGAGCCACGCTCATGGGTCGGGAAGACGGCAGTAAATGAAACCACTATTCGCCATTTTGCTCGCATGGCCCCTGCTTTTGAGCGGCCTGGCCGCCGCAGCATCGTCACCGGCCGAGATGATTTCCGACTTTCGCCTGAAGCACGGCGAAGGGCGTGTCACCATGGATGCAACTCTCAACCGGATTGCGCTGGAACAGGCCAAGGCGATGGCCGCCAAGGATAAGCTCGACCACGAGGTGCTCGGATCCTTCAATTCGCGGATCGCGCCGGCGAGAGCGGGGCGGGCTGCGGAAAACATTGCGTATGGCTATGACGGTTTCGAGAAAACCCTCGGTCAATGGATCGACTCGAGCGGACATCGCAAAAATCTCCTGCTCCCCAGGGCGTCTCGCGTCGGCGTCGCCAGCGCGAAAAGCGCTACCTCTCACCGCACCTATTGGGCGATGGTGATCGCCGGCGAATACGAGCCCCGGCCAAAAGCTGCGGGCAAGACAACGCCGCCTGCAGCCAAAAGAAAGCCGGCTGCTCAATCCTGCCGCCTCAAGCTCCTCAGCCTCTGCTTTTAATGCAAGCCGCGATGCCTGCCCCCCGCTCAGTCCTTCACCGAACCGGCTTCCTCTCCGCTGATGGCGCGGTCGAGGGCGTCGACCAGGGTCTGGATTTCGGTGAATTTGACGCGGGCCCGCTCGGCCTTGTCGCGATCGAACGGAGCGGCGAGCACCTTGGCATGCGCGTCCCGGTCTTCGATCATCCGCTCGCGGGCTTTCTTCAGCGTCTCAAGTCGCTCGCTCATTTCAGGCTCCTGCTTTCATATCCGCACCCCGCCACGCGTCCGAAGACCTCAGTCAAAGGCCGGCGGAAGCCGGCCATTGCGAAAGATCACGGTAGGTTCGTCGTCATAGTCGCCCATCTCGGGGTCGCCGGTGGCCGAGAAGGCGACGACGCCGAGTTTGCTCAAGGCCAGTCGTTCCGCCGTTCGCAGCGCGCCGGTTGCCGACTTGCACGCGATCGGCGCGTCGGCCTTGAGGTTTCCGCCTTTGCCGGCGTTAAATGACTGCACGAAGTAGCTTGTTTCCCGGGCCATGAGGGCTCCTTTGAGCTGCCAACAACAGCGGTCGGCGCGCATGCCTTCGAGCGCGGCGATCAACTCTTCATCGCCTGCATCAGCGCCGAAATCCTGATGGTCGCGAAATTGGAGAAGGTATCCGACACCGCGTAGGGCAAAATGATCTGATCGTTGTGCCGCATCGCCCCGCAGGTGTAGACGACGTTGGGAACGTAGCCCTCGCGTTCCGACGGTTCGGGCCGCAGCAGCGGCTCGCGCGAGCGCGCCAGCACCTTGGAGGGATCGTTCTTGTCAAGCAGCGCCGCGCCGATCGAATATTTGCGGACCGGACCAACGCCATGGGTCAGCAGCAGCCAGCCATCATCGAGCTCGATCGGCGATCCGCAATTGCCGATCTGAACGAACTCCCAGGGAAACTCCGGCTTCAGGATAGCCTGGCCGCCGTCCCATGTGCTGAGGTCATCGGAATAGATCAGATACAGGTTCTCATTGTCCTGCCGCGCGATCATGGCGTATTTGCCGCCGATCCTGCGCGGGAACAGCGCCATGCCTTTGTTGCGTGAAGCGGTACCCTTCAACGGCGACATCCGGAACGAGAGGAAATCGCTGGTCTCGATCAGTTCGGAGCGGATCGCCCGCCCGCTATAGGCGGTATAGGTGGCGTAGTAGGTTTTCCGCCCCTGATCGCTGAATTCGACAAAGCGCGCATCCTCGATGCCGTTCGATTGGGATTCGGTGACCGGAAAGATGATGCGCTCGCTGAGGTCTTCCTCGGGCTTGAAAATCAATTCGACCTCGTCGCCGTCCGGACCGGTGACGCGGCGGCTAATCCGGGGGCTCGAAGCGAGGCGGGCCGTCGGATCAACGGTCAGGCTGCCGTCGGCGGCAATGGTGCCGGCGCGAAACGTCAGTGACGACACATGCCCTTCGCCGGTGGCCCGGAGACTGAGAATAAAGCGCAAGCCGCCTTTCGGTGCGTCCGACTGATCGGGGTGCGGCACGATAGAGGGGTTGAACAACGCCGAGGCCTCGAACGAATATTCGTTGAGAAAATAAGCGCCGATCAGCTGGCGCTGGGCCTTGGAAAAGCTGCCGTGCGCCGCCAAGGCGTCTTCCATTTCGTCGGCGCGCGACTCGAACGTCTCCAGGAGGTTACGATGCCGGCCCAGGAAATTCTCCAGGACATCGGCGAGTTGGCTCGTGACGGCCTCGGAATCGAGCGCGAGGACGCGGTCGACGATATGATTGGCGCGTGTCTTGTCGGTCGGGTTGAGATCGCGGGGTTCGGTCGCCGGCTTGAACGGCCGCACGATGACGCGCGCCGGATCGGGCCGAAGATACAGCGCCTGCCGATTCAGGAAAGTGGGTTGCAGCAAGATGCCCTCGGCTCGTTGGAGGTGACTCTTGGGATAGACGTACGGACTTCAGGCGACCACGGCGCGAAGCGGCTGGGGTTGCGCCGACTCGATATTGGAACGCGCAAGCTGACGAATCTCCGCGAGACTGAGGAGATAGGACAAGACCGACTCGCCGCCGCAATTTTCGTTGGCGCGGTCGGGATGCAGTCCGTCGCGGCAACTGCCGGTCTCCGGATCGACCAGCGCGACGGACAGGTCGTTGCTGCCGGAAAACCATGCGAAGACCAGCCTCGCGATGGCCTTCCACTCGGCCTCGCCGTCCGCCCGCCACGCGGTAAGGCAGGCCGCAATCGTTGCCGCGGCTTCCACAGGCTGCTGATCGAAGGCACGCGGACGTTGCCGCTGCTCGCCGAAACCGGCGGTGCCGACGGGGCGGAAAAGACCTGTCGACGTCGTTTGTTGCGTCATCAGCCAATGCAGGGATCTTAGTCCGGCATCGACATAGGCCGACGTGTGCGTCGCCAGGCCCGTCAACATCAAGGCCTGCGGCAGCCGCGCGTTGTCGTAGGCAAGTCCCGCCTCGAACCACACCCAGTCCGGCGTCTCGACCGATGCGAGAATGGTCATCAGCCTGTCCGCAAGAACAGGCCTGATATCCCGGGCGCGCAGATCATTGGGAATGGCCGCACAATAAGCATCCAGACCCAGAAGCGTGAAGCCCCAGGCGCGCGGCGAGCGAAACGCTTCCGCGGCGGGGAGCGCCTCCGCAAACAAGGAGGCTGCCCAGCGTCGGCGCGACGGACTGGAATCGTTGCGCGCGCATTCACCCAGGGCCCACAGCGTTCGCCCGTGGCTATCCTCTGAACCAGAGTCTTCGAGCCAGGTTCGATTGAACCCCATGAAATTGCGAAATCGTTTGGTGTCGGGATTCCACGCATGTTGCACAAAGGCGGCAAAGCGCGCCGTCAGGAACTCCGGCAGAGGCCGTTCGCCTGGATTGTTGAGAGCGCAGGCCAATAGCAACGCGCGGGCATTGTCATCGACGCAATAACCGTGGCTGCGATCGGGCACCGAATGCACGGCGTGCTGAAATAGGCCGGTATCGTCGCACATCGACAGGAAATGGCCGATTTGCATGGCTGGCGGCGCCGGGCTGTATGGTGCCGGCGCCTTCTTGTCAGGGCGCGCGAAGGCCTTGAGCCAGTGACCTTGCCACGCATGCTCGAAGGCAGACATGTAACGCTGGGCGGTGCGCTCCCATGTCATCGACCGGCTGACCGCATAGGCGCGCTTGCATATCGCCTGGCGGCGCGTGTCGTCGGTGAGCAATTCCGCGATCTCGCGGCCGGCCGCGGCTGCGTCGCCGAATGGGATCAGAACGCCGCGTCCGTCAGCCAGCAATTCGCGCGCATGCCAATACGGCGTCGAGACCACCGGCCTGCCCAGTCCAAAGCTGTAGGCCAATGTACCCGACGTCATCTGCGCCTCGTTGAGATAGGGCGTGACATAGACGTCGCACATCGAAATGAATTCGAGCAGCGTGGCCTGATCGACGAACTGATCGAGGAAGACCACGTGATCCTCGATGCCGAGTTCACGCACGCGCGCGAGCAGGCTTTCGCGATAGGCCTCGCCCTGATCCCGGACCAGATTGGGATGCGTTGCGCCAAGCACGACATACACCGCCTCGGCGCAGCGCTTCAGAATCGACGGCATGGCGTCGATCATGACTTCGACGCCCTTGTTGGGAGACAGCAGGCCAAATGTCAGAATGACCGACCGCCCTCTGAAACCGAGCTGGGCCTTCGCCGCCTCGGGCCCGACAAACCCAACGTCGGGAATGCCGTGAGCAATCACCTCGATCTTGTCTTCCGGCACCTGATAGACACTGCGCAGCAGCTCGTGGGCCTTGTTGGCCATCACCACGACCTTCGCGGACGCAGCGACAATGCGCTCCATCACCGCGCGTTGCGCCGCAGTGGGCTCGGCCAGCACCGTGTGTAACGTCGTCACGACCGGCATGGTGAGGCGCGACAACAGCACGAGGATATGAGCGCCGGCTTCGCCACCGAAAATTCCGAATTCGTGCTGCAGACAAACGGTGTCGAAACGGCCGGCGTTCAGGAAGTCCGCGGCGCGCACGTAGTCTTCGATGTTGCCGTCCTTGATCTGCAACGCGACCGAAGCGGGATAGTCATAGGTTTGACCGTGATCGGTCATCGCCACGATGCTGGTCTCGAGATCGGAGCGGGAAGTCGATATCGCCTGCTGCAGGTCCGTGGTGAAGGTGGCAATCCCGCAATGGCGGGGCAGCGAATTGCCGATGAAGGCGATGCGGCGGAGCGCCATCACGTCCGCGCCTCGGCATGTTCGATGGGCATAGGTTGTCCTGACCCATGACGCGCATATCGAGGCGATATGCCGTTGGTCGATACCGTTGATTAAGATCTGGCGTGGCTAAGGCGTCGCATTTCGGGACAGGCGCTGTTGAAGCGATCCGATTGCGCTACCTGGTCAGATGGCTACTCGGGCCCCCGAATGCAACCGGGTAAGTGGCCCTAAAGACTATCGCACTCACTTTCCCCGCGGATATGCAATGTTACGGGAAAAGGGCATCGCGGGACGGCTCTCAAAAAGCCGCCGTCCCGCGCCATGTACTCCCACCTCACGCGGCCTGGACGAGTTCCGCGTTGAGATGCTTCAGCCGCGGCATCACTTCCTGCTTCAACAGCCGCAGCGAATTGTGCCAGGCCTCGGGCTTGTGCTTGTAGTCGAAACCGAACACCAGCAGCGTGCCGAAACCGCCGACCTCGCGGTAGATGGTCTCGATCTTCTCGGCTACCGTCGACGGCGAGCCGACGACCCAGTTGTGACGGGCGCAGTAGTCTACCGTCACGTCGCTGTCCGGCACGTCGGGCGCGTGCTTGAGATAGTCCTTGAAGCCGAAGTTACCGAGCAGCGGCAGGAAATATTCGCCCATCATCCGGCCCATCATGTCGCCGGTGGAAAGCTTCCAGGCCTCCTCGTCGGTATCGGCGACACAGACCTCGCGCACCAGCCGCCAGTCCTGCCGGCTCGGCTTGCGGCCGGTCTTGGCGGCGCCGGCCAGCACGGAATCCCAATGGCTTGTGACGTAGGCCGGGTTGAGATTGAGGCTCATCGGAATGTAGCCGCGTTCGCCCGCGAGTTTCAGGGTGTCCGAACCCTTGCTCAGGCCGGCAACGCCGATCGGCGGATGCGGCGCCTGCAGCGGCTTGAGATGGGGTTTAAGGAAATCGAACATGGTGTCGGGTTTGGTCACGGTCCAGAATTTGCCGTTGTGGGTCCACGGGGCGTCTTCGGTCCACATCCGCAGGATGATCTCCAGCGCCTCGCGGGTCATGTCGCGGTTCTGGCCCGACATGCCGTCGACGTTGAACATCGTCCAGTCGCTCGGCAGGCCGGAGGCCGCGACGCCGAAATTCAGGCGGCCGCCCGACAGGTGATCGAGCATCGCCACGCGGTTGGCGAGTTCGGCGGGGTGGTGGTAGGGCAGCAGGAACCCACCGGGGCCAAGACGAATGTTCTTGGTCTGCAAGAAGGCCTGCGCGAGAAGCAGGTCCGGCGCCGGGTGCGGTTCCCAGGGCGCTGTATGATGCTCGCCGATCCAGGCTTCCTGATAGCCGAGTTCATCGAGCCATCGCAGCACCTGAAGGTCCCAGTCGTGTCCCTCTTTCAATCCGCACTCCGGCGGATGCGAGGGCATCGCGAAATATCCGATTTCCATAAGGATTCCTCTCGTCTTTTTTTATTTTGACGCGTAGGGGACTTTTTATGACGCGTCTTGTTGCGCGCCGGCGAGAAGCGTAGCACGCCGGACGCCGTCCATCACCTGCCGCGCTTACGGCCGAAATATGACGTGAGAGATTGGCTTGAAAGACGCGAGAGACTGGCTTGAAAATTGACGCGTCATGCTCGGGCTTGACCCGGGCATCCACGCCTTCGCATCGGCCAGTCAAGAAAGACGTGGATGGCCGGGACGAAGCCCGGCCATGACGACGAGAGAATTACCGCGTGCCGAACGTCGTGGTCCCGAACAGCGCTTTCTGCGTCGAGGGTTGCGAGCGCCAATATTGCGGCGGCGCTTCGACCTGGCCGCCGAGTTCGGCGGCGGCGTGCCAGCCCCAGCGCGGGTCGTAGAGCATGGCGCGCGCCAGCGCGACCATGTCGGCCTTGCCCGACACGACGATGTCTTCCGCCTGTTTCGCCTCGGTGATGAGACCGACCGCCATGGTGGTGACGCCGGTTGCTTCCTTGATGGCTTGCGCGAACGGCACCTGATAGCCGGGCCCTAAGGGTATCTTCTGCAGCGGCGACACGCCGCCGGAGGAGGCGTCGATCCAGTCGACGCCGCGCTTCTTCAATTCCTTCGCGTATTCGATCGTCTGCGCGAGATCCCAGCCGCCCTCGACCCAGTCGGTCGCCGAAACCTTGATGCCAACCGGCTTCTCGGCCGGGAACGCCGCGCGCACCGCGTCAAACACTTCGAGCGGATAGCGCATGCGATTTTGCAGGCTGCCGCCATACTGGTCGGTGCGCTTGTTTGATATCGGCGACAGAAACTGATGCAAGAGATAGCCGTGTGCGCTATGCAGCTCGATGGCGTCGATACCAAGCCGCTCGGCGCGTCTTGCGGCATTGACGAATGCATCGCGTACGCGGGCCAATCCCGGCGCATCAAGCGCCAGCGGCGGAGCCTCGCCCTCCTTGTGCGGCACCGCGGATGGTCCCTCTGCCTGCCAACCACCTTGGGAGACGGGAATCTGCTGGCCGCCGTCCCACGGCTTATGGCTCGACGCCTTGCGGCCGGCATGGGCGAGCTGTATCGCTACCGCTGTCTTGGAATGTTTGCGTACCGAAACCAGGATAGGCTTCAGCGCGGCTTCCGTCGCGTCGTCATAGAGGCCAAGACATCCCGGCGTGATGCGGCCGATGGCCTCCACGTGGGTGGCCTCGATGCAGAACATCGCCGCGCCCGACAGCGCGAGCGTGTTGATATGCGTGAAATGCCAGTCGTTGGCCTCCCCATTCACGGAGGAATACTGGCACATCGGCGCCACCATGATGCGATTGGGAAGTTCAAGGCCGCGCAGCTTTATCGGGGAAAACAGGGCACTCATGGGGGATTTCCGGGCAGGAGGAAGGAACGTCGTTGCAGTTCTATCTAGCGAGCCGCCATGCTTTCCTCAACCCGCGGCAATAGGGTAATAAAGAGGGAAGCGCACTTATGGCAGAGTTCGTCATGCCCCGGCATAGCCGTCCGAAGGACGGCGTCGCTTCCGCTCGCCTATGTCCCGGGCATCCAAGTCTGCTCTCACGCCGGGCAGAAAGACGTGGATGGCCGGGACGAAGCCCGGCCATGACGAAGAGGCTAATTTCAGGTCGTTAGAGAGAGGCTTGAAAACGCGCTACTGCTTGATCCCGGCGGCCTTGATCAGTTCCATGTTGGCGGCCGTTTCGCGCTTGACGAGATCGTCCATTTCCGAAGGCGTCATCGGCATGGCTTCGACGCCGAGCTTCTTCAGGCTGTCCTGCATCGCAGACTCGGTCAGCACCTTGACGCCTGCGGCATGAAATTTCTCGACGATATCGCGCGGCGTCTTCGACGGCATGAACACGCCGAACCAGATCGCGCTGTCGGCGTCTTTCAATCCGGCCTCGAGCGGTGTCGGCACGTCAGGCAGATCCGGCACCCGCTTGGGCGTCGACACCAATAGCGCGCGCACCTGAGCTTCGCGGATCAAGGGCAGCGCGGTCGCGAGCGGACAAAAATAGAAATCGATTCTGGCCCCGAGGATGTCGGTGATCACCTCGGAGCCGCCGCGATACGGCACATGCGTTGCCTCTATCCCTGCCGCGAGCCGAAATTTCTCCGAGCTGATATGCACCGCGCTGCCGATGCCGACGGAGCCGAACGAGATCGAGCCCGGCTTTGCTTTGGCGCCAGCGATAAAATCCTGCACGGTTTTCCAGGGCCGCGAGTTGGGCACGATCATCACATTGGCGCTGGAGCCGATCATCAGCACCGACGCGAGATCCTTGGTGGCGTCATACGTCAGATTGGAAAAGATCGCCGGCGCAATCGTCAGCGCGGAAGAATGGGCGATGATGCTGTAGCCGTCGGGATCGGCCTTCGCCACCGCGGCCGTGCCGAGCGTGCCGCCGGCGCCGACGCGATTCTCGATCACGATGGGCTGGCCGAGTTCCGCCGCAAGCCGATCGAACACCAGCCGCGGCACGACATCGGCCGCGCTGCCGGCGCCGAACGGAATCGTCGCCTTGATCAGCCGCGACGGCCAGTTTTCCGCCCGAGCCGCAACGGCCAGCAAAAGACTTGACAGAATAAATATCAATCGCGCGAACTTATGCATCGACGCCCCGCTTTCATCGGCCACGTGATGGGCGTGTCCATCACGTCAGGCCGGCAGGCGCGTTGCAAGAACCGTTCCTGTCGTGGCCCCCGCGAACGCGGGACCTAACCCTGGCTTTATTGATAACAGAAGGCATCCACTACACTGCCTGAACGCGACTCCGCGGCGTATGGGCCCCGGTTCGCCGGGGCGACGATGACATCACTCCACCAGCTTGAATTGCAGCAACAGGGTGCGCTGGAGCATCGAGAAATTGTCGTCGGAAATCATCGTCAGCACGGTGTCGCCCTCCGGCGTGACGTGGGCATCGATCCCCTCCATGTTGTCGATCTCGTGGCCCAGATCGGCATCAAACAAACTGGGACCATCGACCACGGCCCCCGGCGCCACCGATTTGAGCGGGATGCGCCGGATCCGGATGCCGACGCCTGCGATCCACGAAAATTTCCGCTCCAGCACCAGCAATTCGCCCGACGGCAGCAGCATCGCGTCGCTGATATCGAAATTATTGGTGCGGCGGACCGCGAACTGACCGGGCGTCTTGCCGCCGATCAGGAATGCGATCAGGTCGCCATTGGCATCGAGGCCGCGCTCGGAGAACGCTATCAGTGTGCCGGCTAGCGGCAGGCCTTTCGGCACCATCACCAGCCCCTCGAGCCCCTTGTTGCGCGGCAGCTTGCGCAGCGCCGGCGGCACGGGAATCGTCTCACCGCGCGAACGCGTAAAGCCCTTGCTGAAATCGTAACGTAGGATTTCGTTGGCGCGCTCGAGGCCGATGTAGACAAATGAACCGTCGAGCGCGATCGACTCGGAGTCGTACCAGCCGCGCGCGGTGATCGGCCTGCCGTCGGCGCCAAGCAGCGGCGCCGCCTCGACGTCGGCAAGTCCGGTCATCTCGCGACCCTGATAGACGATGCGGCCGGTAAACCAGCTGCCCTTGTCGCTGATCGAGATGAAGCGCTCGCCCTTGGCGTCGAGCCGCAATCCCGACAGCCCGCCAAAGCCGCGAAAGCTCGAGGTCAGGATCAGTCCGCTGCGATATTCCAGGGAGCCAAACCGAACACGGGCACGGTCTCGCGTATCGAAAGAGGGAATCGGCCGGGCGTTGACCTCGATCGAGACCGGCGCTGCGACCGAGAATTCGTCCGGGGAAGGCTGCTTCGGCGGCGGCTGCGTTGCAAGTTGCGCCCGCGCGATCTGTGGTACCGCGGCGGACAAAAGCCCCGCCGCCGTGGACTTCAGAAAGCGGCGGCGAGAGAAATGCGGTGGTTCACCCCTCATGGTGAGGAGGCGCGTTTGCGCCGTCTCGAACCATGA
>Ga0179587_10000239_pt1 | contig 22845 bp, 25 predicted proteins | sample CZODoug2_1_08_16_FD_185932 | JGI IMG/M metagenome (GOLD analysis project Ga0179587, IMG submission 185932) | Vadose zone soil fungal communities from Angelo Coast Range Reserve, California, USA - CZODoug2_1_08_16fungal | ecosystem: Environmental > Terrestrial > Soil > Vadose zone | place: USA...
CCCTGGCGCCCGCCACCGACAAACAGACCCTCGAGGTCCGCTCGCATGTCTTGAGCCTTCGCGAAAGCGAACTCGAATCCCGATTGCACGATCGCGAACAACGCCAAGCCGCCCTCGAAGCTCAACTCCAAGAACTCACTACCCTCTTGAGAAAGGAACGGGCCACCCGCGACGCACAGGACCGACGCATCGCCGACCTAGAACGGCAACTCTTAGTGCGAGCGTCGACGCCGACGCAAGAGCCGACGCGAAGGAAATCACAGCTCCGTCCCCCGCACAGACGAAAGCCTCAACGGGCGACATACTCCAACCGCAAAGCTACGAAGAGACGCAAGACATCCCCCCGCGGTAAATCCAAACCCCGGAGTCACCGATGATCCGCAACAAGCGCACGACGTTCGCCACGTGCATCAACTCCGAGGAGACCCTTACTGCGCGAAGCACCGTACCTCGTTTGGCCGGGCCCACCGTCGATGACACCATGCAATTTCACTTTCCGGCAGAGATCCGCGACTGTCCTTCTGGGAAATCCCACCCCGGAGACAATCCCTTCTTGTCGGCTACGCCGACGAGCCGCTCCGCGGCGTCGCTCTTTCCGCCCCGCCGCGCCGATCCAGACTAGACCGACTACGAATACGCCACAGCAAAGGACTGCCTCGCCATGAAACTAATGGCCGTTCGGACGCTCCTGTCCTTGCCCGACCACGGGATCCATTACCGCTGGGCCACAAGTGCTTAGGCTGGACACTTCGAGCCGGCATGGTTCTGCTGTGCCCCGTGTTCCTACAACCTGAAGGGCTGGTTCAGGGCCGCCCTGCTGCCTGACTGTCCGCTCCGAACCGGACCGTTACGCTCGATCCACCGGATTTGCCAGTGCCGGCTGAGGAAGTGTCACCCAACGGGCGATCTCCTTGAGGATTGTCCGACTCCTGCCCGCGTGCCCGCGCAACTATCCAACCGTCTCGACAGAACAAGCACAAACCAGATGACGACGACTCATTGGGATTGCCCTATAATCTCCAGTGAACTCTCCCCATCACGGACGATGAATACACTCATGAAGCGCGGCCTCGCGATACTTCTCGTGCTATACCCCGTCTTCTCCATCGCTCAATCCTTTGATACTGGATGGAACGCCCTTCAGCACAAGAATTTCGATGAGGCCGAAAAGATTTTCCGGCAGCTCGATAAAAAGGGTGATCCACAGGGCATGTTCGGCTTGGGAGTGATGACGGAGTTCGGCTACGGCACTGTCAAGAAGGATCCGGTAACCGCGCGCCACCTGTATGAGCAAGCCGCAAAGCTCGGCCTACCCGCCGCCAATCACAATATTGGCAACATGTACCAACACGGGCTGGGTGTCGAGATCAGTTTGCCGACCGCCGTGGAGTATTATACGAAAGCGGCAAATGCTGGATATGCCATATCGCAAAACTATCTCGCCTACATGTACTACAGTGGCATGGGCGTCAAACAGAACTACAAAACCGCCCTTCGACTACTACAAGCAAGCCGCCGCCGCCGGTCTACCTAACTCCATGTACGTAGTCGGCCTCATGTATGTCCGCGCGCAAGGAACGGACCGCGACTTGGTCGCCGCCTATTCCTATGTCAAAGCCGCCTCCCAGCTCGGAGCCAAAGTCGATCCCAAAGATCTCGAAACGCTCGAAGCCAACGCGCCTCCGAGTTGACATCAAGCTCGCCATTAGATAACGGTTACGGTTTAAATGCGCGCAGGTAATTCGTTACCCATTTCGAAGTCTGGCTTCAGACGTCGGAATACAAAAAGCAAGCAACTGAACTGAAAGGGCGCAACGAGCAGGACTAAAAATCTACAAATGCTGGTGTGGTCATTTCGACGTCCTCACACCGCGCAAAAAATCGTCGCAAGTATTCAGATTCCGAATTGCCGCTTACGCGGGCTTTTTCTTGCAAGATACCTCAATAATGCGTTCCCTCTCGGGGACACAATATCTTGTATCCGTACGATGGAGAGTAAGATCGGAAGCCCTCATCGTCAAGACTTTTTTCCTTGTCTTTAGTCCGAATAACATTGTAGATATCAACGTTTTACGAGACTGTTTGAGGGGGGCGCGCTGCCGGGGCTGATTCCAATCAGCGCCGTATGGAGCTTGGTGACTTCACTAAAGAGGTCCTTGACACGCTCGGCCGGAACTCTGTACCCGATGATCGATAGATCATGCGACTGCTTCCTCCATTCTTGCTCGTTCGGAGAGTTGAAGGAGACTTCCGCCAAAGCAAGGAGCCACAAGGACATTACCAGACGCCTACGCGGCTCGGATCCTTCCTCGAATTCCAGGAGCAGTCTCTGCGCAGTACGCGCCGCAACGAGGGGGCCCTCGCATAGTTCGGCAACCTGACTGCTCGACAAGTCTGCCAGCTCGTAGCCGAGAGTCGCCTGCACTTTGCGTAATTCCGTCAGCAGTTCGTCGACGCGTCCTGAAGGTCCATTCAGGCCTGCAATGTACTCGTCGCAGCGCCGGATGATGTCTCGCGGTATGCCATACGATATAGCTGCAAGCAGCCGCGCAAGCCGCGGATGCAAAGTATCGACGCCATGGGTTTGCAAATACTGGCGGGCGATGGCTTCGCCGTCGTCGCAGGATAGCGGAGGAATCCGAACGACGTGGTCGAAGGAGCTGTCGATCTCGTTCTTTCCTGTGGCTGCGCCAAGGTACAGCGCGGTCAGCGTGTCCTCTGCGAGTGACACGTAGTAATAGACGCCCGGGACCTCGAAGATCGCCTTGATACGTCGCACGAATGCCCGGATCTCCTCAAAATCGACGATCTTATCCAGCTCGTCGATACACACCAGCACCAAAAGCTTTCGGCCTTCGCTGGCTCCGAGCCCACCCTCTTTCAGACGGTACACGATCGTGCTCGCGAACGAGCGGTATTCCGCAATGAGCGACATCATACTCTGGCCACGCGTGCCAACGCCCTCGTCAGGCGCGTCTCGCTTGCGATACAGGTAAATAATAACGGCGCCAGCACTCGCAACAACAGCCCACGAGGTGAATGATGATGCGATGGCCCAGAGGGCAAACACCAGGATAACGAAACAGATTTTCAGTACGAATCCCCGGAGGGAACTCGCCGCCTGCTGCCTCTCTCGTTCATCCGCTCTGAGTTGCTGCGGGCGTTCCTGGAGGAATTTCAACGCGGCACAGACCTCCCGATAGAGCATTAGTGTATGCGGATTGTGGCTTCGGTCACGTTGCAACCATTTGGAAAGATCAACCGGCTGAACCTTGGACCGGTAGTATGTAGCGAGGCACAGACTGCCCAATAGCAGTGTGGCAATCGGGAGCCACGCGACAACGATGTCTGGGCGTGTGAGCCGATCGTACATTTGATACATTGTGATGACCAGCAGGGCGAGCGCACCTGCGTAGCACCACGTGCTCCTCTCGCTTGAGCGTCGGTCGAGGAGGCGCACGGAAAGCGGTCTCGCCCCCAAAAACGACGCGATCGACTGTTCCGTGCTGATTGCGAGCCGCTCGAAGATACTTGCGATGAAGTCGTCTTCCTGGAAGCGGCTGGGAGAGGCCACCCACACCTTAACGATGGCTCTCAGGTCCTCGCCTTGCTTCAATTGCGACAGGGCATAGAGGATTCTTGACTTGCCGACGCCACGACGGCCAACAACTCCTATCGTGCTCCAACCTCTTTCTGCAAGCGCCTGCAGCTTCTGCAGGATCTCACTCCTCCCATAAAGTACATCGACTGGCATGCCAACGCCGGGTGCAGATTCGGATAGACTTCCCAGCTCACGAGCGACCAGATCCCGCATCGCATCCCGCGCGACGAGCTTGCGAGAAGCATAGTCTGCTGCAAGCAGGCAACCCAGAACCAACGGCAGCATGAGTATCGCCGCACACAGGAGTCCGAGCCAGTCCGCCTGGACCTTGGCCTCAAATACTAGGAGGCTGAACGGACCGAGAGAATCATCGCCACGCTGATAGATGCCGAGCGCCACCTGATTGAGAACCCCCTCCTGATCGGGGGGCGCAAGGACACCGAATGCTGCGAGCGCCGGATCAAACAGCGTTTCGGATGGCCGGTCCGTCGGATCGGAACGCTGCAGAGCGCTCACGCGGTGCGCAAGCGACTGAGTGACGGCCCAGACCGGATCCGCCACGGCCGCGAAAAAATCCTGCTTTGAGGTATTCGTGAGTTTATCGACCTCCGCGATGAAGTCGAATACCCCCTTGTCAAACAGGTGTTTCACCGGCACGTCAGGGTCTTCTCTGCCGAGAATCCGTTCAACAGTCTTTGCAACATCGATTCCGCCCTTCGTGACGATTTCGCGCGCGAGCTTGTCTAGGGGCTCAGCGGAATCAGAGGTATCCGGCCCCGCGGCCCCGACGTAGCTGTGCAAGTATGATCGCAGTGTGAACGCGGCAGAGGTGCTCGCGTCCGCGAGAGACGTAAAACTGATCGCCGACAGTTTTGCTAGGTCGCGGATCACCTCGAGCGGGTGACCGTCCTTTGCCATGTAATGGCGCAGTGCACGTTGTGAGCCGTCCGGCAGCTTCCCGAAGCGGCCAACTATCCCCTGGTAGATCGCATCATCCTGCGGGTTGGAATTCCTATTCTTAACCAAGTCGAGTGCGAGCTGCGAGTACTCATTGAAAGCGAGCGATCCCTCGATGGTCGCGGGCATGGCCAGTTGCATCTCCAGCCTGTAATCCCTCTCGGTGGGTGAGAAGACTGGAAATGCTGCCAGGTGATATTCGGATTCCTCCTTTTTCGGAAACAGGTTTGCTATTACGGTGGAAATCTTCCGTTCTTCATTTTCGGTTGCCGTAAAGCGACTCGATATCTCAGGGGGATAGGCGTCTTTTGGGAATTCCGCAAAGAGCTGCGCTCGGAGGCTCGCCCGACTTATCAGTATTTGAAAGAGTCGCCACAGCGTGATCTTTGTCAGCCGGTCCTGGGCCGAAAGGCCCGTCAACGGGAGGGTTATCCGCTCATCGCGGCGTCCCACCGGATGGACCCAGTCTAGACGATCGAGGAGGAGCTTTTCCTTGTCCTCGATGGGCATCTTACGAAATTGATCGAGCAACACCATAAGGCGCTCATTACCCGCAGAGCCGAACAATCTGACCGAATCGGACGAGCTCTGTGAACGCGCTGGTGGCGGTGCCGCGCCGCTGCCATCGTCCGGCGGAACCTGCGGTTGCAGCTTCCGAAGCTCCTGATATGACTCCTGATACCACCGGGCGAGCTCAGCTTCCATTGCAAGCTGATAGAACAGCTTGCGCTGCTGCAAATCCAACTTCGCGATTTCGCTACGAGCTTCCGGAGCATTTGTGATCCGGGGTGTCCGCCTGTCGAGCATCACCTGACGTTCGAGATGATGTCCAAGTGCATAGGCACCCACGAGTGCGAGGACGATGAGAGTCGCGCTCACGAGATAGCGCCTGCCACGGGGTTCGGCGGGACTGAGAGGGCTGCCAAAAGAGTAGATCAGCATCGTCGCAGCCAGAGTGATCAGCGATAGGACCGGAAGGTAGGGCGTTAGTCCGGTTTGAACATCCTTTGCACCGGGTGTCGGAGGTGAAAATGGGCCGCCAGGAGAAATGATCAATACAGTGAGCGTCATCACGGCTAGGAGCCCGGTTACCATTTCAGTGCGCCGGAAGTACCAGCCGGCGTACATGACGGCCACGATCACCGCGGTGATAGAGAATACGGCCAACGTCGTCCTGAACCCCAGTGAGGCTTCACGACCGGAGATAATCAGCGAGTCAGTGAGTAGCAACGATAAGAAGGTAGCGCAAAGCAGTACGAAGCTGAGGTCGACATCCAGACGCCTGGCAGGCGCCGGAGGCGATATCACTGTGGAACCAGGCTGTACCGGGGTATCCCGCCTCGGAATCTGTTTTACTAGTGTAACAATCGTCGTTACGATACTCAGGATTGTAATGATTATCTGGAGAGCGTCGTTCTGCATCGCTTCAGTCCCTAGGCGAGGCGTTGGTTGTTGTGTCGCTCGCGTCTTTGCGGAATCACTCAAAGAGTATTCTGTTCTTAACTTGCAGATTGTCTCAAATTGACCGTTACCTTGCTCACGCGATGGACGTTGGGCTGCGTGTTCGGTTCGGGTCCCTGGCTGACAGTAGGGCGAAATTCGTGCTTTCCGCGTCCGATGATTGCAGGGCGCCCCATGCCAATTTTATCTTACACTCAATGACTTGGAAAATTCTCCGTGGCCCCTAACGGGCGTTTTTTGATTGCTGGCGGGGTCCCGGTGACAAGAGCGTCCTAGCTCTCCCGGGTGCCTTAAATGCGTTGGACCGCGCTGCGGCGCGTCACGCAGCTGCAATCAGTTTCAGACTGTACCGCACCGATCCCGCAATGAGCGACTCGACCACGGCACACGCTTCGTTCTTACCCTCTCTCGGTCAGCCCTCAAACGGATTCAATGGGATGGCAAGCATCATGACCAAACCGCTCACCGCCACCGCGTTACTGATCGTGATGGTCACCGCCTGCTCCTCAGTTCCACCCAAACAGGAAGCTGCACACAACCGAGCGTCGATCCACCCATTGGCGCAATTCTCCGAAAATACGCCATCCAGCGATCGCTACAGGAATGCAAGGTGAACGCTTTGAGCGATCAGCAATGCACAAAGTCGATCGACGACGCTCAGCGGCATTTAGATAGCGTCAATGCACGAATCGAAGCCTTGCTAAAAGACCATAAGACTAATATGTGCGATCTCGTCCGCTTCGCCGGGTCGTGCGCCAACCCTGTTTACACTCTTGGCGATTTGGCGGATTGTCTGCAGGTATCTCCGGATCGGGGTGAGGCGCTCAACATCGGGCGCTTTGTGTTTAAACTCGACTCCCACGGATGCCCAACAGACGCCAAGTAATACAGGAATCCGCAAACATTCCAAAGAAGAGGCCATAAGGAAAGGGATATCAGTAAGTATGACAGCGACGAACACGGCCCTCCCGCGCGCGGAGACGCGCCGATGGCATAATGCCCAAATAGCCGCCAGCAACAAGCGATTCGCCGGCGGCAGTTAGACGAACCACGAACGGAACTCCGGCAAAGGACTTGCTCACGATGAAACTACCCGCCACCCTGCCCCTTCTAGCCACGCTCGTCGTGACCGCCCACGGCGCCACCCCCGGCGACGCAGCCTACCGCTCGAATGATCCGCAGCAGGCCGTATTCTTCGATGGGTCGGGCCGTTCGGACGGTCCTGTCCTCGCCCGACCACGGTGAGTCAGAGGCGTGACTCTGACTCACCTCACGGGATCTTCGGCGCAGACGCCTTCGCCTCCGTTGCCGCTCCTGCGGCAATCAAGATCCACCCCACCCCTCCCCAGCTGCCACAACGTCGGCGTAGGTTACGAAAACGGTAAATCTGGGCTAAGTCAGAACTACGACCAAGCCCGCATGTACTACAGAAAAGCCGCCGACCATGGCTACATGCAATCTCAATACAACTTGGGCACCCTCTACTCCAACCAATATTTCAACGACGACACCGAAGGACTCAAGTGGCTGCTGGCCTCACAGCGCAGCGCCAAGACCTGTGCAACGGTACCTCTCTGCAAATGGATCCTGGACGACCCGCCGGGTCACGTGGCAAAACTCAAGAGTCGAATGACCGCCGAAGCAATCGCCGCCGCCGAGTCGCAATCCCTGACCGCACCAATTGCTCCCTTACAATAGTACCCACTCAATGAACAGTGCTGAGCCCGATAACCGTCGCGTCCTGCCATGCCTTGTCGTCGTCATTGCCGCCCTACTCTCCGGCTGCCCTTTAGTCGGCGAATGGGACTCCGTAACGCTCGTCAATCCGACCACGGGACAGAGCACTCGATGCATCAAGGACTGGGGCCCACACCTACCGCCAGAAGAGATCCAACGCCTACACCAATGCATCGACGCCTGCGTCGCACGCGGATTTCAGGTGGTATCTCCCAAATCCGTTCCTCCAGCCGTCGCCCCCGTCCCAGAGAGCCGGCTACTCTATATTCCCAAGGAATGTCGCTAGCACACCACCCCGCGTCCCCGCTCTGCCGACGTCGACAAGCAACAACCGTCGTATTGTGCACAAGATGTATAGTGCGACTGCATGTTGCCTATTGCGATCAACACCGCCGTTGGTTTTGGCATCGAATGACCGACAAGATTGCCTACAAGGTGCTGACAGCGGATGAATGGGCGGCACTCAACGCCGGCGCTTTTCAGGGCGCCCCGATCGACATCGCTGATGGGTTCATCCACCTCTCGACCGCATCGCAGCTCACGGAAACGGTCGATCGTCACTTCTCTGGCCAGCAGGCCCTCATCATCGCCGCCATCGATCTCGTGGTGCTCGGCGCTGCCGTTCGTTGGGAGCCGTCCCGGCACGGACAACTATTTCCGCATGTCTACGCATCGCTCAACCGTGAACTTGTCATCGCCTGGTGCCTCCTTGAGCGCCACGCGAACGGTACTGTGCGGCTGCCCATGTGACCGGCGTACCGAGCCTGTCCGATCGACGCTCAACTCTAAAGTCAAGATGTGCGTCTGCATAGTCGAACACCTTTCGGAATCTGGCGAGGTAGTGTTTTTCCTCTATCGAACTAAAACTGTCCTCCTTAGCTGACGCGACAATAGATCTGCGTAGGTCTTGAAGCCTGGCAGATCTTGCTAACAGCGCTCGGCAGCGTTCGCGCGCATTTGCCGTCACATTGCGGGTCGCGATTTCGGGATACCAGGTCTCGGACCCCGACAATATGACTTATTAAATTCCAGGCGTGACTCCACACACAAATCTATTTCCCCACTGCCAGATCGTCGCGCGCGCAGCGCATCCTTGACCCTCTATACCACTGAGACGGTGCAACATGGTAGACAAGGATCCACGACGGGTCGCCAGCATCTACATTTCCGCGGCGATTCAGGTACTGCAGGCCGCGCAGTCGAAGCATTTGGACCATACCGACTTCACCACCGCTCAGGAAGCAATCGAAGGCCTTGGCATCGTGCGGCGCTCGATGGCCGGTGCCGCCGTCCCCGATGATGCAAGAGTCGCGGCTAGACTGCGCCAAGTCGCCACCGCAGTAAGATCATGCGACGAGCCAGCTGCACGCATTGCCTACGCGGATATTGAAGCCGCCGCGGCGATATTCCAGGCGAGGGCCGTCGGTGGTGAACGGTGATGTGGCCGCCGGTCGCGTTCGCAGCCTTGAACTTCCAGCGCGATCGCCGAGGCCACGCTGGAGCTGTCCCCTGACATCGCCACCGAATTGATCGATTGGTTCTTTAAGCGATGATGCCGACTACGCGCACGGCCACACCGACTATTGGCAGGTCGATTTATCAGGCCGGATCGTTTGGACAAAGGGCTTCGTTGCCTACACATTCTTGTGACGCTCGCCCGGTGTCTCTCATCGACCCCAAGCGGTCTCACGCGAAAGTCCGCTTCGGAGCAAGCAAATTGCGGGCTTAGTAGAAACATTCAATGGACGTACTGACAACGTTCGCTCGGTTTCTCAAGTTCGAGCGGCAAAGAATTCTGGAGTCCATCTTCAATCGCTAGGCGTTTTGGTAGGCAGACGATAGTTCGCGGTGTGTCCCATCCTCCGACTTTTAAAGTCCCGTCTTTGTCGAGGACCAACAACACCACGATCGATTTTGCGTTGCTCAAATTCTCTTTGCTAGTCGCAACCAGATTAACAACCAGTGATTTCTGTGTAAGCACACCGTGCAGAACTTTCTGTATTGCGAGGGTAGTCTTGTAGACGCCACCAACATACACATTGCCCGTGTTCTGATTTTCAGGCAGATCGCCCTCCGCCATAACAAATTCGACTTTCTTTGGGTGGGCAACTACAAGCACATCGTCGGCCTGCACAGCCGCATTCCACAGAAAAGTCGTTGCCAAAAAGAACGCATAGGCTTTCATGGTGGTAGCCTTTGAGTTGCCGATTATCGCCGCGGTTGGCTATCTATCCGGTCGGAAACTGCCATTACGATAGGCGCGGCGAAACAACCAACCGTGAACAAAATGCCAATGCCGGAATAGATTCCGCGTTCGATCCACGCCACATCGGACTGATGATCGAAAGTCGAGACGATCAGGCAATCGGTCAAATAAGAGATGCCGGCGAGCCCCCAGCAAACGGCAAATGTCCGGAAGCGATTCAATTTAGTTGGCTTCATGACTGTGCGTTCCTTGCAATCGGATTGGGCTCCATGGATTTGAGCCTTAGCTTACCGCACGTCGGGAATGACCGCTTCATGGCGGTGATTTTGTGAGGTCCTTTGGCCGGAGTTGGCCGCCAGGAGCCCGTCGAGCCGCCACCGGCATCGAATGAGTACTCTCGACCCGCAAGAGACGGTCGTGATCGTCAGCTTCGCGGCAACAGAAACAGACGCAACTGGCCGACTGCTGATGCACACGGCGTCCCCTTTAACAACGAGGGCCACAGCCCGGGAGGGCGGCATTCGTAGTTGCGGGGTTTGGAGAACGGGCCGTGGCGCTGGCGCAGCGTTACTGCGGCATGACGGTCAGTGTCCCAGTGGCGTTTTGTGTCGTCGCCGAGTTCAATGAAAGCAGGTTGTTTTCGGTTAGGTTGTAACTCACGGTGTCGGTTTCCACGAGCGCCTGGTTTGTGTTATAGACCTTGTAAGTGAACTGCACCACTTCCGGGCTGCCAGGATCAACGGGGACCAACGTGACGGCGGTGCTCACCTGCACGGTGCCCAGCGCAACGCTCAGGGTGCTATCAGAGTACCGACTCAGTGTTCCCAGCATCGTTAAGGATGTTCCAACCACCGCGGGAATGATGATGGGCGCCTGGGCAACATCGAATTCACTGCCCTGTGAATCACCCGCGATTGCAGCTGTTGCGGGTTCAAAGGCGTTCACGACCGAGGAGCTGTATGGCGATGTCTGCCCTGCAACGGTGACCGTTCCAGAGATGCTCTCGGTTTGAAGTTGCGCCATCATTCCGTTGAACATCCCACTTACGCCTGGACTCAGCGTCAAGGTTCCCGTGCCCGTAAACGGGTTCGAAGTGCCATTGACGATCGCCGTACCGGATAAATTGACATTGGCACTCAGGCCGCTCTTGACCAGCGCTACCATCGCCGCCTGAAGATCATAGGAGCCCTGAGGCGAAGGTGTCGGATTGCCGCTGCCTCCACCGCACGCGCTCAGGAGCAGGGCGGCCAGGACGCCAGCAGTCGGACCCTTCGCATTGAGCGGAATCATATCGGCATGAATCCTACTCGAAGATTTTAGCCGCATGGAAACACATCCTTTGTGTAAGCGCGCACCGGATAACAGTAATCTAACGCCTGAGCCCGATCTTCGTTGACGTTGGCAGCGAAATCCGCTGTTCATTGGGCTCAGGTTACTTCAACGGCTGCTTACAGGCGAGCATTCCAATATGCTCTAGTTCCGCTTTTGGCCGCCTGCTGCCGGACGCCGACGCAACCGCCGCCGTAGCAACTCGGCAGCGGCCTCATCGACGGGCTGTTCCCGTCCGCCTCCGCATGAACTCCCTCACCCACGCCGCCTGCTCGTCGGTATCAGGAACCGCCATCCCTCGCGCACGACTCAGCAAAACAAACGCCTGATCGGGCACCAAACCGAACACACAAGACACTAGCGCCCACCAACCCCGATCGACTAATGCCGGCGCGACAATGCACAGCAACCGAATCGCCCGCGCGCAATCGCTCGGCCAGCGCATTGATGAACCCAGCAAAGTCTGCGCGAGCGCCGGGCACGCCGCGATCCGGGATCCGCTTGTCCGATGGCCAGGCTGTTCATCCGCGTCGCTGCGCAGTCCTGCTTCGCTATCGGTCCGCGGGATTCGATTCGTAGAGAAGACCCCACAACCACCGAAACATCCGCAACTCCCTTAGCGTTTTTCCCTACCGCTTGATCTTCGACGGCACAAACGTCACCGGCTCCCGTGTGAACGGATGGATGCTGGTCGTCGCCCGACTCGGATCCGGCTCAAACATCAAATCCCAAATCTTCACCCCCGCCACCCAATCCGAAAACCACGCCTCCAGGCTGGCATGGGTCGACGCAAATGAGCCACTCCAGTCCTCACCCTCTTGGGGATCGAATGTCACCACCGCGCCTTCCTTCGATGAACAATCCACGCACGACCGAATGGCACAGCCCCAATCACAAAACGGCACCAAGTGCCGCGGCCACACCCAAGACGGCTCCTCGGGGTCCGCTCCCGAGAACACCTGATACAACCCCAATACCGAATCCTGATCGGGCTCAGCCTTCAGTGGACTCAAAGGCAGCAACCCATACCCCGGGCCAAACCCACCGTCACCGATCGACGTGTAGACCAACCGAAGCAGCTCCGGGAACCGCACGCCCATCTGCCGTTCGACGGCAACCACCGCGGCCTCATCCATCACTGCGCGGACGGGTCGCTGAAACTCAGCTCCCTGGTCCCGATACCGCTTCGGATCCTGCGCGCGCTCTCGAATAGCCAGTAAGAGACTGGTCATCCCGCTCACTTGCTCCTTTCGCCGCCGCCTTTAGACCGGCTAAAGCCCGAATTTCAAGGCATGGCAAACACTCCCGTGGGTCAGCGCTTCGATCGGAAATCCGTCCTTCTTCGGGCTACTCCCATGACGTTTCGCTTTCGATCGGTATCCGGGTTTGGCATTGGCGGGGCTCGGCGCCCAGACGGTCCGGGTGGTCGCAGTGGGTTGCAGGAATTCCGAGACCTCCCTGATGAACGGCAGATCGTAGGGACGTTTACCTCCCCAATAGCGCTGCATGCCAACCAATGGCTTGTCGGCCTCCGGATCCGCCTCGCACAACGAGCACACGATGTAGAGCAAGGATTTGTTGTAAATCCCGGGCACCTCCCAATAGCCGCCCTCGCGCTTATTGGAGAGGCCGAACAAGCGCACCTTGGAGGCGCGCTTTCTAAGCACCGCGAGACCCTCATGCATGCGCGCAAAACTGACCGCCGCCGCCAACGTAATCACCTCGACCCGAAGCTCCGGTTGGGCCGCGAAATGCAAATCGAAGGCCTCGAGAAATCGCTGCACGTAAATGGTGCCGGCGCTATGCCCGATCAGCGTGACTTTGAGCGCAGGATTATGGGTCCAAGCCTTCGCCAGATTCTCAAGGAATGCGGTGCCACCATAATTCCTCGGATTCGGCTTAAACGCGGCATCGATATCGGCCTTCATTCGAGCCCATACACCAGCGGCCAATTTTGCGAATTTGAGCGCGATCAGCAGCTCCTCGATGACCGTCGTATAGAGCCCATGTCCGTGGCCTGAATTGATGCGCTGGAAAATACCTCCTAGGACCTTTTCAAGCTCAATACGCTTGACAGCCGGTAAGCCTCCGCGCCGGCGCATGCCGGGATGCCGCGCGATCAGCATTGCGCTGAAGGCCTTGAGCTGCTTGGGGGATACCGAGAGCTGCGCTCCTGGACTCCTGGACCATGGCAGATCAAATTGTTCGGCGAATTCGGCCAACTTCGGGAGGTCCAACGGTGCGCCCCGTGCGCGCGCTTTTGCGGCCGCTTTGAGAGCCGGACTCAAATCCAAAACAGTGGCCATTTCTTTCGCGACTTGCGCAACTCCTCGGTTCGCTGCTTCCACGAATCCGGGGTCGCGCTGGGGTGGGTCAATGATCTCTTGAAGTTCTGACCAAATGCCCGAATTCCAGATGAAGAAAAACGGATACGTGCCGGCATCGGAGTAACCGTCGATGAGATCATGCGCGGTCTGAAGCCCACTCTGCCGGGGAACCAAACCGCCATGAAAAAACACGCACAGATGGTTCTTTCCCGACGTTTTGAACCGTTCAAAGGCGCGTTCGAGATCGTCCGCTGTCGTCTGGTCAAACTTGCCCGCGGATAAATCGATGTCGTGATCTCGGTCCGGTGAAATCGCGGTCTGAGGTCGGATTGAGTCGGCTCGCGGCATGTCTGCACCCTCCCTAGTGTCTGATCGAGACAGTAGGCCGGCTCTCTCGCCAGAGCAAACGCCCGCTCAATAGTTCTCGGTCCTGAGTAACACGGTTCATCTTTCCCGGCAAACCGCCTCCATGTTGTTGCCGTCCGGATCGAGCACGAAGGCCGCGTAATACCCAGGCGGGTAACCTTGGGCGGTGTCACGAAGTCCGGGTGGGCCATTGTCCGTCCCTCCTGCCTTCAACGCGGCAGCGTGAAACGCGTCGACCTTGGCGCGGTTTGTGGCCGTGAAGGCGGTGTGCTGCTTCACGCCATGCGGATGGAAGCGATCAATCCAAAACACCGGGTAATCCACTCCATACCCGACACCATCCGCCCCGCTCTCGTCGGGCAACTGGATGACCCGCCGCAAACCAAGCGCACCCAGCACCGCATCGTAAAAGGCCGCTGAACGGGCGACGTCCGCGACACCGATACCCGTATGGTCGATCATGACGACGGTACCTCAATTGCCCTAGAGACTTGTCTCCCCCACCGGCGTCCAACGACTCTCCCGGCGCAACCGCCGTCCCTCCGGCGACTCCGCGCCATACTCCATTGGCTCGGCCGCCGGCAACGCGAGCAACGGCCTGAGCGACAACACGTTGAGCACCCCGAAGCGCCCCTTGTCGCTCACCATCTGCACGCCCACATAAACCCCGCACTCCCGGCAAACCAAGAATTCCGCCGTCCGGCCGCCGAAGCGGTACCGCTGAACCTGGGTCGGATTGGCGCTGCGAAACTCGAGCGCGCCGGCCGGATCGGAGGTGGCAATCGACCCATGGCTGCGACAGAAGGAGCACTGACACGCACGCACCACCCACTCCGCCGGTGAGATCGCGGTTCGGTAGCGTGCCGTGAGCGCACCGCAGTGGCAGCGGGCGAGATATTCGATCGTGGTCATGAGTCCTCCTTATCCTCCTTCCAGGTTGCGTAATGAGCATTTATACGTTTGTGTTTACGACGACGACAGAAGCTCGTCCGCCGGGCCGGGTTTATGCCGGCCCGAGGAATGTCCTCTCCCTCTAGGTCTCTTACTCTTCGGCCGCGAGGTCGACAGTCACCCCGTCGTGAGCACGTGCCCCAACTCCTGGACCGTGCGCCACGCCAATGCATGCAGCCCGTCGATGCTGAATTTCACCCACCACCCACAAGGCTCAAATGCCCCACTACCGATGGGAGTCTGAATCGCCGGAACGCGCTCCAAGAACCCCGACAAAAGCCCCCTATCCGCTTTAGACTCCATTCCAGTTCCCCTTCCATGGTTACGAACTAAGCACTTATACATTACCATCTAACATTAGCTCATGGTCACGATTCCTTCAGATGCCTCTCCGCGGCCAGCGCCGATCATCGCGATGGCCGGATTTCAAAGCGGCGCCGGCAAGACAAAAGCAGCCCTGCATTTGGCCGGCGGTCTCGCATCGCACGGGGCCCGAGTACTGCTGATCGACACGGATATACAAAACTCCGTCGCGTTGACGCTAGGGGTGTCCGACCCGGAACTCTCGGCTCTTGACGCGCAAGGCAAGACATTCGGTAGCGCCCTTTCCAAGGGTTTTCCGCTTGCAAGCTGCGCCAGCGAGGACAATCCGGCCGTGATTTACGCTGGTCACGAGATAGGCGCGGTCGAATTTCTCGCAACTGCCAATGTCGTCAGGGATCCCCACCCGGACCTAGCGTTCGAATCGTGGGCGGCGGATTTGGGCGTCCAGCGCGCGGCATATGATTACATTCTGATCGACTGTGCACCCGGCTTATCATTCGTAACCACAGCGGTGTTGTGGGCGGCGGACGTCATCGTGGTTCCGGCAGTTCTCGATTCCGAAGGGCAAAAAGCCGTCACTCGATTTCTCGAACATGTTCGCGAAGTGATGAACGCCGGCGGCCGCGCTGTCGCACGCCGAGTATGGGTACTGCCGCGCCGCGTGAGTATCGATGGGGACGACCGCTTTGTGCTGGAGACCAAAGGCACGGCGCCTGATCTAGTTGAACAATTGGCGCCCATTTTGTCTGAGGAGTTCGGAACCATCGAGCTTGACGGGAAAGTCGCCGAAGCCACCGGCGAGTCGTCAACGACGCCGGCTACTGCACTCGGTAGGTTACGTCGGATCAGCGGTGACAGTCCTTATGCAGCGCTAGTTCAGCATACCTTGGCCTGGCGCGATCGGACTCTACCGCCACCCGGCAGGCCGATTCCCTAGTATTCTTTGTCTGGCCGGCCGTTCGGCCGCGTCGTATCCGCTCAGTTAGACGCGATCCCAGATACCCTCCCCTGGCCGCGCAATTAGCACTTATACGTTACCGAGTCTCGCGACGGCCCCTCGATCTCATCCACAGGCCCATAGCCGAGCGCGTAGATTTCCTGTATCGGCGAGCACCGTGGCATGACGACGCGATAGTAATTGACGAGCGCGAAGTGAAGCCCAGTGGGGAGCGGGAAATCCGAATCACGTTTCGGGGCGTGAAAAACAGGGGTCACGCAGGCGTTGGACGGGTGGCCACTGACGGCCACCCTGGGCTTGGGCGAAGCATGGATAGCGCAGCCCAATGGCGCATGCGACGGCGGGGTTTGCCCGGATGATAAACCACAGGGCTTTCTGCGCGAAGCAGGATAGCGAAAGCGCAGAAAGTTTTGCCTGCAGCCTCCAGGGGTCCAACGCATGCGTTGGACGGGTGGCCACGATGGTCACCCCGGGCTTGCGCGCAGCATGGACTGCGCAGCGCAATGGATTCACGGCGGCCTGAGAAATGTCCTGTCCTTCTAGGCCCTCTTACTCCTCGCCAGCCGCGTCCCGAATCGCCGCGACGATTTCATCGCGCGTCACCGAATCCTTGAACTCCACAATCAACCGCCCCACCCCGCTCGCCTTCATCTGTATCGACACATGCACGAACGGCGTCTTCAACACCTCGCTCACCACCACCAATTCCGGCGGCTTCTTGGGCCCCGCACTCCCCTCCCCCTTCAACGCCCTCCGCACCAGGTTCTCCGTCTCCCGCACCGACAAGCCGCGCTCGGCGACGAGCCCCGCCAGTCGCACCCGCTCTCCATCATCGTCCAATCCCAGCAACGCCCGCGCATGCCCCATGCTGATGGTCTTGGCATCGATCAACGCCACCACCTCCGCCGGCAGATCCAACAACCGAATCAAATTCGAGACCGCCGCCCGCGACCGCCCCACCGCCGTCGCCACCTCTTGATGAGTGAGCGTGAATTCCTCGATCAAGCGCTTCAACGACCGCGCCTCCTCCGCCGGCGTCAACTCCTCGCGCTGAATGTTCTCGATCAACGCAACCGCTACAGCCTCCTGGTCGTTGAACTCCCGGATGACCACCGGAATCTCGGTGAGCCCCGCGAGCTTCGCCGCCTGCCAGCGCCGCTCCCCCGCCACGATTTCATACCCAGGAGCATCCGCGGCCGCCTTCGGAATCGGCCGCACCACGATGGGCTGAATCACCCCGTTCGCTTTGATCGACGCCGCGAGCTCCTCGAGCGGCAGCTGCGCAATGGACTTCCGCGGCTGCGACGGTCCAGTCTGAATGGCCGCAATGGGTAATAAGCGGTCGTTCGTTTGCGGCCGAGGCGCCGCCGGCACGGCCCGCGGATGCGCACCCAACAGCGCCTGCAAGCCCCGCCCTAATCCGCGCGATTCATGCGCCATGTTTCCTCACCCTTTTCCAGTAACCACAGCTTCGACGTATAAGTGCTTAGGGAGCCTCCCGGGAGGCTTACTGTTCATCAGCGCCCGGCGGCTTCTTGTCGGCCGTCTTCAGCGGCTCGCGTCCCAATCGCTTGATCTCTTCGGGATCCCAAGGCTCTGCAGGGCCACTCGCCAAACCCTCCGCAATGTCCTGTTTCAGCCGCTCGAGCCGCTCATCCTGGGATGGCTCCTCAGTCGACGATTGCATACCTTGGGTCATGACGACTGATCGACTCCCATGATTTCTGTCACCGCCTACTCTCGAGGAACAACGACGCTTTGCAGGTCCCTCGCGCCCTGCACGACTCGCGCAATGCCTACGCCGAAGCTCGTCGGTCGATAGATCACGAGGTAAGCTCCGTGAGGCAGGCTGCGCACCTCTTTGCCGAGATCCGGCCGCGCGACTCCGATGAACGGCTGGTCCGCGAGACGTTGAGCCCGCACACGGAACTCCTCCAAAAACCGGTCCGCGGTTTCAATGGCTTCCCGCGCGATGGCCACCCAAATCTCCGCCAGATCGCCCTCCGCCAGTTCCGAGAGAGCCGCATATCTCAACGCTCCGTGCCTTTGAGTTCCGCAAGTTTCTCGCGACCTCGGCGCTTGATTCGTTCGACTGCCGCCTCATCGAACGGCGATGACTGCCCATCCTCAAGTTGCTGTAAGCCGGCGCTCACGTCGGCGCGCAATTGCACCAGTCCCTGCTCGACGGCTCGATCATGCGTCTCAAGGAGGCGCAACGCTTCTCGAATGACCTCGCTTGCCGACGTATATCGGCCCGATTTCACACGATCTTGCACGAGCTTCTCGAGTTGCGGAGTCAGGGAAATGTTCATGGTTGACATAGATGCTCTCGCGGCACAAAGATTGGCAATCTTTGCCATTATGCGGTCCGCTACACCATACATCAAGTGCGTCATTCACACTACCTCAACCATCACTTTCGTCTCATTTTTCAATCAGTTACTTTGGTTTCGTCTCGAAACTGACCCCTATCCCAGATCCTTCAAGAGCTTCTCGATCGCCGCCAACAACCCCTCCCGATCCGCCTCCCGCAACCCATTGGGGAACGCCAACGTCACCTTCCCCTTTGGGTTCCGCACCACCGTCATGCGCGTCGATGGACCCACGTGATACTCCCGCTTCATCGCCTCCACATGCCGCGACCGATCCAAACTCGAGCTCAGCACCTTCAACGTCGCCGCCGGTGTCCGGCCGCTCTCCCCTTTGGCCAACAGATTCTGCGCCGCCTTCAGCACCACGTCCTTGGCCCCAGGCCGATCCATCAGCACCGCCAACTGATACGCCGACTCTACCGGTACCACGCTCTTGTCCGCGAACAGTTGCCCGATGGTGGTCTGCCTTAACAGCTGCGCCGCCTTCAAGAGCTTCGTCACCTGCCCCTTCGACAGCCCAAACGCCTCCGCCATCGCATCCTGGGTCGCAAAGATCTTGGCCTCCAACTGCTGCTGAAACGACAGCGCCCGCTCCATCGCCGTGATGTCCTGCCGGTCGGCATTTTCGATGTGCATGAACACGGCCGCCTTCGCGTCATCCGCATCGGTCAAGCGCACCTTCAGCTTGGTGTGCGTGAACTCAGCCGCAAACCTCCGGCGCATGCCGTAGATCAATTCGAAATCGAAGTCCGGATCCCCAACCAATTTGCGCGCCAGCGCCGGCTCCAACTGCCCGTCCTTGACCACCGAATCGATCAAATCCTGGCAGCGCTCTTTGGTGTACCAGACCGCGCTCCGATTGTGATACTTCCACGGCCGACAGCGCTTCGGATCCACCGATAAGATGCTGGTCCGCTCCGCCATCGGCGAGGTTCGCCCCGTCAACGCCAATTCTGCAGCCGGCACCGTGGGCCGCGCCGGCGAGTTCTCAAACGGCGACGGATCCCCCTTCTCCTTGATCTGCTTCGCCACCTCGGCGAGCTTCATGCCACCAAATAGTTTGCTTGCCATTACGCAATCCCCTTCTCGTGTAACGCCGCCCGCTTCGACGGCCACTCGCGCAATACCCGCAATTCAATCTCGCTGAAAATGCCATCGAGCATCTCGAGCACCTTGCGATTCGGCTTCGGTTGTTCGTACGGACCCAGGTACTGCACCGCTGAATTGATGATCTCCGACGACTGAAAAAATACATGCTGGAACAGCCCATCGCCGAAGCACGCCCCCATGACCTCGAAAAACTGCTTATGACTGGCCAGCCGCTGATCGAACAACGTCGTCAGCACCGAGATCCAGCGATACTCCTTTTCTGGATCAATGAGCCCGATGTAGTTTTTCACCATCCGGAAAAACTGCACCGTGCTGGTGAAGTCATACATGCGCGGCGCTGTCGGCACCAACAGCGCATCGGCCGCCATCAACACATTGATCGAGATCAAGCCTAAGGCCGGCGGCGAATCCAACAGCACCACATCGTAGTGCTCCGCCACGGTTTGGATGCCGAAGCGCAACTCCGAGAAAAACTCCAACCGCTTCTCGCGATTCTCCTGCGACGACAGATGCGCCGCGATCGCCATCTCCGCCTCGTACAGCGCCAGGCACGCCGGAATCAAATCGATGTTCGGCCAATAGGTCTTGCGCACCGCGTACACCAGGGACGTCTCCGTACTGTCGAGATACGGCAGCAAGGTGTGCTCCACCGTAATCTCTGCGTCCGGCATGTAGCCGAACATCGACGTGGTGGTCGCCTGACTATCGGTGTCCACCACCAATACGCGATAACCTTTCAACGCCAAGTAGTGTGCAAAATTCACGCAGGTGGTGGACTTGCCCACGCCCCCTTTGAAATTCTGACAGGCGATGACGATCGGCTGATCGGTCTCCAGATTCCGCCACGGCAAGGTCCCGAAATGCTGCCGGAACCCCTGAACCTGCTCCAACGAATAGCCCACACGGCGATTATTGGCCGGATTCCGTTGCAGCGATTCCAAGCCCAGATCGACCTCCGCGCGTGCAAGCGTGGTACGATCCCGTCCTACCATCTCTGCCGCCTCCGAGGGAGAAAATAGACGAACGAGTTGCTTTTGCATGTAGGGATCGTTGCCCCTTTCGTGCATTCTTTGCAGGAAGTTCTCCGAACTCGCCAGGATGTCTTCCAACTTGTCTAACGCCCGGATCGCTGGCACACTGAACTCCTCAAAGAACCGTGCTACACGGATTTTGTATGGAATTTACCAGAAATGCGCGTAAACAGGTGGAGTAGGTGAGGGCGACGACGACCCTGAAGCCCCTCGACACCGCCTCGGTCGGTCAGTCGATCATCGATCGTCACATTCAGCGCTACATTGACCAGCAAATTCCGCGGCCGGTCATCCTCAACAAGTTGCTCGCGGCCCGCTGGCCGCTAGAACAATTGAAGCCGCGCTTTCCCGATTTCCCTGAGTCTGCATTCCAGCACCCAGTAGGGCAGGGTGCAGACGCTACGACATCGATAATAACGACGAAAACAACAAGCCATCGAGCGGCACTCCCGCCCTCAATTCCGATACCTTCAGCTGCGAAGCGCGTCTTGGACAACGCGGTAACCGGGACCGAGGGCATTTCTTTTCAATATGTCCCGCTCATCCAATGTTCGTTTCCGCATGCGGACCCGAAAGATGCCACCACCTTCACCCGCAAGAACGGCTGGCTGGAATTGACCTTAGGGACGACACGCCCCGACGCCGGCTTGCCCTATGGCGTGCCGGCACGATTGCTTACGATTTACTGCACCTCGGAAGCAGTGCGCACCAATTCGCCGGAGATTTTCTTAGGCGATTCCGTCCACGATTTCCTGCGCCGCTTGGATGTGCCGATCACCCGCGGTGCCCGCGGATCTTTAAGCGTCTACGCCAATCAATTGCTGCGGCTGATTCGCAGCACCTTGACCATCGATGAAAATATTCGCGACGGGGCAGGGCGCTCCGGCCTGCACATTCGCCAGGCGCTGTTCGTCGAAGAAGCCCAGCTCTGGTGGGACGAGCCGGAGCGCAGGCCAGGGAGAGGACTAGGGAACGGCAGTTCGCTGGTCCTCTCAAGTGTCTTGTTTCATAGCATTTTGGAGCGTTCCGCGCCCTTAGCCACCAGCGCCATCAAGCAGCTGCGCAAGAGCCCGATGGATCTCGACGTCTACGCCTGGCTGGTGCATCGCCTGTTTCACTTAAGTCGTCCCAGCATGGTCTCCTGGGATCAGCTCTCGCAGCAGTTCGGCCACAGCTACCGCGAGCCGCGCACCTTCCGCCGGTTTTTCTTGGACTCCTTGAAGCGAGTGTCCGTGGTCTATCCCGACGCCAAACTCAAGGTGAGCGACGCCGGCATTCTGTTGCTACCGTCGAGACCGCATCTCGCAATTACCCCGGTGAAGCGCTAAGTACCCAGAGCTCTTTGCGGATCATGGAGAAACCACTCGTATTAGTTGTCACCCTGTGGCTCAAGCATCACAACGTGGCCCGCCTTCGAAGCCTACGAACGCTGAGCCAGTCTCTTGCTTGCCGAGCATGGCGGCAAGATTGAACGCGTGATTCGTCTCGCGAGAGACCCCCAAGACCTAGCAGCTCCATTTGAACTGCACATCGTTACTTTTCCAGATCGCCTGAACTGGGCCGCCTACCGTCAAGATCCCAAGATCAGTGATCACCCACGAACGAAAAACGGTCATTGCCAAAACCGTGGTGCAGGAGGGTAGGTATAGCGGTGGCTACGATCCGCTTGCTCAGTGCACGCGGATAACGTCGCCTTTCCGCTCTCATCTGTTGGGACTGGGAAGAGGGGAGGTTTTCCGGAGCGTGAAAAACACGACGTTTTTCCCCGCAGCCCCCAGGGAACGGGTTCACGGCGGTCCGGAAAATTTCCCCTCTTCCCAGGACCCCCGTTACATCTCTCCCGCTTTCAATGCCCATTTCCGCCCGAATTCTCTTGAAATCGCGGGTAAAACAGGTGTTTAAGGACAAGGCCGGGCAGGGCGTTACATCTCTCCCGTTTTGCGGCTAACTGATTGATTTATCGGCATGAAATGTCGGCCCGAAAATCGCGCTCCGTTACATCTCTCGCGCCAAAGCGTGGCAAGTCTTTCGCGAAACCGTTGCATCTCTTCCGATCAAGCGTTGCATCTCTCCCACGAAGTGCCATTTCGACCTTGTTTTTCAAGCACTTCCCGA
>Ga0179587_10000240_pt1 | contig 22757 bp, 18 predicted proteins | sample CZODoug2_1_08_16_FD_185932 | JGI IMG/M metagenome (GOLD analysis project Ga0179587, IMG submission 185932) | Vadose zone soil fungal communities from Angelo Coast Range Reserve, California, USA - CZODoug2_1_08_16fungal | ecosystem: Environmental > Terrestrial > Soil > Vadose zone | place: USA...
TCTTTCGTGCGAACCTGGACTACAGATCTGAAAGACCGTCGTATCCGCTCAAACGTTGTTAGTCCGGGTCCAATCAATACACCCCTTGCGAATCGGCTGGCTGCAGACGTGCTTGCGCGGATTGTGTCCACCATCCCGATGGGACGCATGGGGGAACCCGAGGAAGTTGCCAAGGTGGCGTTGTTTCTCGCTTCGGATGACTCCAGTTTCGTCACGGGTATCGAACTGTTCGTCGACGGCGGCAGAGCCCAGATCTAACCGAAAGGGCGAATTGTAACTGTTGCGTTTTGGTCTCAAGAATTGGGTTCACTGCCGTGCACCAAAATGCAGAAACCGAAGGAGGGACTGTCACCAAGTGCGGTTATAAGTTACAATGTTGCAAGACGTTAGCCGCGGAGAGGTGGCAGAGCGGCTGAATGCGGCGGTTTGCTAAACCTACCTGCCCTGTTTGCACTCGCTGATTTTCACCTGTTTTCAGTAATTTACGCTGCTCTCAGTTGCGCCGCAATGTCCACATTTGCAGGTTATAGTGCACCAAGAGTGCACCAAGAATTCGTCATCGCTATACGTCCTCGAACCGGACAGAGAGAAAAGACCGCTCTTGTCCGAATAGGCCGTAAAACACGCAACTGAACCCGACAACTTGAATAGCTCTAGCCGCCGAATAAACGCGACGCTTCAAGAGCCCGACTTAGACGGAGAGATAGAACGCGGTGCGGCAGTGCACCGTTGAGAGGCTGGCTGCTTGTTCTTTGGGACTCAGTGGAAAAGTCTGACAATCGTGTCAGGAAAACTTCAGTAGGCATCGCCCCACTATCCTCATAGTATTTCCACCAAGGGAGCTCAAGGCTTGCGCATCCTCGTGGTGGAAGACGAAGCGAAGGTGGCTCGTGCGCTGCGAGAGGGATTGGAGCGCGAGAAATACGATGTCGTTGTCGCACCGACTGGAGAAGAAGGGTTCTTTCTAGTGAATGCCGAGGAATTCGACCTCGTCATTTTGGATCTCATGCTTCCAGGCCGCGACGGGCTCCAGGTACTGGCCACACTGAGAAAACGCGGACTGCAAACCCCGGTTCTCATCCTGACCGCTCGCGATGCAATCGAGGAGCGCGTGCGAGGACTCGATAGCGGCGCTGATGACTACCTCGTTAAACCCTTCGCGTTCCCGGAACTCTTGGCGCGCGTCCGGGCCCGCCTTCGACGCGGGCGAGCTGAACATGCGCCCAACCTAAGACTCGCTGATTTAGAAATGGATGTGGTGACTCGCAAGGCCAGGAGGAGTGGGCAGTATCTGGAGTTGACGGCCCGAGAGTTCGAACTTCTCGAATATCTGCTTCGGCACAAAGAGCAGGTCGTTTCCCGGGAGATGCTGGCGCGAGATGTCTGGAAGGAGACTGCTCGCGCAACTCCGCTCGACAACGTAATGGACGTTCACATCAACCGCCTTCGCCGCAAGGTGGATGAGCCTTTCGAACGCAAATTGATTCACACAGTTCGCGGTGTGGGATTCGTGCTGCGAGAGGAAGAATGAGATTCAGGCCGCGAAACGTCCGTTCCCGATTGACGCTCTGGTACGTGCTCGTGCTGGCGAGCCTTTTGGCCTTGTACGCAGGAGTTGCTTCCTTATTCTTGTTTCTGAGCTTGCGCGAGGATTTTGATCAGAACCTGCTTCAGGATATCGAAACTATTGAAGGGATGCTCACGAAGGAGCCAAACGGAGGCGTGTCTCTTCATTCCAGCCACCCCGGCGCGGCTGAGCCAAGAATAGGCCGTTTCATCGAAGTATGGTCACCGCAGGGGTCGCTCCTTTATCGAAGCGCGGAGTTACAAGACCAGACATTAGGCCATCCTCCCGGGCCGGACGAAGGCTTGCACGATCCAAGTCCGTCCACCACCAGGCTTCCGAATGGCACCCGAGTCAGGCTGGCGAGCAGCGTTTATCACATAGAAGACCAGCGAGTGGTTCTGAGGGCAGCTTACAGCGAGGAAAGATTGTGGCGTGAGTTGGGAGAATTTGGACAGGTTTTGTTGCTCGGTTTTCCGATTGCTGTGTTGCTTGCAGGTTTCGGGGGTTACGCCCTGGCACGCAAAGCGCTCGCACCCATCGATTCCATGACCACCCAGGCCAAAACAATATCCGCCGAACAGCTGGGTGATCGCTTGTCCATCGAGACTCCCGAAGACGAACTAGGGAAACTCGGGACCGTCTTCAACGACATGCTCGGGCGGTTGCAAACAGCATTCGATCAACTGCGTCGCTTCACGTCGGATGCCTCCCACGAACTACGTACTCCGCTAACCGCCATCCGAAGCGTTGGAGAGGTCGCGCTGCAAGACCAAAGGAGCCCGGCGGAGTATCGAGACGTGATCGGAAGCATGCTGGAAGAGGTAGATCGCCTGACGCGCCTCTCTGAGAGTTTGCTCGCGCTTTCCCGTGCCGACACTGGCCACATCCAGCTTCAGCGCGAAGTCATTCCTCTTCTTCAACTCGCAAAGGAGGCAGGTTCGGTAGTCGAGGTTTTGGCTGAGGAGAAGCGGCAACGGATTGACATTGAGGGTGACGCAGGCGTCCTCGTCTCTGCGGACCGCCTGATTCTCCGCCAAGCCATCGTCAATCTGCTGGATAACGCCATTAAGTATTCGCCCACAGAGAGCCGGGTACTCGTCCGCGTACAGAGCGGGGGAGACAAGCAAGCGTTCCTGGACGTGGTCGATCAAGGATCTGGAATTCCCAGTGAACATCAGCCTTACGTCTTCGACCGCTTTTACCGCGTTGATCGGGCGCGGACACGGGAATGGGGTGGTGCCGGACTCGGACTGTCCATCACTCGCTGGGAGGTCGAAGCTCACGGCGGCGAGATAACTCTGATGAGCGAAGAAGGTCGTGGCAGCACGTTTCGAGTCTCTCTGCCGCTCGCGAAATATTCTGCTGCAAGTCCGCTAAAAGGAGGGTCGCAATGAAAACGATATTGGGGATTTTCGGTGCTGTTGCCGTAGTTTTGATACTGATCTGGGGGATTCTGGAATCCAGGGAGGGGGGATATTCCTCCTATGCATCTCAACCGGAGACTCCTGCACCTCAGCAGGCCGCAGGTGCTTCATTCTCATACAACTTCGATAGGGACGTCGTGGGAACTCTACCGACGAAGTTTCATAGTGCGCGCACTGGGAAAGGAGCCGAAAGCAAATGGGTCGTGATGGCAGATCCGACCGCGCCTTCTAAACCCAATGTCGTTGCGCAAACTTCAACCGACACCACCGATTATCGCTTTTCGTTGCTTATCGCAGATGAAGGCAGCTTCAAAGACCTTGAACTCAGCGTGAGATTCAAAGCTGTCTCCGGCGAAGTGGATCGTGCTGGAGGACTAGTGTTCCGGCTGAAGGACGCTAATAATTATTACATCGTCCGCGCAAACGCGCTTGAGGATAACTACCGGCTCTACCACGTCGTCGCGGGAAACCGCCGTCAATTTGCAGGCGCGAATTTCAAAGTAACTTCCGGCGAATGGCATGAACTACGCGTCGAATGCGTCGGAAACAAAATCATTTGTTACTACGACGGCGCGAAGAAGATCGAAGCGACTGACGACACATTCAAAGACGCCGGCAAGGTGGGTCTGTGGACAAAGGCCGACTCCGTCACGTATTTCGATGATCTCAAAGTGGTGGCCAAGTTAGTCTCGAAAAATATTTTAAAGAACCAAAGGAGGTTCGTTCCATGAGTCGTTTCGTTAGCAAAAGTGCCGTGTTTTTCTTTTCTGTGGCTTGTTTCCTCTCGTCCGGAAGCACCACGCCAGCTCAGGAAATCCCGAGTGACTACCAAGAGGTTCTGAAGAGCCTGGACCGAAAAGGCGACTTCAAGGCTGGCGTTCTCAAGGTAAATATTCCGCGCAACGATTTGAAGATGACCATCCAGGGCTTTTCGACGCCGACGCCATTTGGTTTCGGAGGCTGGATCGCGTTGACCAAAGCGACAGACGGATCTGAGGTGATGATGGGTGACCTGGTATTGCTTCAGGAAGAAGTCAATCCCGTCCTCTCCGCGCTGCTCGACAACGGAATCGACGTGACGGCGCTTCACAACCATTTCTTTTGGGACGATCCGCACGTGTACTACATGCACGTTCACGGAATGGGGAAAGCTTCCGACCTTGCACGGCGGGTGAAACCGGGCCTTGATCTGATTGGACATGTAAAACCAGAAACGACGGCTCCCGCCAGCAGCAGCGGCACAGCGCTCGATACCGCCAAGCTTACCAAGATTGCCGGGCACGAAGGCGAGCAGACGGGCGCGGTGTACAAGATCACCGTGGGACGCGATGACCTGGGTATGAAAGAGCACGGGGCTGTGATCAACGCCCGCATGGGACTGAACACGTGGGCCGCGTTTGTCGGCACGCAAGAAGACGCGGCGATCGCGGGTGACGTCGCCATGCTCGAAGAGGAAGTAACGCCGGTTCTGAAAGCTCTTCGCAAGAACGGTCTCGACGTGGTTGCCATTCACCATCACATGACCGGAGACCGCCCCGTTGTGATCTTCCTCCATTACTGGGGCAGAGGACCTGCTGAAAAACTCGCGGGCGGATTCAAGGCCGCTCTCGATGAACTCGGCAAAGGCGCTCCTGCTCGTGGCGGTGCGCACTAGAGCAATTCCTTCAGCCCACGTGATGACCAGGAACCCAGAATCGAGAGAGAGCACCAGCACGCAGCCCACGCTGCGCGAGCTGGTGCTCTATTTTCTACGGCTGGGAGCGCTCGGATTTGGCGGACCGATCGCTCTCGTTGGCTATATGCAGCGGGACTTGGTGGAAAACAGGAAGTGGGTTTCGAAAGAAGATTACTTCGAAGGCTTGGCCTTTTCTCAGCTCTGCCCTGGGCCACTGGCAGCACAGCTCGCGAAATACCTGGGCTGGGTGCATAGCGGCGCTTTGGGCGCCACGCTCACAGGCGCCGCTTTCATCTTTCCTTCGTTTCTTATGGTCCTTGGATTGGCTTCGCTCTACGTACACTTCGGGCAGCTGGCGTGGATTCAAGGATTGTTCTACGGCATCGGGGCCGCCGTAAGCGCCATCATCGTACGAAGCGCATGGAAGCTGATTCAGAAGACGCTAGGCAGGGATTACCTGTTATGGGTTCTATTCGGTGCGTTGGCCATCACAACGGTCTGGACGCAATCGGAGGTGGTGTGGCTGTTTATCCTGTCCGGATTCGTTGCGATGTTGGTGAAGGCCCCGCCCAAACTGAAAGCACGCGCCGTCCAAGCGGGAATCATTGGTCCTGGTCTTGTGACCGGTTTGCTCGGGGCCGCCTCGTCGGGAACCGTCGTTTCCGTATTTTTGTTCTTTCTCAAGGCCGGTGCTTTCGTCTTTGGCAGCGGCCTGGCGATCGTGCCGTTCCTTTACGGAGGCGTCGTCGGTCAATTTCATTGGCTGACGGAACGTCAGTTTCTGGACGCGGTTGCCGTGGCCATGATTACTCCGGGACCGATCGTCATCACGGCCGGATTCATCGGTTACTTGGTCGCCGGTCCATTCGGCGCGTGCGCGGCGGCACTGGCTGTGTTTTTGCCGCCCTATCTACTCGTGATTTTTGCTGCGCCGTACTACCGGCGGTTCGCCCAGAACCGCCAAGTGAAGGCCTTTGTACAGGGCGTGACGGCGGCGGCCGTGGGCGCCATCGCCGGCGCAGCGGTCATTCTTAGCAGGCGGGCCCTGGTGGATGTGCCGACGGTTCTGATGGCGCTAATTTCCGTCGCCGTACTGCTGGGATTCAAGAAGGTGCCGGAACCGCTTCTCATCCTGGCAGCCGGCGTTGCGGGTGTCGTGCTTCACCACGGTTCGTAACTACATGGGGAGGAAGTAATGCAAACGAGACTGTTTTCTCTGCGATCGGCTGCTTGTGTATTTCTCTTATTGGCCAGTCTGTTTTCGGCAGGCGTATCCGGCCAAACGCTCAAGCGGATCACCACCTTCGACTTGCCGGGTCCGGGCGGAAAGCGATTCGACTACCTGACTATCGATGCGGACGACCACTATCTGATTTCCGCCCATCTTGCTGCGGGGCAGACGTATGTGATTGACCTGCGTACGAACAAAGTGGTGGCCACCGTGACCGACACGCCGGGTGCGGAGGGCGTTGAATACATTTCGGAACTCAAGAAGTTCTACACATCCAACGCGGGCGACAACACGATCGGTGTCGTGGATCTGAAGCAGATGAAAGTCGTTAAGAAACTGAAGACGGAAGCAAAACCGGATGGAAGCACGTACGCGGCTTCGTTTCACAAGCTCTATGTCTCGGACGAACGCGGAAAAGCCGAAGCCATCGTGGACGTGACCAAGGACGAAATCATCAAGACTCTGCATTTCGACAGTGAAACTGGGATGCCGCAATACGATCCCGTCGCCCGCAAGGTGTACGTGAACCTGCAGGACGAGAACATTTTCGCGGTCATCGATCCGGCGACGGACGAAGTCGTCGCGCGGTATCCAGTCGGCCGATGCAAAGGAAATCACGGGATGGTCCTGGACCCGGAGCATCACCGCGCCTTCCTTTCCTGCGAGGGAAATGACTTGATGACTGTGTTCGATCTCGACAAACACCAGGCGATTGCATTTCTGCCGATGGCCGGAGGGCCCGACGTCATCAAATTCGACTCTGGATTGCAGCGCGTGTATGTGGCCTGTTCGAGTGGAGCTATCTCTGTATTCCAGATGGACGACCCCGACCACTACCGCAAGGTAGAGGATTTTCCAGTTCAGAAGAAAGTGCACAGCTTGGCGGTTGACACCGAGACGCATCGTGTTTACACACCGGAGCAGGAGGCCGATGGCAAGGGCGTTGCGCGCATGGTCGTCTATGAAGCAGTGACCAGCAAGTAGGACATCGTTCGACCATGCTTCAAGCTGAATCCCCTCGCGGAATGGTAGGTGCGTCTCCCTTTGCGGCAACAGTTGAAGACAAATATGAAGGCTGATGAAAGGGCCCACTTCAGCCACGTGACAAATGAACGCACCCATCGTTTCGACTACCTTCTATTTTGGGCGCTCGTCATTTTTGTTGTCATCTCGCCACGAACGGCTGGCGCTCATGCCCTTCCGAGTCAGGCCCGCTTGCAGGAAGGGACCCGCATGGCTGAGGCAGTTCGGGTAGACCGAGCGCCGCGCTTGGACGGTGCACTCGACGATCCGCTCTGGCAATCCGCCAAGCCCATTACTGATTTTCGGCAGCGAGAGCCGCAGGAAGGTGAACCTGCCACCGAAAAGACCGAGGTGCGTATCCTCTATACCCGGCACGCGGCCTATTTTGGGATTCATTGCTACGATTCCGCGCCATCCCGCATCGTAGCGACGGAGCTGCGACGCGATGTGAGCCAGGGCCTGGACGATCACTTCGAGATTCTGATCAATTCCAATCATGACCGGCGCGGCGGTTATGTTTTCGAAATCAATCCCCTGGGAACACAAGGCGACGGCTTGGTTGTCGAGGAGCAGAGCGGGTCGGAAGGAACCGATTTCGATTCGGGTTGGGATGGTGTGTGGACTTCCGAGGCCCGCATCACGCAAGACGGCTGGACCGCAACGATCGAGATTCCCTTCACAACCCTGAATTTTACAAAGTCGAAGGATGTCGTTTGGGGATTGAATTTCAAGCGATTCATCCGCAGAAAGAACGAAGAAGATCTTTGGGCTGCCTACCGACGAACCTACGGAATCGCGAAAGTTTCGGAGGCGGGAGAACTCACCGGCATAACGGACATTGGAAGTGGAAGACTCTTTGTCGTGAAACCCTACGGGCTAGCCCAATACGACAAGCAAACAGGCCAAAACCCGGAGTTTCCTCTTACAGGCGGACTGGATGTGAAGTATGGAATTCGTTCGAATGTCGTTTTGAATTTGACAGGGAACACAGATTTTTCTGCAACGGATGTGGATCAAGAGCAGTTCAACCTGACGCCGTTCCCGATTTTTATTCCCGAGAAGCGCCAGTTCTTCCTGGAAAACGCCGGAATCTTCAACTTCGATATCGGTGACCAGGATCAGTTGTTCTTCAGTCGCCAGATTGGGATTGATTCGGTAACGGGAAACCAGGTGCCCATCAATGGCGGGGCCAAGCTGACAGGCACGTTAGGTCGTTTGCAATTCGGGGTCATGGATGTAGACACTCGGTCCAGTGGCCCGAATCCATATGCGAATTATGCAGTCGTCCGGTTGAAGGAATCCTTATGGGGAGGTTCGTATATCGGTGTAATGGGCATTGATAAGCGGTCTGGCGAGGTACTGGACAGCTTCAACCAAACTGGCGGAATCGACACGCGACTCGTGTTCTTCAAGGACTGGTTCCTGGATGCGCACATGGCCGGAACTCAATCGCCGGGCTACTTAAGTGGAAATAGCGATGTCGGCGCTTCTTTATCCTATCGGTCGAACTGGGTGGAGGGAAAGTTCGAGCGCAGAAAGATCGGACCAAATTTCAATCCGGAGGTTGGATTCATCGAACGGACCGATTCCAATGAAACCTATGGAGATGTGACTTTCAAGGTGAGGCCCAAAATCGCTGGAGTTCGAGAGCTGCAATTCGAGGGATTCATTCTCCATGCGCCAGACACCCAGGGTGTCGTGCAAACCCAAGAGTGGCAGGGAACTTTTCGAGCCGATTTGAACAACGGCGGATACACTGACGACGATATCGCTGACGTGTTTACCCAGCGAATTACAACGCCTCTTCACATCTACAAAAATGTGTTCATTGCGAACGGCCTGTATCACTTCGCCCGTCATCAGATTACATACGGGTCGGGGCAAGATCGGCGGTTTACTTACAACTTCTTCGAGAGGTTTGGCGGGTACTACGGAGGAACACTTAATGAATTTCGTGCACGGGCCAACTATCGCCCGACCGCGAAGTTCTCGATCTCCGCTTCGGAGACCTGGGATCGATTTCGGTTGCCGCTGGCCAACGGTAACTTCTCGGTAGTACTGGCAAGCTTGCAGGGAAATTATTCGTTCACTCGCTTCTTGACGTTCACTAGCCTAATCCAGGTGGACACCTCGAATACCCAGGCGGTCAGCGCCAATGTTCGGCTGAGATATAACTACCGGCCGGACAGCGACGTTTACGTCATCTACAACGTCGGCACGCAATTCGCCAGCATCGCTCCTGCGAATCCTCCGCAAGTCCGCGAGACTCGCTTCGCAATTAAATGGACATATGCATTCGCCCCGTAGGGGAGCGCCAAATTACTTTCCTTTACCCGCGGCAGCTGCTGCACCCATCCGCCTTACAAACAAGTTTCGAAACTGCACTCGGGACCCAGGGTGATGATTCTGCAAGCCGATGTGACCTTTCAGAGGACGCCCCGAAGGATTCGTTAGGTGGCTCACGGATTCGCCGTTAAGCCTTACTTTGATATCGCGGCCGGCGGCTTCGATTTCAAACGTATTCCATTCGCCGAGTGGTTTCGACGCCAGTTTGGTTGCCGGAGCAAGTTGATAGACAGCGCCGGTCATGTGGATTGGGCTTCCCGTTGTGTTGGTATTCGGGTCGAATCCCCGGTCATCAATCTGGATCTCGTATCCCTGGTTGACTGCCAGTTGCCAATCCTGCGCCGGATCCGCGTTGCCCAGCGACGGGAAACGAATGAAGACTCCGGAGTTATCGAAGGCATTGATCGAGCGCCACTGCACTGTCAGTAGCAAGTCACTGAATTCCTCGTTCGTGTACCAAAGTAAGCCGATCCCTCCTTCGGATTCGATGGTGTCACTACCGATGACGTTGAACCGCCCGAAGCCCGCCATCTGCCATCCATCCAGGGTCGGATTCAACAAAGAAACCAAGCCGGGTGCGGGAGCGGGATTCGCCCTTTGCGTGATTGCTCGGGCGGTGCGTCGCGCAAGCGTAAAGGCTGTCAAAGATGGGTTTGCTGAACCCAGGGCTGGAAAGACCGCCGGGCCCGCCGCGTAGGCGTTTTTGAGGTCGTGGAATTGTCCGTCCAGATTGAGGACGGATGAAGATGGATCGGTGCCGATCCAGAGGGTACCGGCCTCGTGGTGCGTTGTTCCCAATCCGTCGTGAACCTTTCCTGGAGGCGGAGGTGCTGCGTGCCAGGAAGCGTCGTAGAAGTACTCGATATTGCTGGCACTACCAGCGACAGTCTGAGCGAGTTGAATAGCGGCTTGGTCCATGGTGTCCCAGAAAGCGAGGGCTTGTGGTGTCGCCACGAGATTCACGTAGGCGCGGCGCATTCCAAACTCATCGCTTTCGAATGGGCTCAAATCCATCCAGCTTGTACTTGGGTTCGTGTTGACTGCGTTCTTGTCTCCAACCATCTCGCCAATACCGCGGAACGTGATCGTCACCTTTTCGAAGTCCTCGGAAGCGAGCAGCTGATTGAGAAGATCGAGATCCGGAATCATGCGCCACATGGTTGATTCGGCATCCGGAGAATTTACGGCCGCGGCGGTTACTTGGAGATGGTAGCGGCCCTGCGGGGTTGAGCCGCGCACAAGCATTGCGGCGGCTGCGAGTTGTTTGGGCAGAGTACCGAGTACGGCGCGTGGGATGCGAACCGTGGTGTTGCTTCGGAGATGCGCCATCAAGTTGCGCCCCATCAGCGGCGTTGGAAAAGACTCCAGCGCAAGACGCGTGGACTCAATTGTGCCGGCCGCCAGTATCACAGCGCAATCAGGCGTGACGCCAAGGAAGCTCTGTTGGCCGTTGTAATAGAGCTCGATGGCGTTGATGACTCCGTTGCTGTTGTGGAGTCGAACCACATGCGCGTGCGGCACGAGGAAGAGGCGCCGCGTATTATCTGGGTTCGACGCTGCTTCGCGGATCGCGTCCGTGAGAATCGGTGTGCTGCTGTACTTGTCGAATGGAAATATTCCCGGGGCGGGAGCCGATCCTTGGACGGCGAGCGGGGCCACTTCGACTCCGTCGACGGTTGCCACTTTTTTGGAGGCTTTGTCCATCGCGCTTTTCAGGGCATCAAATAGATCTCCACTGATAAAATCCGTCACCGGGTCCACACCCGTTTCCTTCTCTGTATCACTGTAATTCGCCTTCAAATAAGTTTGGAGTTCTGCAGGCCAATTATTCAAATCGGCATCTGTTAGGCGAGGAGACCAGCCACCCCAATATAGCGAACGACCGCCCACACAATAGGCGAGTCCTGGAAATCCGACGTTGCTGCCCCACGGGAGGCCCCACACGCGCTCGCGTGCTGTTCCGGGGTCCACTGTGATCGGCCCAGCCGCGTTCAAACCGATGCGGCTGAGATTTTGGACGTGTTCGGACACAAGGAAACTACCGGCTTCCAAAATCAGTACACGGAGGTTGCCCTGGCCCTGACGATAGATTTTTTCAGCGATGTAGGCACCATACATGCCACCGCCAATCACGATGGCATCGAACGGAAAGCCGCCGTTGCTAACCGCTTCATCGTAGGTGTTACAGGTGTAGCGACCCAAGACATCAATGGAAAATGTGGTTTCTTGAACTTCGACTGTATTTGGTCCTTCTTGAAGATTCCTAATCATATGCCCCTCCATAAGGCAGGGTCACTCGGGGGGAAGGGAGGGCAAAGTATAGAACTGCGTCGGGGGGATTACCAGAGCAGAAAGTACCCAGGGTCAAGCTCTCGGTTTTTGCCAGAAATTCAATAGTTTGGCCGCAGTCCAGAAACGGGGTTCGAGGAGATCACTGGTTACTTCCTCGAAGTGGACTTGAACCAAGCCGCCCGGCGGCGGACGCTACGCGTGAGGTAGTGGAGCGTTGGTTGCTCGACGGTTTGATGTAAGTGTGGGTCACAGGAGGTATCCCCGTGACCCATCTACGAAAAATGATGTTGGAGGAACTCCAACGTCGCAATTACGCCGAGACTACCATAGATTCATACATCCGTGCCGTCGAAGATTTTTCCCGATACTTCAACTGTTCCCCGGATCGTTTAGGTCCCCGACACATTCGTGAATATCAAGCCGCGTTGTTTCAGAAGCGAAAGTTCTCGCCGAACACGGTGTCACAACACCTGGCGGCTCTACGCTTTTTCTACGTCAAGACACTCAAGAAAGCCTGGAGCATCACGGAAACACCCTACCCGAAGAAGGCCGTTCACCTGCCAACGATCCTCAGTCAGGAGGAAGTAGCGCGACTCATCGACGCAGCTCTGACTCCTTATCATCGCGCTCTGTTGATGACGCTCACTCGACGAGTTCTTGCGCCGCTTCCTGTTGCATCTGCTCCCCGAAGGGTTCGTGCGCATCCGGAACTTCGGCTTCCTGGCCAATCGCAAACGTGCCACCAACTTGCCACTTTGCTTTCAGTTGCTCGGCGCAGCTGCAACTCCGCAGACCGAACAAGACAGGTCCGGCGCCAACAACGCGAGTGATCTCTGGCGCTGATCGCGCGTGCCCAACCGTCCTGCCGACACCTTGGCTTGCGTCGCGTTGTCCTTGAGGGTGCCCGCCAGGCTGGCCTGAGCCGCGTAGACGGCGAGGTAGCCCAAGTCGACCGGATTCCAGAGCACGACGGTCTTCACCGTGCCGCGCTTGACGAACTAGAATCGGGCACACTACGTCGCGGATTCGTTGTCGATCATGATATCAATTCCGCGAATCGCCCCAACGAACTAGCGCTCGTGACCGTCGTTATTCTCTTGATGTTCTTTCGAATTGATGGTCATGCGCATCCAGGGATGTATGCAGCATTGAAATTTGGCGCTTTGTCCCTCGGCCACTAAGGGGCCAGTTGCGCTCGAGTTTCCAGCGAGAAAGATATTATCTGGGCTTGGAGGCTGTGGCGCGAGCTGTCCGTTTATCATGCGCGCACACTCGGGCGCCGGAACAGGATTGCCAGATGCGGCGTTCAGTGGTGCGACAAATCCACCACCGAATTCTCGCACGCGCGTAAATGTATGTGTTTCCCCTCCGAGATTCTGGAGCATGAGGCTGAGGCCCTCTTCAGCCTTGGCTCGATCGGGAACGAAGCGCCACGCCCCGACGGATTTATCGGCACCGAGTTCCGCCTGAAAACCAGAAAAGGTGATTACTCCGGCCGAAACAGGAGTAGTCGTGCGGACGCAACCGATCGCCGCGAAACTGACGGGATCGCAATAGTCGCGGATATGAACGTTCAGCAGTCCAGGCTGGTCGTCATTAACATGCCGGGATGCAGGGGGGGTGCCGAAGAAAGCCACGCCCATGATCAGAAATCGATACAACCATGCTGTCATTTTTTCCTCCACACTTGAGAGTGAAACTGCCCTAAATGCTGTGCGGGTTCAAACGGAGTAGATTTCGTTTTGTTCAGTGATCGTCGTCATCGTCGCCGGCGACGCGGACTTGTCCCCGAATTTCGCCGGCTGGGAATTTTGTTGAGTGGACGTTTACGTAAGTAACTCCTGAATGGATGGCTTCCAGGACTTTGGAAAATTCACCAGGAGCAATGCCCTGTCCATTCGGACCGATAACATCGGCAGCGGTAACAGTGCCGGTGACAGTGCCACCGCGAGCCGGGCAAGTGCGCGGAGAGTGTGAAGGATTGGAATTGTCGCAGAAGAAGATCATCACGCCCCCCGCGACGTTTTTCTGGCCCAAATGGATGTGCGCGAATAGAGAATCGGCAACCAGGCCTGAATACTTCAGTTCGAACGTAATGGAGTCTCCGCCGACGGTGGCGCGAAACGAGCCGGAAGCGGGGGTGGAATTCGCTGGCGTTTCGTTGAACCCTTTCAGTGTGGCGCGCAGCTTGGCGCTCGATTCTTCGTCGGCATTGACTCCGGCGACCAGAGCAGCCATGAAGATCGCTAGGACGGCGGCAACGGCCAGGCACTTCGTTTTCATGCTAAGACCTCCTCGTTATCTACTGAGATTGCAATCAACACTCGACCAACGAGCGGGAACCAACTCTTCCTCGGACGGCGTCTGGACAATTATTTGTCATCGATGTCGTCCCGCGATTTGGCCAGCGTAAAGGCGTACAGTTTGTTGTTTCCGATTCCGGGCCGGATACGGTGGTAACAACGTTAATCTGGCGCTCCGCTGGCTGGTTCCAACTGTTGCTTAGATCTTGTCCGGCGATTCGCCGCTGTGCCGATCGAAAGTGTCGCTCGTCACTCGCCTGTAAGAATGAGGCTAAGAAGAAGACGAATACGATCAGTGCAATTGTCCTCTGGGAGAGAGCACGCTTGTCCATGGCCACATCTCCTTCGCTCGGACGGACGGCAAGCTAGCAGAGGCGAAGAGGCAAGATGTCAGGAATTTGTCACAATCGTGTAAAAAGCGTGTCGCCACGACTTCGCGAACGCGCCGAGTTAACCCATGATGTTGGAATGGAGAATAATATGCCAGCGAGAGATTTGGCATCGACGACACAAGCAAGACGGAGCATAAACTCAGCCCGTGGAGATGGAGCCGCTCTCGGAAGAGCGGGGGGTGAGGACCGGCTTGACTCCCACCACTGCATTGAAATCCAATGAGCGGCTCCAGGGAAATGCCACGAGGCGGCGGACACCTCCCGAAACGCCTATCACATGAGAGAAAAAGGACGGCAGGGCATCCATGAGCCATAGCAGTCGTTGACCCAACCGAGGATGGTCGGCCAGCCACAGGACCATCCGCGTCAGGATGCGATAGTCAAAGAGAAGCGCCCGGCGCGCGCGCTCAAACTTCCAGAGCCAGGAATCGTCCTCACTTACGCGGTCGGGAATATGCCGGTCTAATAATTCGGCAGTCATCAACGCTTGAGTCATGCCTCCGCCGGTAATGGGGTCGAGGAATCCTGCGGCGTCGCCAAGCAGCACAAACCCTGGTGCCACACCGCTGCGGGCCTGTGCGGCTAGCGGCGAAGTTGCGAGCACGGGAGTTATCTGCTCGGCCCCCTCCAGGCGTTTGGCAAGCTCTGGTTCCGCGAGCAGCCATCGGCGAAAGGAGCGCTCGAGAGATTCACCGAGTTGTTGCGCATCTGCGAGCACGGCAACGAGCACTTCACCGCCGGGCAATGGCGTTACGTAGAGCTCGCGACCAGGCCCGAGGAACACATCGACACAAGGCGCCTGGACCTGCCCCTTCGCCAGCCGGAAATGCGCGCGAATCCCGAATCGTTTGCGACGCACCGGAACGTTGAGGCCCATCTGATGACGGAGCCGTGAATGCACTCCGTCGGCGGCCACGACCAGCGCGGCGCGGCGTGGCTGTCCGTCGACAACTACCCCTACGACGCGTCCATTTTCACGCAGCGGACTATCCACCTGCGCTCCCGTGTAAGCGATGACTCCCGGCGCGTTAGCCGCCGCGCGGAACAGTACCTCGTCCAAGTGCTTCCGTCGTTGGCCGTAGCCAGAGACTGGAAGGCCAGCTGTCTGCGGAAATCTTCCCTCAGTGACATGATTTCCAGAGTGGTACCGCACGCCGTAGAACGGGGTGCCGCCCACTGCCTCGCCCACACCGAGACGGTTCAGAACGGCCACACCGGCAGGCATCAATCCTTCGCCGCATGGTTTCTCTCTGGGGAAATGGCCGCGCTCGAAGAGCTCCACCTGCAGGCCACGTCGTCCAAGCAGAATCGCAAGAGTGGAACCTGCAACGCCGGCCCCGGAAATTAGAACGTCAGCCACAGTCCTGTCCGAGATTGGAGTTGCTTGGCCCGCCCGGTTGTTGTTCGACTCCAGCCGGCCGAACTTTCGAAGGGCCGTCCACTTTTCTCAGAAAAGGGGAAGGACTTAGTCACGGTCCGCTCCGATGAGAGGCGAACTATGACGAGCGGGTCCCAAAGCCGCCCCCAAAGTGGAGTGGGAGAGACTTCGGGGCCCGCATCCCTCAATGCCAGATTCCTCATCGTTTGCGAACTTTGTCCGCGATCAACACCGGGTTCGGAGTGTTTTTGAAAAGCAACCCGCGAAGCGAGACAGTCGAGCCGTCGGCCAAACCGCTGACTCCACTGACGTTTTCAAAATTCGTCTGCGAGGAAGTCTGGACCTGGATCTGGCTTACACCCTCTGCGGTGAACAAGCCAGGTAGGCCTCCGACATTGAAATTGCTTCCGGTCGGCGCTCCGGACACTGTTGCCGTGAAACGCGTGTCCCGGAGCCGAACGCGATCGGTGGTGATGGTGATGGCCGCGGGCGCTGGTCCACCCGTCATAGTAAGCTTTCGCACCTGCACGGTTTGACCTGGCAACAATTGCGAGGTGTCAGTCGCTCCTTCGAATCCTTGCTGGAGGGTTGACGGGACTGCGAGACCGTTGGCGTCTACCTGAAACGAGGTGCCCCCGCCCGATGTGGTGAGCATCACTGTGACAGGGTCGCCGACGGAAACGTTCGCGACGGCTCGAAGTTCGTCGTTGACGACCATTTCAAACTGGGAGGGGCTGTCAATCTTAGAGACAATGCCCTCGAGTTCGTCATCGGCCGCTTGTTGTGCGTCGTCCCGTAGTTCGATCTTCTTGGCCAGAAATGTTCCACTAGCAAGCAGCATCAGATCGACCTCGACGGACTGACCACTCTGAACGCAAGTTGCGTTCGCCGCGGCGCAGGCATCGAATCCATCGAACTGCGTATTTGAATTGATGGCTACCGTAATGCCCCCCATGTCGGTAGTTTGCAATGTGAATTGACTGGACGAGGGATTTGCCACAATACCGTCCAGATCATCGAGATCCTCTAGCTCCCCTTCGCCATCCTTTGTCTGTTGAGTCGCCGTGACCGCGGTGGCGCTGCTGAAATCCACGCCAAGCGATGGCGTGATGAGATTGGCGAGATTCAAATCAACCAGCACGCCCGTTTGCGTTCCACTCATCAAATTGAATTGACCGTTCACTGTGGCTGTAAGTGCTCCTGATGGCTTAATCTCGCAAACCCTCCCCGAAGCACATCCGGCCAGCGTGGTACCGGTGTCGTTTCGAAACGTCAGCTCTGGATTAGAAAAAGTGAGATTGAGGCTCGTGTAGTTTCCAGACGGGATGTTTGCTGTGCTAAGAAACGCATTCTCGGTCTCCAGCCTCTTGATCTCAATTCGAACGGGGCTTTTTCCAGCAACGAGATCTGCACTGCCGGGATTCAGAGTTGCACCTGTCACCGTGACTTCAAACGTGAGGACGGTAACGCCGGCGGGAGGAGCATCTGTAAGCGAAACACTCACCAGTGCAGCTTGGGGACCCGGGCCAGGGCCCATCGCTGGCGCGCTCGTTGAGCCGCCGCAACCGGCAAGCAAAATTGCGCTTAACCAACCCAAGAAAAACGCCGTTGTTCTTCGCATCGCGATCCTCCGTATCTCTGGTGCCTGGGTTGCAAAATCCGGAGACGCCCGTGAGTTCCTACACTGTGAGAAAGATTAAGACTTACGGCCGCCGTCCGACCACAGAGGATAGGGCAGAACGAAGCGTGAGTTGTCCCAGGAATGTCACGGGCAAGCAAACAAATTGTTATGATTTGTGCGGTTTTCCTGTTCAAGAGAAAAGGCAACAACTTCTGCAGAAGAGCTGAAAAAGGGTGTTGTCGCGCAAGAACCGGCACTGGACTCCCATAAGTCTGATTTCCGTCACGGAATTGTCAACAAATTGAAAAATCAGCAGCAAATTACTGTTTTGCAGCTCTCCAGGTATTACCATGTGGAAGCACGAATTCCCTCTCACGCTGGTACAGTTCGTAAGGCTCTGCGGTCTGTGAACTTCGGCGAGTAGGGCATTTCTCTGATGCGAGACAGGAAGTGGGGTTGGTCCCCATCTACCAATCGCTCTTCCCAACGCTTATCCAGAATCTCAAATTGTCTTCGCGGCCCAGGAGTTATCATTATGAGAGACACCAATTCTTCCGGTCCCCAGAACCAATCTACTCCGGACTTTCGACAAGCCGAGGCGATTAGCATGGATACCGTTCTGATCGTGGAGGACAGCCGCCCGATGCAACGCACGCTTCGGCGCCTATTCGAGGCAGACTCGCTTCAGGTTCAAATTGCTTCGGATGGGCCGAGCGGCCTCGAAATGTTCCGCAGAGAACTTCCTTGCGTGGTGGTTCTCGATCTAAAGCTCCCTGGTATTTCGGGCAAGGACCTCTGCCGCGAGTTTAAGGCTCTGGCACCGGCCGTCCCGATCGTTATTCTAAGTGCAGATTCGGAAGTGGATGACAAAGTCCTGCTTCTGGAGCTCGGCGCGGATGATTATGTGACCAAGCCGTTCAGTCCGAAGGAGCTTCTGGCTCGGGTACGCCGGGCAATGCGCCGCAGTGGAGCTAGAGCCCAGATGGTTTCGGAAGTAGCCGCCAAACAGATCAGCCATGAGGTACTTACTTTGGGTGACGCGCGCATCGACTTTACGAGCATGGAAGCGATTCGATCAGGTCAAGCCGTCACACTGACAACACAGGAATTCAAGCTGCTGAAGTATTTGGCCTCTTCCGCCGGCAGGGTCGTATCCCGGGAAGAACTGCTCAACGAAGTGTGGGGATACCAGAATTATCCATCGACGCGGACAGTGGACAACCACATCATGCGCCTGCGTCAGAAGCTCGAACCGGATCCCGCTCAACCGCGCTTCCTGCTCACGACGCACGGGGCAGGTTATAAGCTCGTGCTGGAGCCTCAGCGCCAGAACTAAGAGTGCAGGGTCTCTCCGATATACACGATGACTACATATCGACTACGGTCTCAGCTCGTTATCGCTGCTCTGCTGATCGTTCTTGGGTTGGCAGGGTCCATCCTGCTCTTCATTCGGCACACGGTCAATGTCGAAGTTGAAAGAAACATTCGAGATGGAACGAATGCATCGGTACGTGCTTTCGAAACCGTACAGAAGCAGCGAGAATTACAGTTATCGCGAACTGCTGCGATGCTTGCTGAACTGCCCACACTCAAGGCGCTCATGACAACTGAACACGCGCCCACGATCCAGGATGGCTCAAAGACCTTCTGGAAACTGGCGGGAAGCGATCTCTTTGTGCTGTCCAAGCTCGACCGGAAGGTCGTAGCGCTCCACATGGCGAAGCCTGGGTGGTCTTCGGCTGCGGCCGAACGAGACCTGAAACGTTCGATTGATCTGGGAGAGGATGCCTCCTGGTGGTATGACGACGGCCGACTCTACTGGGTTTTCCTGCATTCCATCACCTCTGGAGCCGGTCCAAAGGAGCAACAGTTGGGTCTACTCGCAGTCGGCTATCAAGTGGATTCAACGGTCGCGCAACAACTCGCCGCGGTCGCCGGAAACCAAATCGCCCTCAGCACTAACGACACTTTGATCGCTTCCACCCTCCCGCCGCGAGACGAAGCGGAGCTACAGCGACGGATCCGCTCTGGAAATATTGCACTCAATGTGAGTTCGGGCAGGCTCGCGCTCGAGACAGATCAGTACGCATTTTCTTCCGTATTGCTGCATGGATCGTCAGTATCTCCGGTCCATTGTTACGTGATGATGCCGCTCGCGCCCCTCAACTCTTTGATTGCACGGTTGAACCATACCATCTATTTGGTATGCGCATTGGCCGTACTGTTTGAAGCGCTGTTGTTTGCTTTCGTAGCTCGAACAGTGACACGTCCCCTGGACAATCTGGTGGCGGGCGTAAAGGCTCTTGCCTCGGGGGACTTCACCTACTCAATCACACCACGCGGCAGCACTGAGCTTGTCGAACTGAGCACGTCATTCACGCAAATGCGAAGCCAGCTCTTGACCCTGCAACAACAGAGGATAGATACCGAGCGGGTCGCCGCACTAGCTCGAGCTGCAAGTTCCATTTCCCATGATTTGCGGCACTATCTCGCCGCGATTGTCGCCAATGCGGAGTTTCTTTACGAGGCAGACGAATTAAAGCTGAAAAAGGACGAGATCTACGAAGAGATCAAAACAGCGGCGACCCAGATGACCGACCTGATCGACTCTCTCAGGGAGCTTTCCTCCCAGCGCAGCGCGATCAATCCCACCCGAACCAGAATCGACCAAGTAATTCGGCGGGCGATTGAGGCAATCCATGCTAGACCCGAATTCCGAAATTCGAACATTGAACTGATCGCAGCGGAACACCTCGAAGGGATGTTTGACTCCAGGAAGCTGGAGCGAGTCTTTTTTAACCTTATTCTAAATGCCTGCGAAGCCTCACAGCGGCTCGATGGCACAATCAAGATTAGCGCGAGCAATACTGGCAAAGGTCTCGAAATTCGCATCACGGACGGCGGTCCCGGCATTCCTGAATGCATTCGGGACACGCTTTTTGATCCGTTCGTAAGCTATGGAAAGCCTAACGGCACAGGGCTGGGCCTTGCTATTGTCAGCAAAATTGTAGAAGACCATTCTGGTTCTGTGTCCATCGAGCAGACCTCGGAACGGGGAACCACCGTTCTCGTACGACTGCCCTTTTCACATCAAACCGCCACCAAAGGTGTGGAATCCGCATTCACTTGAGCGCCGCTCTGGACTTGTTGGGGAATGGTTCAAGCCATTTTCGAGCAAGATCTTTAGGTCTGAGATTCGCTAAGGGTGCGAATAAGGTCGTGCATGCGGAGAGGTATAATCCTGTCCGTACTTGTTTTTGTGAGCCGGGGAGAAATTCGGATTTTCAGGCACGCTGATTGTGCCAAGGTCCGTTCTCACCGATGACACGCTGACAGTTCTTGTTAGCTTCCTTAAATCCTCTGCCAGACTTCGCTCATACCAGACGTGCACTTCGTACGTGCCATCCGGCACGCCGGATATAGTGATGTTTCCAGCGCGGTCGGACACTCCGTAGTACGGAGTATCCACAGCAATTACGACGGCGCTCATTTCCGGGTGTATGTTACAAAACAAAAAGCTGACGCCGAGGCGATCGAATCGAACGGAGTTGGATGCTCCCGCTTCATAGAGTCCGAGATCAAATCGTTTGCCGTCAAACAGAGAAAAAACGTTGTGAAAGAATGGATCGCGATTGGGAAAGTCCACCGCCGAACCGACTGGTACGACTAGGACATGAGGCTGAAAGCCCTTGTTCTTCTGCGTCAGTTGCAATCTCTTGTCAGGTTGTTCGGCAGGCTTGGCTTCTGCTGCGGTGCGATCCAATAGCTTGAGCCACAGCACTACATCCGACAAATCAGGCGGAGGTACGACTCCTTCCTCCGGCTTCGGGCTGGCTTTTTTCTTGATTTCCACGTGCGCACGTACCGTGTTCAGTTGCCCATAGGCAGGGTAGCCACACAAGAGGGAAATGCAGCAGAACATTCCTGTCATCGCGATGGGCCGTGCCTTGGAAGAAGATCGCATTAAAATATGTACCCGAGACTGAAATTGACCAGATTTGCCGAGTTGGGATTGCTGTCCAATATAAAGGTTTTCAGCCTCCTGTACTCCAAGGAAAACATGAAGTCAGACCGAGGCTGATAAATAAAATTCACTAGTGCGCTTTGATTTCTTGAGAATAGCACGCCGTAATAGCCCCCATTGCCGCCGAAATTCCTCAAGTCGGAAGAAAAGGGATTGTCTTGTCCGAAGGCTCCATTGAACTGCAATTTCGGCGTGGCTTTATACTTCAGTTGCGCCCACCCTCCCAGTGACTGAAGGCCATGCACTTGAGTGTTTGGGTCAGACAGAGATCCATTCCAAAGAACACTCTGTCCGAGGCCCCCGCCAATGCCTCCCACGGCACGCCCCCGGTAGATTTGACTGGTGAATTCAAACAGCCTGCCTAGCGGAAGCTTCAAATCCATCGTGCCCGCCCAGCCGTCCACGCTACGGCCGTATCCCCAAAGCTGGCGGCTGTAATATCCTCCGGCACCGATCGTGAGCTCTTGCCCATGAAGAGATCGGATCCACGAAAATCGTGTGGCGTATGCCGGCTGGCCAGAGTATTCACCCCAACTGGGGTACCGCTCGTACACGGAAGGAGGAGGATCGCCGGAGAGATTGTCCAGAATTCCACCTTGTATCGCAAAAGAAGAGGAGTCCGACAGAGTAAACTTGTGCTCTACCCGAACCTGTGGCGTCCAACTCCAAAGATTTCCTGAATAAGCCAGGGCGGGTATGGCTAGTGTTGCAATCGAAGTGGGACTCAACGGTGCAAAGAACAGCGAATCCTGCCCCCCTACTACCGACGTATCCGTCCAATCAAATCGGATTGTGCCAGTCCTTAATCGCACGATTCCAAACGACGCCCCGTTTTGTGCCTCGGGGAATCCACCGGCAAAATCAAATTCGATATCTGCGCTCGTACGCGCACCGGCAATCGTCGGGCCAAACGCCTGGATACCGATTTGCGACTGACGTACGGATGCGCCGAAAGACCCGGCTGATGAGAGAAGCCCACGACGAATGGCCAATTGTGGAAAATCTGCGTTGTCCACCGATCCGCGCTCACCATACGTGTTGAACAGCACGATCCCCGACAGCAGAGCATGGTACTTTGATGCGCTCTCGACTTTAGTTTGGTTCTGCTCGGCGATCTTGGCGTCCGCGAGTTGTTGGTCCTCCTCCAGTTTCGTGATGCGCTCCTCTGTTGATGTTTGCCCAGTGGTAGTCTCGGAGACCACGCGCTCCGAGGCAGCAGAATTCGCGGAGCCAGACCTGGTCAGGAGCTGAGATCTGGTTTGCACGAGTTCCTTCTGTAACTCCGCCGATTCAGCCTGCGCCGATTCCTGCCGTACCTTCAGATCCTTTACCTGCACCCTCAGATCTCGCACCTCCGCTTGTAGCTGATGCAGCAAAGATTCAACCGTCGCAAGATCGACCTTCTGCGCCGCCTGCGATGCTTCGGCCGCAGCGGCCCTACTGGTCTCTTGGGCGCAGGCAATGTACGGACACATCAGCAA
>Ga0179587_10000241_pt1 | contig 22755 bp, 18 predicted proteins | sample CZODoug2_1_08_16_FD_185932 | JGI IMG/M metagenome (GOLD analysis project Ga0179587, IMG submission 185932) | Vadose zone soil fungal communities from Angelo Coast Range Reserve, California, USA - CZODoug2_1_08_16fungal | ecosystem: Environmental > Terrestrial > Soil > Vadose zone | place: USA...
CGGCGCGGACTCTCGTTTCTGCACTGGAGCAGAGGCCTTTTGTCACTTTTGAGGCCAGGGGTGATGGGTCCCTGCGTTCGCAGGGACGACCCGCTGAGAGATTGTGCGAATGGGCGCCGCTTTCGCCCGCTGGCGGGGCATGGCGACTTTTTGCTCAACCTCGCCCGCTTGATTGTGATCGGCTTCGCCTTAAATCCGTGTAATATTCCGTCCAACCTGGAGCCGACCCGCCCGACATGAGCAGCAACGCGTTCTTCTCCGATCTTCTTGCGTCAATTTCCGAGCGCGGCCGCACTTTGCTGCGCCGCGCGGGGTCATCCGACACCAAGCATGACGCCTCCGACCTGATCGAATTGTGCGAGGCGCTGTTGTCCGGCCGGGGCGAGGCCTCCGGCACGGCGATGGCGCGCGAGGTTCTCGACCACTACCGCAATCTCGATGAGGCCGGCCGGCTTTCGTTCTTCGAAACCCTGACCCGCGACTTCGGTCCGGACCGGGAAAAGCTTGCCGAGGCGATCGAGGCGTGGCGCGCACAACCGACCGACGCTGACGCCAGCGATCTTCACTTTGCCTCCGAACCGCGGCGGCAGGAATTGATCCGCCAGCTCAATCGCGCCCCGGGCGGCACCAGCGCGCTGGTCGCGATGCGCGCCGATCTGCTTGGCGCCATGAATGGCCACAAGGACCTTGCCGCGCTCGACCGCGACGTCGTGCATTTGCTGTCTTCTTGGTTCAACAGGGGATTCCTCGTGCTGCGCAGGATAGACTGGTCAACACCCGCGAACATCCTGGAACAGATCATTCGCTATGAGGCGGTACATGAGATCCGCGACTGGGACGATCTGCGCCGCCGCATCGACCCCATCGACCGGCGCTGTTACGCCTTCTTCCATCCCGCCCTGGTCGATGAGCCGCTGATCTTCGTCGAGGTGGCGTTGACGGAATCGATTCCCGCCGCGATCGCGCCACTGCTCGCCGAAGACCGGCAGCCGGTTCCGATCGAGCGCGCCCGCACCGCGGTGTTCTATTCGATCTCCAACACCCAACGCGGTCTCGGCGGAATTTCCTTCGGCAATTTCCTGATCAAACAGGTGGTCGAGGAATTGCGGCGCGAATTGCCGAAGCTGGAGAATTTCGTGACGCTGTCGCCGGTGCCGGGCTTCATGCAATGGCTGAAGCAGGCGGGCGATGTTCCGGTATCCGACGAGGACCGGGCGCTGCTCGCTCATCTCGACGAACCGGACTGGTTCGACAATGCAGAACTGGCGCCGCAATTGCGATCGGTGCTGGAGCCGCTGGCCGCGCATTATTTCTTGAAGGCGCGTACATCAAAGGGCCGGCTGATCGATTCCGTGGCGCGATTCCATCTCGGCAACGGCGCGCGGCTGGAGCGGATCGACTGGCTTGGCGATCTCTCGCTCAAGGGCCTGCGCGAATCCGCCGGCATCATGGTCAACTATCTCTATCGTATCGAGGATATCGAGAAGAACCACGAAGCCTACGCCAACCAGGGCGAGATCGCCGCATCAAGTGCCGTGAAGAAATTGCTGAAGACCGAAGGTCGTCGGCTGCTGGATATGCGGCTGTCGTAATCTAGAGGCGATCCGCCAAAACCCGCGTTGTCATTCCGGGATGGTCCGAAGGACCAGACCTCAGATGTGCAATTGCACATCGGGGAATCTCGAGATTCCGGGTTCGCGTTTTCAACGCGCCCCGGAATGACTCCTCCCTAATTCACGCCGCCAGCGCTTTCATCTCCGCGTAAAGATCGGATTTTCCCTCGAAGCCGATGCCCGGCAAATCCGGCATGGTGATGTGACCGTTCTCGACGCGAACGCCATCCGGGAAGCCGCCATAGGGCTGGAACAGGTCGGGATAACTCTCATTGCCACCGAGGCCGAGACCGGCCGCGATATTGAGCGACATCTGATGCCCGCCATGCGGGATGCATCGGCTCGCCGACCAGCCCTGGGTTTGCAACATCGCGAGTGTGCGCTGATATTCGCACAGCCCGTAGGACAACGCGCAATCGAACTGCAGCCAGTCGCGGTCGGGCCGCATCCCGCCGTAGCGAATGAGGTTGCGCGCGTCCTGGTGGCTGAACAGGTTTTCGCCGGTCGCCATCGGTGCGGGATAGAATTCCGCCAGCGCGGCCTGGAGCTGGAAATCGAGGGGATCGCCAGCTTCCTCGTACCAGAACAGCGGATAGTCGCGCAGCATCCTGGCGTAAGCGATGGCCGTCTCAAGATCGAACCGACCGTTGGCGTCGACGGCGAGCTGCGCCTGGCTCCCGATCTCTTCCAGAACGGCCTCGATACGCATGCGGTCTTCCGGGATCGGCGCGCCGCCGATCTTCATCTTGACGACGTTGTAGCCGCGATCGAGATAGCCGCGCATCTCGCCGCGCAGCATCGACAGGCCCTTGCCCGGGTAATAATAGCCGCCGGCGGCGTAGACGAATACGCGCGGCCCGGCGATGCGTCCGTGACGTTCGGCGAGCAAGCGGAACAGCGGCTTGCCCGCGATCTTGGCCACCGCATCCCACACCGCCATATCGATGGTGCCGACCGCCACCGAGCGCTCGCCGTGGCCGCCGGGCTTTTCGTTCGACATCAGCGTCGCCCAAACCTTGTCCGGATCGAGATTGTCGCCGGTTGTATCGAGCAGAGTCTTCGGATCGGCCTCCATCAGCCGCGGGGCGAAGCGCTCGCGGATCAGCCCGCCCTGCCCGTAGCGGCCGTTCGAATTGAAGCCGTAGCCGACCACCGGCCTGCCGTCGCGCAACGTATCAGTGACGACGGCAACGAGGCTCGTCGTCATCCTTGAAAAATCGATATAGGCGTTGCGGATTGGCGATGAGATCGGCTTTGTGACCTCGCGGACGTCGATGATACGGACGGACATGGTGCCTTAGCTTTCGCGCAAATAAATCACTTCCTCGTCATGCCCGGCCATAGCAGTCTGCCTTGCGCAGACTGCGTACACTTGTCTGCGATGCCGGGCATCCACGTCTTCACGGAGCCGCAGCGAGAAAGACGTGGATGGCCGGGACCAGCCCGGCAATGACGACTTTTCTATTGGCTGCATTTCGCGCCGGCTCTCAGGACGACGCCTTGTCGCGGAAATACGGCTCCACCGGGCCGTGGACCTTGATGGTAAGCGGATTGCCATAGCGATCCTTGGCGGCGCCTGCGGTCACGCGCACCCAGCCCTCGCTGACGCAATACTCCTCGACATTGGTTTTCTCGACGCCCTTGAAGCGAATGCCGACGTCGCGCGCCAGCACCTCCTCATTGTAGTAAGGGCTTTTCGGATCTGTCGACAGGCGGTCCGGCAGTTGGTCGCTCATGGTGTCATTTTTCTCGTTCACAGCAGCGCCTCGATTTCTCTTACAAGCCCTTCCGGCTTCGCGGTCGGCGCATGCCGCGCTACCACCTTGCCCGCGCGGTCGACCAGGAATTTGGTGAAATTCCATTTGATCGACGTGCCGAGCAGGCCGGACTTCTTGTTCTTCAGATATTGATACAGCGGATGAGCGTCGCTGCCATTGACGTCTATCTTGGCAAACATCGGAAAGGTGACGGCATAGTTGCTGGTACAGAACTGCTCGATTTGCGCGGCGTCACCGGGTTCCTGGCGGCCGAACTGATTGCACGGAAACCCGAGAACGGAAAAGCCGCGCGGGCCAAGCGCCTGATGCAACTCCTCGAGGCTCTTGTATTGCGGCGTGAATCCGCAAGCGCTTGCGGTGTTGACGATCAGGAGAACCTGACCCTCGAACCGCTTCAGTGGAATGTCCTCGCCGGCCAGCGACTTGGCCGTGAAGTCATGAATGCCAGACATCGCGTTTCTTTCAGCTTGGTCGAAAAATCATTTAGCTAATGGGATCGACCGGCGCCGACGGGGTTCCCCCGGCTTCGATGGCCTCGCCGGCCAGCAAACACAGGTCCTCGCGGTAGCGGGTGGAGACGACCTGAACACCGACGGGAACGCGCCCCACCAATCCTGTGGAGACGGTTAGCGCAGGCAGCCCCATAAAGGGAATAGCAATTTGCGGCAGCTGTGCGTTCCATACCCGCGTGAACGAGGCGTCGTCGCGCAGATCGAGGCCGTCGGGAAACGGCAGTTCTGATGACACCGGCATCAGCAGCACCGAATAGGTCTCAAAGAAGTGCAGCCATTCGCGCGTCAAGGTCGCCCGCCGCGTCAGCGCCTTCGAGAATGCGGCAGCGTCAAAAGGAAAAACCCTGGCTCGGTTGCCGCGCAGGCAGGCGAGCGCGCCGGGATCGCCTTCACGCTCGGCGGCCTCCAACTGAGCTTCATAGCCATCGCCGAGCCACAGCTTGGTCTGCAGGTCCGCGGCCTCACGCAGGGGTGGCGTGTTTTCGATCTCGTCGACCACCCAGCCGGCACGCTCCAGGCGTTTGCCGGCATCGGCAACCGCGGCCCTGACCTCGGCCGCCGTCTCAAGACCGTCGGGATGAAGACAAAGTGCCGCCCGCTTGGGCAGCGCCGGGCCTTCGAGCGGCGCCGGCACCCACCAGGGATCGCGTGCGTCTTTCCCGGACATGGCAGCGAGTGCGATCCTGAGATCACCGATGGTGCGCGCCAGCGGACCGGATACCGCAGAGATCTGGGGCCCGATGGGACGTTCGGGCAGCGATGCATTGAACGCCGCGATACGCCCAACGGTTGGCCGCAGGCCGTGAACGCCACAGGCATAGGCGGGATAGCGGATCGAGCCCGCTATATCGGTGCCGTGCGCAATATGCCCGAAGCCGGCTGCGACCGCAGCCCCGGCGCCGCCGGACGAGCCGCCCGGCGTGACGCCGGAATCGCGTGGATTTTTGGTGTCGCCATGGATCAGATTGGTGGTGAACCAGCGATACGAAAACGCCGGGCAATTGGTGCGTCCGAGGATCACGGCGCCGGCCTTGCGCAGATTGTCGACCACGGGGTTGTTGGTGCGTGCGATGACATCGCGCTGCAGCTTCAGGCCGTTGGTGGTGGCAAACCCTTCCTGATCGATATTGACCTTGACGGTGATGGGCACGCCCGCCAGCCGACCGATATCTTCGTTGCGCGCGATCGCCGCATCGATGGCCCCGGCCTGCGCCAGTACATCCGCGGGCCGATGCTCAACCACGGCGTTGATTGACGGGTTGACCGCGTCAAGCCGCGCCAGCGCCGCTGATGCGGCCTCTTTCGCCGAAACTTTCTTGGACCTTATCAGGGCAGCGATATCAGCGGCCGACAGACGCCAGAGATCTTCCATTGCTAACTCCGTTCGAACGCCCGTCTTGTAGCGCCGCCCACCCGTCAGCGCCATCGGGAAACAACGGTGTCAGCGAATACCGCTCAGCGGACGCGGGCGAGAAAATAGGCGAGATCGAGGATCTGCTCGGGTGTCACCGGCTGCAGCGCCTCCGCCATGGTGGCGTCGTAGCCGTGCCGGCTGTTGTCCTTGTATTCCCGCAAGGTCTTGGCGAGATAATCCTCGCGCTGGTTGGCAATGCGCGGGACATTTTCGCCGCCGGAGAAGTCAGGCTTGTGGCAGGAGCTGCAGTGATACTGCTGCGCCAGCGCCTGGGCACGCTGCATCCGCGCCGGGTCGCCGGCATCAGCCGGCGGTACCGACTTCGGCAACGTCGCGATGAAATCGGAGAATAAACGAAGATCGTCGTCGCTGAGCGCCTTCGCCATCTCGTTCATCGGCTCGAAGACGCGCAGTTTTTCGCGAAACATGAAAAGCTGGATCAGTGCGTAAGGCGCCTGCTGCGCGCCGAGCGAGGGCGTATTTTCGGTTTCGGATTGCCCCTTTTCGCCATGACAGGCAAGGCACGGGACAGCACGCTCCGCGATCGTCTCCGCCCTGCCCGAGGATGCGATGAAGACGAACGCCAAGGCCACAATTATTTTACGCATTACTGGTTCCGCGATCGCAGATAGATTTCGTCGTTGCGACGAGCGAATCAGCGAAGCAATCTACGTTTCGCACGGCTATGGATTGCTTCGCTTCGCTCGCAATGACGCGTCTCGGCCGCTTACTGCGCCGCCACCTTCGGCTTGCCGTAGGTAACGCGATAGACCGCGCCGTTCCAGTCGTCGGAAACCAGCAGCGAACCATCCTTCATCTGCATCACATCGACCGGCCGGCCGATGTATTTATTGTCTTCCAGAAATCCCGTGATCAACGGCTCCATGGACTTGACCGTGCCGTCCTTGTTCAACTTGACGACGACGACGTCGCCGCCAACTTTCTTGGACCTGTTCCATGAACCGTGACGCGCCACGATGATGGCGTTCTTGTAGCTCTTCGGGAACATGCTTCCGGTATAGAATCGCATGCCGAGCGAGGCCGAATGCGGGCCCATCAAACCAACCGGCGGCGTGAATTCGCTGCAGGAATGTCCCCAGCCGAATTCGGGATCCGCAATATTGCCCTGCAGGCAATATGGGGCGCCGAAGTGTTCGCCGACTTTTGTCACGCGGTTAAGCTCGTCCTGGGGAACGTCCTCCGACATCCAGTCGCGTCCGTTGTCGGTGAAATAAAGTTGCTTGGTTTCCGGATTCCAGTCGAAGCCAACGGTATTGCGAACGCCACGCGCGACCACTTCCACGTTGGTACCGTCGAGATTCATCCGCCTGATCTGACCATGCGCATCGTCATGCAGGACGTTGTTGCCGGGCTGGCCGACCGGGACATAGAGCTTGTTGTCGGGTCCGATAGCGATGAACTTCCAGCCGTGGGCTTCGTCCTTCGGCAGATTGTCGTAGATCATCGTGAGCTTGGGCGGACTGTCGAGACTGTCTTCGACCTTGTCGATCTTCGAGACCTTCGAGAGTTCGGCGATGTAGAGCGTGCCATTGCGGAACGCGACGCCGTTGGGTCGATGAAGGCCCGAGGCAAGAACCTTGACCGAACGCTTGCCGTCCTTGTTGGCGACGGCATAGACATTGCCGACGAGGCGGCTGCCGACAAACACCGTGCCCTTGTCGCCTTCGGCCAGCGAACGCGCGTTCGCCATGCCGGCCGCATAGACCTCGATGTTGAAACCGGCCGGAACTTTAAGCTTTGCGGTCGGCAATTTGTCCACAGCCGCTGCAATCGGAGGCGGTGCCACCGGCGCCAGCTTGGCCGCGGCTTCGCTGTCCGCGGGCCGCCCGATCAAAGGCGAACCCGGCGGAAGCGCCGGCGCGGCAGGCTGTGCTGCTGCAGCGGGCGGATTGGCCGGCTGCTGCGCGGCAGCACCGAAACTAAATATCCCAATAAAAGCGCCCGCGAGCACTAGGCTGCGCGGCGCGAACGAGCAGATCGTCATGACGTCCTCCCCTGAGCGGAAGCCTTATGTCCTTGCACCAGTAACGATGCCGGCGCTGGTGGCTCTCCCGAGAGGAAGTCTCCGATATTTTTCCGTCGGTACGCAATTGGAAATTTTGTGGAAAGACGTCTGGCGTCAGTGCTTTGTGACCGGCTCGTCTGACATGTCGAGGATCGCTTCGGCAAAGGGGAACTCGAGCACGACCTCGCCCTCATCGTCCGTCACCTCGAGGACCGCACTCAAGAGGCTACGCTCGGCGCCTTCGGTCTTCAGCAGTTCCCGGATCATCGCCCGCGCGACTTCCCATGCACGATCGAGATCCCGCAGCTCCTCGCCTTCGGGATCGGAGACCAGCTCATCGCCGATATGCGTGTTGAAAAAAAATCGAGGCATTGCTCAAAACCACTTCCATTGAGGGATCCAGTCTGAACCGGGGCGAGATCTCACGGGTTCTTTATCCTAGGTTCGCCGCAGCACGTCGAGCCGAAGTCTGCATTCGGGTTGATGAGAGCCACTCTGAACGTTTTGATCCGCCTTTGTTTTGACGCTCGCCCGCACAAAAATGTGAGTTCCTTTCGCGCTGCAACATAAAAACATGGGAGTGCACGGGAAGATTTAACTGGCGAACTTTTCGTATGTCACTAGTTTATCTGAAGGGCGGAATGCGTCCCGTTTGCAAGGAGAGCCAAAATGGCCTGGAAAACCCCGAAGATCGTCGAAGTGCCGGTTGGCATGGAAATCAATATGTACGCCTGCGCCGCCCGCAAGTAAGCGGCTGCGACAGCTTCACGTTTTGACGCAGGTGGACTTCCCGGCGTGACAAGCTCCTAATCGCTGGAGCGGGTTCATGCCCGGTGTCCACCTTTGAAGCGTTAGTACCTCCAGGAGACGGATCATGCTTCGCGTCGTCGTCCTGGGCGCCGCGGCAGGCGGTGGCGTTCCGCAATGGAATTGCGGATGTCCGGTGTGCCGGATAGCGCGAACCGAGCACCCCGAACTTCAAAGCACCCAAGCCTCGATTGCGATCAGCGCCGATGGCGATCACTGGTTCCTGGTCAATGCGTCTCCCGATCTGCGCCAGCAACTGATCGCGACGCCGCAGCTTCATCCCAAAGCCGGTCAGTTGCGTCACAGTCCGATATCAGGCGTGATCCTGACCAACGGCGAGATCGACGCGGTCGCCGGACTTTTGTCGATGCGCGAAGGATGGCCATTCACGATCTATGCGCACACGAGGGTGCTCTCGATCCTGAAGACCAACAGCATCTTCAACGTGCTAGATGAGAAGAACGTGCAGCGCCGGCCGATCGAGGTGGACCAGACGTTCGAGCCGACCTTGCCGGATGGCTCGCCCTCCGGCATCGAGATCTTGCCGTTCGCCGTTCCCGGCAAGAGCGCGTGGTACCTGGAAGGCAAGGTTCACCCTGCGGGAGATGATGGCGCGGGCGATACGCTCGGACTTCGTATCGGCGACCGGGCGACCGGCAAACATCTCTATTTTCTCGCTGCCTGCGCCGAGGTGACGGAAGAACTCAAGTCCCGGCTTGCCGGCGCCGCGCTGATATTCTTCGATGGCACGGTGTGGCGCGATGACGAGTTGATCGCGGCCGGCCTCGGCAACAAGACAGGGCAAGGCATGGGACATATTGCAATGTCAGGCGACACCGGCGCTATCCAGGCCCTGGCCGACCTCGGCATCGACCGGAAGATCTTTCTGCATATCAACAATTCCAACCCGGCGCTGCTGCGCGATTCCGCCGAGCGCGGAATCGCCGAGCGCGCCGGCTGGCAAATTCTCGCTGACGGAACGGAGATTACGTTGTGAACGCGATGACGGCATTTTCACTCTGCAAGGGCGTAGCGCTCAACAGCGCCGAGGAACTGGAAGCGGCGCTGCGCCAGATCGGGGCTACGCGTTATCACAATTTGCATCCGTTTCACCGGCTGCTGCATGGCGGCAAGCTGAACAAGGGACAGGTGCAGGCCTGGGCGCTGAATCGCTACTACTACCAGAGCACAATTCCGATCAAGGACGCCGTGGTGATCTCGCGCTTTCGCGACCGCGGCATCCGGCTCGAATGGCGGCACCGGATCGAAGACCATGATGGCGATCTCGGCACCGAAGGCGGTATCGAACGCTGGCTGAAGCTGACCGAAGGGCTCGGGCTGGATAGCGCTTACGTCGAATCCACCGAAGGCATCCTTCCCGCGACGCGCTTTGCGGTCGACGCCTATGTGCACTTCGTCCGCGACAAGACACCGCTCGAGGCCATCGCCTCCTCGCTGACCGAGCTGTTCGCGCCGAACCTGCACGAAGAACGCATCTCGGGAATGCTGGCGCATTACGATTTCGTCAACCCCGATATCATGAGCTATTTCAGCCGGCGCATGCAGCAAGCGCCGCGCGACGCCAATTTCGCGCTCGACTACGTCAAGACCCATGCCAGGACGCCGGAAGAACGCGAAGCGGTCTGCAATGCGCTGATCTTCAAGACCAATGTGCTTTGGGTTCAGCTCGACGCATTGTATCATGCCTATGTCGACGGCCACGTGCCGCCGGGCGCGTTTGTTCCGAAAGCAAACTAGCAAACTAGAGGCGAACCGATGGCAGCCCTGCGCAGCCGCAACATCAGTGTCAGCGAGACCAGCCGGCCGATTCTGCCGCGGCATGCCAAGCTGAAATTTGATGAAACACGGCAGCGCTGGGTCATTCTGGCGCCGGAGCGCGTGCTGGCGCCGGACGACATCGCGGTGGAAGTCCTCCAGCTCTGCGACGGCGTCCGCAGCGTCGAGCAGATGATCGATCAACTCGCCGAGAAATATACCGCCGACCGCGGCGCGATCGGTGCCGACGTCATCGCCATGCTGCAGGACCTTGCTGACAAGGGATTTCTTACCGAAGCGCGCGAGAAGACGACATGAGTCCAACGTTGACAGATGCCGGCATGGCGGCCAGCGATCCCTCTGACGGGCTCGCGGTTCTGGAGCAGCGTGGCTCGAAGGCTGAAACCTTCGGCATCCCGCTCGCCGTACTCGCCGAACTGACGCATCGCTGCCCCCTGCAATGCCCCTATTGCTCCAATCCGGTGGAGCTCGAGCGCGGCAGCAGCGAGTTGACAACCGAGGAATGGAAGAAGGTCCTCACCGAGCTTGCGGAAATTGGCGTGCTGCAGATCCATTTCTCCGGCGGCGAACCCACCGCGCGCAAGGATCTGGTCGAACTTGTACAGCACGCCAGCGATGTCGGGCTGTACTCCAACCTCATCACATCAGCGGTGCTCCTGACCAAGGAGAAGCTTGTCGCGCTCGCGGACGCCGGGCTGTGTCACGTGCAGATCAGTTTCCAGGGCAATGAGCCCGTGGTCGCCGACCGGGTCGCCGGTTTGAAAAACGCCCATGGGAAGAAGATCGAGGTCGCGAAGTGGACGCGCGAACTGGATCTGCCGCTGACCGTCAATGCGGTGATGCACCGGCAGAACCTGCATCAGCTTGCGGACATCATCCAGATGGCGGTTGATCTCGACGCCGACCGGCTGGAGGTCGCGAACGTTCAATATTACGGCTGGGCGCTGAAGAACCGCGCGGCGCTGATGCCGACCATGGAACAGATCGAGGAAACCAGCCGCATTGTCGAGGAAGCCGAAGTGCGGCTGAAGGGCATTCTGGCGATCGACTACGTGGTGCCGGATTACTACGCACTGCGGCCGAAAAAATGCATGGGCGGCTGGGGCCGGCAGTTCTTCAACATTTCACCGGCGGGAAAGATTCTGCCCTGCCACGCCGCCGAAACCATCACCGGGCTCGAATTCGAATCGGTGCGATCAAATCATTCGATCGCCTGGATCTGGCAGAACTCCGAAGCCTTCAATCGCTATCGCGGCATCGGCTGGATGCCGGAGCCGTGCCAAAGCTGCGAGTTCAAGGAAATCGATTTCGGCGGTTGTCGCTGCCAGGCTTTTGCGCTGACCGGCGATGCCGGCAATACCGACCCGGCCTGCACGCTGTCGCCGCTGCACGAGCAGATTTTCAAACTGGCCGAGTCCGAGGCGGCGGCCGCCAACGACCGTTTCATCTATCGCAACTTCGCCGGTGGTACGCTGGAGACGGGCGGCGACGATGCCGCCTGACGCCGACGCGGGCAAAGCCAGCGGCAACCGCTCCGATCCGTTCGCACCGCTGACCTCGCAGCTGCTGCCGGTCGGCGATAGCCATGAGATCTACGTCGAAACCGTCGGCCGCACCGATGGCATTCCCGCGGTGTATCTGCATGGCGGGCCCGGCAGCGGCTGCCAGCCCGATCACCGGCGGCTGTTCGATCCCGAGCGCTTCCACGCGGTGCTGTTCGATCAGCGTGGCGCTGGCCGGAGCCGGCCCAAAGGCCGCCGCGAAGACAATACGCTGCCGCATCTGATCGCGGACATGGAGATCATCCGCGAGAAATTTGGCATCGCACGCTGGATGATCGTCGGCGGCTCCTGGGGCGCGACGCTGGCGCTGGCCTATGCGCAGGCGCATCCCGACCGCGTCAGCGGCATCGTCCTGCGCGCGACGTTTCTCGGCACCCGGAGTGAATTGGAAGGCGCATTCCGCGATGCCCTGCCGCGCTTCTATCCCGACCTTAGCGAAGATTTTCTCCAATTGTTGCCGCCGGAGGAGCGCGCTCAGCCGCTCGATGCTTACTGGCGCCGCATTCTCGATTCCGATCCCGCGGTGCACGGTCCTGCCGCCCGCGCCTGGCATGATACCGAACGGATACTTTCGGAACATACGTCCGGGCGTGTCAGGCTCGATCCTGATGCGCTGAACTCGACACGTGCCCTGCCTTTCACGCCGTTCATGGAAGCGCATTATTTCCAGAACAATTGCTTCATGAGACCAAATCAGCTTCTGGCGGAAGCCGGCAAGCTCGAAGGGATTTTGGGGGTCATCGTGCAAGGCCGCTACGACCTGCTCTGTCCACCCGCGACCTCGCATGCGCTTGACGCGCTGTGGCCCGCATCGGAAGTTCGTTTCGTCGAGGGCGCCGGCCATTCGCTGTACGATCCCGGCATCAGGGATGCCGTGATGAAGGCGATTTCGGATCTGGCTTCCAGGATCACCGGATAAGGATGTTCATAAATGCCGCTGGCCGGAAAAGGAATGCTGCTGACCTCGATGGATATCGATGCATCGGACGAAGCCGAATTCAATCGATGGTATGACCGCGAGCATCTGCTCGAGCGCGTCGCGATCGAAGGCTTTCTCGAAGCCCGGCGCTACGTTGCGCATGAGGCGTCTCCGAAGTATCTCAGTCTCTACTCCACCGAATCCTTCGATGTGCTCGATAGCCTAGCCTATCGCGCCGCCCTTGCCAGCCAGACCGATTGGTCGAAGGCCAATATCGCGCATTTCAAGAACATGATCCGCGCGGTCGCGCGCATCACGGTCAGCCGCGGAGCGGGCCGCGGTGCAGCGCTTGGCATTGTCCGCCTCCGCCCGGCCGGCGACACGGATAAGTTGCGCACCGCACTGCGGAATCAACTCGATCCTGAAAAGCTCGACGGAATCTTGTCCATGCATCTGATCGAGAGCGATGCTGCGCTTTCCAGGCCGATCACTGACGATCCCCCGGTTTCCGACCCGGGTTCTGGCGACTGGTTTGTGCTAATCGATGGAACGGATGTGAAAGCGGTTTCCGCCGCCCTCGCCGCCCGCCTTGGGAATAGCACCACGTTCAAACCCACGGCGATTTCGACCGGCGTCTACAATCTGATGTGGGATCTCGCCAAGAGCGACATTCCATTGCCCTAGATTCCGTTGTACTGGATCAAGGGCGCGCAGTTCGGACGATGATAGATGTTGCAATGCCGCATTTTTCCGATCCGCATTAAAGTTGGGGTCCCAGACCAATGGCGAATGGCGATTAAGCAAAAATGGCTTTTCAGTGAAGCGCTGATCATATTGAATGGACCGATTCACTAAGCCCATGATATGGCAGGAAAACCACAAGAACGCCGTGATGAGCGTTCACCACCGAAGTCAAAGGCCGCGTACCTCTCGTTACCGCGCGGATACAGGTAGGAATGAAACCGACTGATATTTCGGCACCTGACTACTTTCATAAAGTTGTCGACTGCCAATGGGCTTGCCCGGCGCATACGCCAGTTCCAGAATACATCCGGTTGATTGCCGAAGGCCGCTATAGCGACGCCTACATGATCAATTGGAGGTCCAATGTGTTTCCGGGAATTCTCGGACGCACCTGTGATCGTCCGTGCGAGCCGGCGTGTCGCCGCGGCCGCGTCGAGAATACTCCGGTCGCGATCTGCCGGCTGAAGCGCGTCGCCGCCGACTTCAAGGACGACGTCAAACACCGCATGCCACGGCCTTCGCCGAAAAACGGCAAGCGTATTGCGATTGTCGGCGGCGGCCCCGCCTCGCTTACGGTGGCCCGCGACCTCGCGCCGCTCGGCTATCACTGCATCGTGTTCGATGCCGACCCCAAGGCGGGCGGAATGATGCGAACGCAGATTCCGAAATTCCGGCTGCCGGATTCCGTGATCGACGAGGAAACCGATTACATTCTCAATCTTGGCATCGAGTTCAGGGGCGGTCAGCGCATCGACAGCCTGAAGACACTGCTCGGCGAAAACTACGACGCGGTCTTTGTCGGCTCCGGCGCGCCGCGCGGCCGCGAACTCGAGATTCCCGGCCGCAAGGAAGCATCTGACCATATTCACATCGGCATCGACTGGCTCTCCAGCGTGTCGTTCGGCCACGTCGAGAAGATCGGCAAGCGCGTCATCGTACTCGGCGGCGGCAACACCGCGATGGACTGCTGCCGCACCGCGCGCCGTCTCGGCGGCGAGGACGTCCGGGTGATCGTGCGTTCCGGTTTCGAGGAGATGAAGGCGTCTCCCTGGGAAAAAGAGGACGCCCTGCACGAGGACATTCCGATTCTCAATTTCATGGTGCCGAAGGCCTTCACGCACGACAATGGCAAGCTTACCGGCGTCACCTTCCAGAAGGTGAAGGCGGAATATGATGCCAACGGCCGGCGCACCCTGGTGCCCTCAGGCGACCCCGACCAGACCATCGCCTGCGACGACGTGCTGGTGGCAGTCGGCCAGGAGAACGCCTTCCCCTGGATCGAACGCGACTGCGGCGTCGAATTCGACAAGTGGAACATGCCCAAGGTCGATGCCAAGACCATGGGATCGACCAATCCAAAGGTGTTCTTCGGCGGCGACGCCGCATTCGGGCCGAAGAATATCATCTGGGCAGTGGCACACGGTCATGACGCCGCACTTTCGATCCACAAGCTTCTCTCCGGCGAGGACATCACCGAGCGCCCGCTTCCCGACGTGCAGATCTCATCGCAAAAGATGGGCATTCATGAGTGGAGCTACGACAACGACATCTCCAACGACAAGCGTTACAAGGTGCCGCATCGCGACAAGGTCATCGCGCTGAAGGACATCCGCGCGGAAGTCGAACTCGGCTATGACGTCAAGCTGGCGCTCGGCGAGGCACGACGCTGCCTGAACTGCGACATCCAGACCGTGTTCGCCGCACCGCTGTGCATCGAGTGCGACGCCTGCGTCGATATCTGCCCGATGGACTGCATCTCCTTTACGGAGAACGGCGAGGAGGCCGACCTGCGTGCGCGGCTGAAAGCGCCGTCGCCGCATCCCGACCAGGACCTCTATGTCGCCGACGGCCTCAAGACCGGGCGGGTGATGGTGAAGGACGAAGACGTCTGCTTGCATTGCGGCCTGTGCGCCGAACGCTGTCCTACCGGCGCCTGGGACATGCAGAAATATCTCATCGACATGACTCACGCGGGTTCATCATGCCAGTCCAAGAGCCGATCAGCAGCGTAAACGACTTCGTCGTCCGCTTCGCCAACGTCAACGGCTCGGGTTCGGCGAGCGCCAACGAAATGTTCGCCCGCTCGATCCTGCGCCATGGCGTGCCGGTCTCGCCGCGCAACGTGTTCCCGTCCAACATCCAGGGTCTGCCGACCTGGTACGAGGTGCGCGTCACCGAGGACGGGCATCTCGGCGCGCGCGGCGGCGTCGACATGATGGTGGCGATGAACCCGCAGACCTGGGACAAGGACCTCGCCTCGATCGAGCCCGGCGGCTATTTGTTCTTCGACTCGACCAAGCCGATGCCGGCGTCGAAATTCCGCGCCGACATAACGGTGATCGGTGTGCCGCTGACCGCCATCACCAACTCGACCTATACCGACCCGCGCCAGCGCCAGCTTTTCAAGAACATCATCTATCTCGGCGCGGTGTGCGCCCTGCTCGACATGGACCCGAAGCTCGTCGAGCAACTGATCGGCGAGCAATACAAGGGCAAGGAAAAGCTGCTGTCGTCGAATATCCATGCGCTGCATCTCGGCCGCGACTGGGCGCTGCAAAATCTCAAATGCCCGATCGGCCTGCGCATCAAGAAATCCGACAAGGTCGGCGACCGCATCTTCATCGAGGGCAACAGTGCGGCCGCGCTCGGCGCGGTATATGGCGGCGCCACCGTCTGCGCATGGTACCCGATCACGCCGTCATCGTCGCTGGCCGACGCCTTCGGCAGTCACTGCAAGAAGCTGCGGCACGATCCCGAAACCGGCAAGGCGAAGTACGCCATCGTTCAAGGCGAGGACGAACTGGCCTCGATCGGCATCGTGATCGGCGCGTCATGGAATGGCGCGCGGGCCTTTACCGCCACCTCCGGTCCCGGCATCTCGCTGATGACGGAATTCATCGGCCTGTCCTACTTCGCCGAGATTCCGGCTGTGATCATGAACGTGCAGCGCGCCGGTCCGTCCACTGGCATGCCGACGCGCACCCAGCAATGCGACATCATTGCCTGCGCCTATGCCTCCCATGGCGATACCAAGCATGTGCTGCTGTTTCCGGAGGACCCGGCCGAAGCCTTTGAATTCGCGGCCCAAGCCTTCGACCTCGCCGAACGGCTGCAGACCACGATCTTCGTGATGCTCGATCTCGATATCGGCATGAACCATCGTCTCTGCCGTCCGCTGAAGTGGGACGACGCCAGGCAATACGACCGCGGCAAGGTGATGACTGCGGAGATGCTGGACGACGGACGCGACTTCGGGCGCTATCTCGACATCGATGGCGACGGCATCCCCTACCGCACCTATCCCGGTACGCATCCCACCAAGGGCTCGTTCTTCACCCGCGGCACTTCGCGCGACCGCTACGCGCGCTATTCCGAGGAAGGTTCGGTCTATGCCGACAACATGCAGCGGCTGGTGCGTAAATTCGAGAGCGCGCAGGATATGGTGCCGCGGCCGTTGCAGGCCAATGCTGCCAAGCCCACCAAGTACGGCGTGATCTATTTCGGCTCGACCGCGCCGGCCATGGACGAAGCGATCGGGCTGTTGGAGGCCCGCGGCCATCAGCTCGACAGGCTTCGGATCCGCGCCTTCCCGTTCCATTCCAGCGTCGCAAGCTTCATTGCCGACCACGACTTCGTCTATGTGGTGGAGCAGAACCGCGATGCGCAGCTTCGCTCGCTGATCGTCAACGAGAACGGCATCGATCCGGTCCGGCTGGTTCCGATCGTGCATTATGACGGCACGCCGATTACCGCACGCTTCATCGCCGGCGCCATCGGCGACCACCAGGATCAGCTCAAGCTGACCCCGCTCCGGAAGGTGAAGTCATGACCTATATCGCCAAGCCGAAGTTCCAGCATCCCGGCCTGCCGAAGAACGGTCTCGGCTTCACCCACCGCGATTACGAGGGCAAGATTTCCACGCTGTGCGCCGGCTGCGGCCACGATTCGATTACCGCGTCGATCATCGAGGCCTGTTTCGAGCTTTCAATCGAGCCGCATCGCGTCGCCAAGATTTCGGGCATCGGCTGCTCCTCGAAAACGCCTGACTATTTCCTCGGCAATTCGCATGGCTTCAATTCGGTCCATGGCCGCATGCCGTCGGTGCTGACCGGCGCCAATCTCGCCAACCGCGATCTGATATATCTCGGCGTTTCCGGCGACGGCGACTCGGCCTCGATCGGCTTCGGCCAGTTCGCGCATTCGATCCGGCGCGGCGTCAACATGACCTATATCGTCGAAAACAACGGCGTCTACGGCCTCACCAAGGGTCAGTTTTCGGCCACCGCCGACCGCGGCTCGAAGAACAAGCGCGGCGTGATGAATACCGACAGCGCCGTCGACCTGGTGGCGATCGCACTTCAGCTTGGCGCGAGCTTCGTGGCGCGGAGCTTTTCCGGCGACAAGGCCCAGCTGGTGCCGCTGATCGCGGCCGCGATCGAGCACAAGGGCGCAGCGTTCATCGACGTCATCAGCCCCTGCGTCGCCTTCAACAACCATGCCGGCTCGACCAAAAGCTTCGATTACGTGCGCGAGCACAATGATGCGGTAAACCGGCTGGACGTCATCACCGGCCGCGAGCCGATTACCGTCGATTACGCGCCAGGTACGGTTCAGGAGGTCGAGCAGCACGATGGCACCAGAATAGCGCTGCGCAAGATCGATGCGGATTACGACCCGCATGATCGGGTCGGCGCGATGTCGTTCCTGCAAAGGCACGCCGCCGAGGGCCAGATCGTGACCGGCCTGCTCTACGTCGATCCGGAGTCGGAAGACCTGCACAGCCACCTCGACACGGTGGACACGCCGCTCAACAAGCTCGGCGAGAAAGCGCTATGCCCGGGCTCCGCTGCGCTCGACAAGATCAACGCCAGCCTGCGCTAGAGCATAATCCGGAAAAGTGGGAACCGGTTTTCCCTCGGGACAAACGCGAAGCGTTTGCCCGGAGATCATGCTCCAACAAAAGGATGAGATCATGATCCGATTCAATCTGATCGGATCATGATCTAGGGCGTAAGTAAAAGCTCCTTCCAGTCTCCTTCGAGACGCGCAAGCGCGTCCGGAAGCGGCGGCACAGACAGGCACCCGCCGGTTTCGTCCAGCAGGTTGAGGCGCCTCAGCCGCGCCAGCGCGTCGTCGATCTCAAAGGCGGCGGAAACGCCGAACAGTTGCGTCAGCAGCCCCTCGATGCGCGCAACGAGTGCCTCGCGTGTGAGGGGCCGTGCGGCGGTCAGCAGGCCGTAATAGGCAAGCAGCACTTCTTTCCAATCCTGCTCCTCCGCCTCGCCGATGATGTAATTGAAGATCCCGGAATTATTGTTGACGTTGCGATAATAGATATTGTCTGTGAGCTGCTTCTGATGGATCAGCGACTGGCGGTGGAAATTTCCCCATTGTCGCAACATGAAGGCGCCAAGCGCGAACAGGCCGCTGAGCGCGGCCAGCGCCTGCTCCACGTCGTTATCGCGCATCGTGCCGTTGAGGCCGAGATAGAAGCCGGCTACGACAAACAATACCGTCATGGTCGAAGCGAGCTTGAGCAGGATCGGGACGCCGCCGACAAGCGCCGGCACGCCCAGCGTAAAATGGTCGGACAGACTCATCACCACGCGGACATTGGGAAACAAGGCCTCGAGATCGCCGCGGGCGATATGGCGGAAATACTTGAACAGTACCGCGCCGCCGCGGATCTTCTGTTTACGCCGCCTGGCGCTGCCGAGCGCCTTGCGGGAACCAGCCGGCGTCGTGTCGTCGGACTTGGTCGCAACCATCATCACCACATCGTCGTAGACCTCGATTTCGAGCGGCCGCTTGCGCAAACCAAACCAGGCCGGAATATCGATGGTCTCATGGTGGCGCCCGCGGCGGAACATGCGGACATCGCGATAGTCCTCGACCGGCGCCTTGATCTTCACGCGCACCAGGGCGTGCTCGCCAAAGGCGCGCGCGATCTCGTCATGCGTGATTTCGACGAAGTTGGCCTCCGTCAATACACGGACGAACTCTTCGCTCAGACGGCGATAGGCCGCCTCGCGATCGTTGGCGGCGCCGCAAGCTTTCGGATCGACCTCCGGGTCGAAGTAAAAGTAGGCCTCGCGCAGCCGGTCAAGTTCTTCGAAATACTGGTGGTGGAAAATGGCGCCCAGCATGCGGGCAAATTGCTTAAGTCCTGTCTGCTGGACGTCGTCAAGGCGGCCCTCGGCGACGAGCCCGCCGACAATATCCGACTTCCGCAGCGGAATGAAACGATCCCGCGGCTCTGGCGCGACCGCCTCGCCATGCGCTTCATTCACGAAGCTGTCGCCAACGCTATGAGAACCATGCCAGCGTCAATCCTTCAGACCTCATATGGAGCCGATTGGTAACCTTCGGGCGGCGCAATGACTTCTATGGCGAAAGCATAACTTCATTGCGACCGTTACGCCACCGACCGGGCCGCGAACTCGTTTCAACTCGGCGCCACGCTTCGCGGCGCAGAATTTTTAGACGGCAAACGTTCACGTAGTTGTGCCGTAACCTTCCCTCGCCCACTGCGTGATGATAATATTTTTGCGGATTGGCCCACGCAGCTGGAGAGTTCCGATGGTTTTAAACGTTCAGAGTGAAATCGCGGGCGACGTCCAGCGTAAGCCGATCGAGGTGATTTCGACCGGGGCTATACTTGGCGCCGAGGTGCGCGGCGTCGATCTCAAAAATATCGATGCATCGCAATTCACGGCGCTCGAGCGCGCCTGGCACGACCACCAGGTCATTCTGGCGCGCGGCCAAACGCTCGGCGACCAAGACCTCATTGCGTTCAGCCGCCGCTTCGGCGATCTCGACTGGGCTCCGGTACAGGAGACTGGCCGGCGCTTTGTCGAGGGGCTGCCTGAAATCTACATCGTTTCAAACGTGACCGTGAACGGCCAGCCGATCGGCAGCCTCGGCGCCGGCGAAGCCGTCTGGCATACCGACATGTCGTATCTCGACGTTCCGCCGATGGCGAGCATGCTTTATGCGCTCGAGGTGCCGCCTGCCGGCGGCAACACCTCGTTTTGCAGCATGTACGCAGTCTACGAAGCATTGCCGGACCGGTTGAAGCGCCGGATCGCGGACTTGAAGATCAAGCACGACGGCACCTACAACAGCGGCGGCTATCTGCGCCAGGGCGTCACCGCAACCGACGATCCGAGGAAGTCGCCCGGCGCCGTACACCCGCTGGTCTGTGTCCACCCCGACACCGGGCGGCGCATGCTCTATCTCGGCCGCCGGCGCAATGCGTATCTCATGGGGCTCGAACTTGCGGACTCCGAGGCGCTGCTCGACGAGCTCTGGAATTTCGTCGCGCGCCCGGAATTCGCCTGGGAGCACGTCTGGAAGGTCGGCGACCTCGTGCTGTGGGATAATCGCTGCACCATGCATCGGCCGCGACCCGTTCGACGACTCCGCACGCCGCATCATGCACCGGACGCAGATCAAGGGCAGTGCGGCGCCGGTCTGATGCGCCGATTAGGCGTTTCCAATACGGTCCTGCTGATCATCTGTCTCATGTACCTGATCCTCTATGTGGATCGGGTCAACATCTCGACAGCCGCGCCGCTGATCAAGGCCGACCTTGATTTAAGCAACACCCAACTTGGTCTGGTGTTTTCAGCATTCGCCTATCCGTATGCGCTGTTCCAGCTGATCGGAGGCTATTTCGGCGATAAATTCGGTGCGCGTCGGACGCTGTTCGTCAGCGGTCTTATCGTATGCGCGGCGACGGCGGCAACCGGCGCCGTCGGCGGAATTGCGAGCCTGTTCGCCGCGCGGCTTGCGCTCGGTATCGGCGAAGGCGCGACCTTTCCGACTGCGACGCGCGCCATGGCGGCGTGGGTACCGGAGCGTAGTTGGGGTTTCGCCCAAGGCATCACGCATTCGTCGGCCCGGATCGGAAACGCACTCACGCCGCCTCTGATTGCCTTGCTGGTCGGGCTGGTGTCGTGGCGCGGTGCGTTCGTTGTCCTTGCGCTCTTGAGCCTGGTCTGGGTGTTCGTGTGGTTATGGTACTTTCGTGATGTACCGGCAGCGCCGCCACTGACCGCCGAGGAACTCGCCGAGCTCCCCGTACGCAGCCGGGGCGCGACCAGGCCGGTGCCATGGTTCAAGTTATTTCGCCGCATGCTGCCGGTGACCGCGGTCGATTTCTGCTACGGCTGGACGCTGTGGCTGTTTCTAAGCTGGATACCATCGTTTTTTTACCAGAACTATCAGCAGAGCCTGACGCAATCGGCATTCTATTCGGCCGGCGTCTTCCTTGCCGGCGTGATCGGCGACACCTTGGGCGGCGTGGCGAGCGACCGGATCCTGCACCGCACCGGCGACCGGGCCGCGGCACGGCGTAACGTCATCGTGGCCGGCATGCTCGGCGGCTTTCTGTTCCTGATTCCGGTGATCCTGGTTCACTACGTCAACGTCGTGGCGATCTCACTCGCCGCGGCATTCTTTTCCGTCGAACTGGTGGTCGCCCCGATCTGGGCAGTACCGATGGACATCGCGCCAAAATATTCGGGATCGGCGAGCGGCATGATGAATTTCGGCTTCGGCGTTGCCGGCATCATTTCACCTTTCGTGTTTGGCTATCTGATCGACAAGACCGGAAGCTGGACCTTGCCATTTGCCGGCTCAATTGGCCTGTTGTTGCTCGGCGCCGGGCTTGCGTTTCGCATGCATCCGGAGCGGCCATTCGAGGTGGCGCCTGAAGGTGGCCCCTCCTGATCACCGTTCGACTAGGGTCATTCACGTCGGAGCAGCAACGACAAACTCCGGCGTGAGGGTGATCCTGGCGTTAATGGAATTTGCGATGAAGCAGTGGGCGTCGACGCTTTCCATGCTTTTGCGGGCAAGCTCGAGTTCGGCCTCGCTTTTCAAGGTGACGCGAGGTCGGATCGTGACTTCAGTGAAGTGGTACTTGCCCTCGACGTTGTCGAGCAGGCCTTCGGCTTCGCTTTCATATCCGACCGGCGTCAGAACCTGGCGTTGAGCGAGCGTGAGGAATGTCAGCATCATGCACGTGTTGAGCGAGCCGACCAGCAGCTCTTCGGGTGCCCAGACGTCCGGCTCACCTTTGAACTCCGGCGGGCTGCCGACGACGATATTCGGCTTTCCCGCTGCTGAAAGCATGCCACGCCGCGCCGAACTCCAGGTGGTTTTGGCCTTATAGTGGAAAGACTTATAGGTTGTCTTTATGGACTCCACGAAAACCTCCGAGGCCTCCGGTCGCAGAGGGCGCTCGCGCCGCCCTTTACTCCTTCGGCCATTTCCCGCGCAGCGGCCCTCTCATCGTAGCGGGTCACACAAGCAGAGGCGAGCTCCGTTGGAACGTCCCCGCGGCTGCCGCATCGTGCTACACCCGATTGGCTAGCCGAGCGGACGATCGATGGATGTGTCATAAATGGCCGAGAACCTCATGAAACGTACCTGGATTGTGATAATGGCGGTCGCCGCAATGGCGGCTACCTCAGCCACCGTCGGCCACGCCCAGGAGGACGGCATCGACAAGGCAAAGGCCGAGGCATTCGACGTCAGGATGTTCGTCACGGCGCCCGGCAAGAAGGCCGTGCGCCGC